>Ga0255108_1000278_pt1 | contig 15940 bp, 13 predicted proteins | sample Law_Miss_RepA_8h_FD_188469 | JGI IMG/M metagenome (GOLD analysis project Ga0255108, IMG submission 188469) | Freshwater microbial communities from St. Lawrence River, New York, United States - Law_Miss_RepA_8h | ecosystem: Environmental > Aquatic > Freshwater > River | place: USA: New York... | reverse complement strand
AGGAAAAGAAGCGGGAGGGCAAGAGGGGAGGGAGTTCAAGCGAGGACCCGAGGGCAGGAGGACCCGAGGGCAGGAGGACCCGAGGGCAGGAGGACCCGAGGACAGGAGGACCCGAGGACAGGAGGGCTGGAGGAAAGGAGGGCTGGGGACAGGGATAGGAAAAGGAAAAGAGAACGTCCGCCGAGTGGCGGACGTACGTAATGTCAGATTCCCTTCCTGGCCCTTCGGAGGTCAGATCAGCCCCAACTGCATCTTCCCATCCTCGGAAATCATGGTCTGGGTCCACGGCGGGTCCCAGACGATATCCACGCGGGCTTGGTTGACGCCAGGGATACCCAGGACGCGGTTGCGCGCGTCCTCGGCAATCACCGGACCCATCCCGCAGCCGGGAGCCGTCAAGGTCATGGCGACCACGACGCTGTGGCGGTCGGCGGAGCCTTCGAGCGGGTCCACCTTGAGCGAATAGACCAGGCCGAGGTCGACGATGTTCACGGGGATCTCGGGGTCGAAGACCTTTTTGAGGCTCTCCCAGACGGCCTCCTCGCTCGGCTTGCCCGTGTGGCCGGGGTGCTCGGCCGTACCCACGGAACCGTAGGCGTCGGTCTTGCCCTCGTTCTCGGTGGCGTCGGTCGGCGCGGTCTCGCCGAGGGCGTCGGCGTCGGCGCCCTTGATGCGGAACATCCCGCTGTCGCAGACGACGGTGAAGTTGCCGCCGAGGCGGTGGGTGATGGTGACCTTCGTGCCCGCGGGCAGCACGGCGGGTTCGCCCGCGGGGATCACGGTGGCGGCGACGTCGCGCGCGAGGACGCGGTCGTGGGGGCTCGGCGCGTGGCGGTGGCCGGTGGTGTCGTCGCTCATGGTCAGGCTTGGTGGAATTTCTCGCGGAGCATGCCGCGGACGGCCTCGGCGGCCTCGGCGTGGCCGACCTTGGCGAGGACTTCCTCGAGGAAGCCCTGGGCTAGCAGCTCCTGGGCGGCGGCCAGCGGGATGCCGCGGGCGCGCAGGTAGAAGAGTTCTTCGGGGGAGACCTGGCCAGTCGTGGCCCCGTGCGAGCACTTCACGTCGTTGGCCTCGATCTCGAGGCCGGGCAGGGAGTCGGCCTCGGCGTCGGGCGAGAGCAGGAGGTTGCGGTTGGTCTGGTAGGCGTCCGTGCGCTGGGCGTCCGGGGCGACCTTGATCAGGCCGGAGAAGATCGTGCGCGCCTTGCCGAGCAGGGCGTTCTTGAAGAGGAGGTCGGACTTGGCATGGCCCGCGGCGTGAATCTGTAGCGTACGCTGGTCGAACTCCTGTTCGCCCGTGGCGACGGAGATGCCGTAAAGGCGGACGTCCGCGCCCTCTCCGTCGATGCGCACGCAGTTCTCGAGGCGGGCGCGACGGGAGCCGACGGCGGCGTTGACGGAGCTGATGAGCGCATCGCGGCCGCCGCAGGTATTGTCGACCTGGAAGGACTGCGTGGCGGAACCCCAGGCCTGCACGGCGAGGCGGCGGACCTGCGACCCCGTGCCCGCGTGGATGTCGGCGGCCGAGATCGCGAGGGCGCGCTGGTCGGCCTTGGCGGAGAGGTGGAAATCGTGGATGTCGGCCACGGCGCGTTCACCGGTGATGACGAGGGCGTGCGGGAAGACCGCGACGTCGTCGGTGAGCGTCCAGGTGACCGAGACAAAGGGCTGCTTCACCTCGACGCCCTTGGGGACGTGGAGGACGTAACCGGCACGGAGCCAGGCCCGGTGGAGCGCGGCGAACTTATCGCCGCCGAGGAGCACGGGGTGCTTCAGGAGGTGGGCCTGCAGCAGGGCGGGGCGGGTGCGGACGGCATCCTCGAGGGCTTCGAAGACCACGCCTTGGGCGACGAGTTCGGGGGCGAGCGTCGGCTTCAGCACGCAGTGGCCGTCGACGTGGACGATGAGGCCGGCGGCGTCGGAGACCAGGCGGGAGCGCGCGATGAGGTCAGCGACCTGGGCGGACGTCGGCGCCGGCGCGGGGGCGTAGCCGTCGAGCGAAAGGGTGCGGGCGTCGGAGAAGCGCCACTTCTCGTTGTCGCGCGTGGGCATCGGCAGCGACTGGAACGTGTGCCAGCCCTGCTGACGGAGGACGGCGAACCAGTCCTGCGCGCGGAATTGGGTGGTCTCGGCGGACTGCAGGGCAACGTCGAGGACACCGGCGGGGGCGGCGGCGACGGCGTTCATCCGACGGACCCTTCCATCTGCAGTTCGATGAGGCGCTTCAGCTCGACGGAGTATTCCATCGGGAATTCCTTCACCAGGTCGTTGACGAAGCCATTCACGGCGAGCGACATCGCTTCGCCTTCGGAAAGGCCGCGCTGCATCATGTAGAAGATCTGCTCGGCCGAGACCTTGGAGACGCTCGCCTCGTGCTGGACCGAGTTCTTACGGCCGCGGACGGAAATCGCCGGGTAGGTGTCGGTGCGGCTGTGCTCGTTGATGAGCAGAGCGTCGCACTCGGTGTTGTTACGGCAGTTCGAGAGGGTCTTAGGGATATGGACCAGACCGCGGTAGGTCGAACGGCCTTCGCCGACGGAGATGGACTTCGCGATGATGTTCGAGGTCGTATCGTCGGCGGCGTGGATCATCTTGGCGCCGGTGTCCTGGTGCTGTCCGTCGTTGGCGAGGGCGATGGAGAGGACCTCGCCGCGGGCGCGCTTGCCGCGCAGGACCACGCCGGGATACTTCATCGTCAGGCGGGAGCCGATGTTGCAGTCGATCCAGCGGACTTCGGCGTCCTCTTCGGCCACGCCGCGCTTCGTCACGAGGTTGAAGACGTTGGCGGACCAGTTCTGGACGGTGATATACTGGATCTTCGCGCCCTTGAGGGCGACGAGTTCGACGACCGCGGAGTGCAGGGTGGCCGTCTCGAACTTCGGGGCCGTGCAGCCTTCCATGTAGGTGACCTCCGAGCCTTCGTCGGCGATGATGAGGGTGCGTTCGAACTGGCCGAAGTTCTCGGCGTTGATGCGGAAGTAGGCCTGCAGGGGCTGGGCCACCTTCACGCCCTTGGGGATGTAGATGAACGAGCCGCCGGAGAAGACCGCGGAGTTGAGGGCGGCGAACTTATTGTCGCCGATCGGGATGACCTTGCCGAACCACTTGCGGAAGATCTCCGGGTGGTCGCGCAGGCCTTCGGTCGGACCGCAGAAGATGACGCCGAGCTTCTCGAGCTCTTCCTTCATGCGGGAGTAGACGGCTTCGGAGTCGAACTGGGCTTCGACGCCGGCGAGGAACTTGCGTTCCGACTCCGGGATGCCGAGGCGTTCGAAGGTCTTCTTCACGTCGTCAGGCACTTCTTCCCAGGTGCGGACGGGCTTCTGGCCTTTGGAGAGGTAGTAGCGGATGTCCTCGAACTTGATGTTCTCGAGGTCGGCCGTGGCCCAGTGCGTGGGCATCGGCATGTCTTGGAAGATCTTGAGGGACTTCTGGCGGAACTCGCGGATCCATTCCTCCTCGCCCTTGACCTTGGCGATGTAGTCTACGGTCGCGGCCGAGAGGCCCACGCCCGCGTCGAAGGCGTAGTTCTCCTCGTATTTGAAGTCGCCCTTGGAGCGATCGACTTCGATCGCTTCGCGCTGGGCCAGGTTGTCGTCGATTTCGGCCATCGGGTTTAGGCGGAGGCGAGTTCGGTTTTCACCCAATCGTAGCCCTTTTCCTCGAGTTCGAGGGCGAGCTCCTTGCCGCCGCTGTGCACGATGCGGCCGTCCCACATGATGTGGACGCGATCCGGGACGATGTATTCGAGCAGGCGCTGGTAGTGGGTGATCACGACGAAGCCCGTGTCCGGTCCGCGCAGGGCGTTGACGCCTTCGGAGACGATGCGGAGGGCGTCGATGTCCAGGCCGGAGTCGGTCTCGTCAAGGACGGCATACTTCGGCTTGAGCATCATCAGCTGGAGGATCTCACAGCGCTTCTTCTCGCCGCCGGAGAAGCCTTCGTTGACGAAGCGGGCGGTGAACTTCCGGTCCATCTTGAGGGCGTCCATCTTGGCGTAGAGTTCGCTGTAGTAGGCCTTGGCGTCGAAGGGCGCGCCCTTGGCCTGGCGGGCGACGATCGCGGCGCGGATGAAGTTGGCGATGGTCACGCCGGGGATCTCGCTCGGGTATTGGAAGGCGAGGAAGAGGCCGGCGCGGGCGATGGCGTCCGGTTCCTGGCCGAGCAGTTCCTGCCCGTCGAGGAGCGCGGAGCCGGAGTGCACCGTGTAGTCGGGATGGCCGGCGAGCACCTTGGCGAGGGTGCTCTTGCCGGTGCCGTTCGGCCCCATGATGGCGTGCACCTCGCCTTTCGGGATGGTCAGGCAGAAGTCCTTCAGGATCGGGCGATCGCCGATCGAGGCGTTCAGGTTCTTGATGACAAGATGGTCGGGCATGGCGGAGGGATTCAAAGGGTGGGGTGGGCGTCGCCGCCCTGGGCGCGGCCGAGGAAGCTGATCTCGATTGCCTCGGAGTCGAAGCCGGGCGGGAGGATCGAGCGTAGGCTCTTGATGACGTCCGCCGGCAGTTCGATGTCGTGGACGCGGCCGGTCTCCTTGTCGCGGAAGTGGGCGTGCGGGGCCAGGTTGGGGCAGTAGCGGGTAGACTCCCGCTCGTGGTTGACCTGACGGACCAGGCCGCAGCCGACGAAGGTCTCGAGGCAGTTGTAGACGGTGGCGAGGGAGAGGCCCGGCATGACCTCGCGGGCCCGGTTAAAGACCTCGTCGACCGTGGGGTGGTCGCGGTCGGCTAGGAGGACGGTGAAGACGGCCTCGCGCTGGGGAGTGACCTTCTGGCCGCTCTTGGCGAGTGACTCTTGGAGATTTTCCCTGTCGTGCTCGGTGAGATTTTGAATCATTCTAAATAGGGAATGAGTTGGAATGAGACTGAGGTGCAATAAGAAACGGCGAAAAAGGGGTCGTTTGTTCGTTTTTCTCGGGCCAGCGGTGATTGGATGGAACAACTAGGCTTTAAGTGCCTCTTATTCATCTGTTTATGTCCTGCATGGCCCGGTGTCGCCCCATCCTTCTCCTGATTCTCTTCGGCTGGCTAACCCCTCGGGTCGACGCCGCCCCTCCTGAGGTGCTGGAAGTCGACAAGGTTTGGTCCGGCCATCCGGTCGGCTTCGCCCTCCTGACCGCCCCGCCTTTCCAATATGTGGCTTATTACGATGCGGAGCGGCGCATGTCCATCGCTCAGCGTCGGTTGGAGTCCGACCGGTGGTCGTACCAACGGCTACCGAGCACGTTAGGCTGGGATTCGCACAACGCGGTGACGCTGGCCGTGGATCGGGCCGGTCAGCTGCACGTCACCGGCAACATGCACGGGACGCCGCTGGTCTACTTCCGCACGACGAAGGTCGGCGACCTCGCCACGCTGACGGCGGCGCCGATGACCGGTGAGCGCGAGCAGCGCGTCACCTACCCGGTCTTTCTCCAGGACCGCGCCGGGCGGCTGGTCTTCCGGTACCGCGATGGCGGTAGCGGGCGCGGCGACGACCTGTGCAACGTGTTCGATGTGGCCACCGGGAAATGGGCCCGCTTGCTGGCGACACCGCTCACCGACGGCCAAGGCAAGCGGAACGCTTACTGCACGCCTCCACTGCTCGGGCCGGACGGCTTCTTCCATATGGCCTGGGTCTGGCGGGACACGCCCGACTGCGCCACCAACCACGACCTGAGCTACGCGAAGTCGGCGGACCTGGCCCGCTGGCGGGATTCCGCGGGGCGCGAGCTGGCCCTGCCGCTCACCCTGCGGACCGGCGAGGTCGTCGACCCGGTGCCGCCCAAGGGCGGGCTCCTCAACACCAATGTCCAAGTCGGTTTCGACACGCGGGCGCGGGCGATCCTGACTTATCATAAATATGACGCGGCCGGCGACCTCCAGGTCTACGCGGCCCGCCGCGAGGACGACGGCTGGACGATCGTCCAGGTGAGCGACTGGCGAGGCTACCGCTGGGAGTTCGGCGGCGGCGGTACGGTCGTCGTGGAGGTCGGGGTGGGCGCGGTGGAGCCGATTGGCGACGGCCAACTGCTGCTCAGCTACCGTTACCCTCGGGGCGCGGGCACCTGGGTGCTCGATGAGCCGACCTTGCGGCTGATTCCCGGTGCCCGCCCGCCCGCGCGCCCCTCGCCGCGTTTCCCCGCTGCGGCGTCGCGCGTGGCCTCCGACTTCCCGGGGATGGGCTTGCGCCAGGCCGACGATGCCGGCGCCGCGGAGGATGGGTCGGTGTACCGGTTGGTCTGGGAAACCCTCGACGCCAACCGCGACCTGCCGCGCCCCGTTCCTTGGCCGGGACCGTCGGTCCTGCGCCTAGTCCGCGGGGAACTCCCGAAGTAGCCTCAGTTCATCCCTGGCTCCGACGTCCGGTCGCCCAGGTCGTCGATCGCGCGTCGAGCGTCGAGCCGCGCCAGTTCGTCCGCCACGGCGCGGAGGCGCCGTTCCTGGGAGAGGCATTCGAGCAGGGTGCGCCGGACCGAGGGCTCCTCGACCAGGTGGCCCGCGGCGGCGTCGGCCAAGGCGCCGGGTTGGTTCGTGAGCCCGCGCAGCCGGTCCAGCAGGGGTTGGGCTTCGGCACCTAGGTCGCCGACCAGACGTTCGGAGAGGGCGAGGATCCGGGCGACCTCCCGCATGGTCACGGCGGCCGGCGCCAGGGCCTCGTCGACCACCGGGGCGATCTCGATCCGCGGGTAGGGGGTGCGGCGTTGGACCTTGATCACGCGCGCGCGGCGCAGTCCTTCCAGCACCAGGTGCGAGGTGCCATCGGCCAGTTCGACGTGCCCGACGATGCGGCCCACGCAGGTGAAGGGACAGGGCGGCTCGTCGTTCTCCGGCGAGAGGCTTTCCTCATCGAGCTGCGACACCGCGAACATCCGGTTACCCGCGAGGGCGTCCTTGAGCATCTTGCGGTAGCGCGGCTCGAAGATGCGCAAAGGCAGCAGTTGCTGCGGGAGCAGGACGCAGTTGCCGAGGGTCATGACCGGGACGACGACGGTGGGGACCATGCCGTCAAATTGGGCGGGTCCGTCGTCGCCGCAAGCGGGGGGCTGCTTTTCCGGCTTACTTGCCCTTGGCCTTCACCGGTGTCACCGGGAAGATCGGGCTATCGAAGCTGGCGAGGTCCTGCGGCTTGGCGGCGCCGGTGCGCCTCACGGTGCCGAGCCAGGTCGGGTTGAAGGGGCCGACGAGGTCGACCTTCAGGTCGGGCGTGATGGCGGCCTCGAGGCCCGTGGTCCAGAAGCAGGCATTCACCAGCATCCGCCGGAAGCCGTCGTTGGCGAGGTCGCCGGAAGCGCCGTAGGTGGAGGTGAAGACGCGGCCTTCCTTGCCGGTGGCGGACTTATAGGTGCGCACCCAGGCGCCGGGCATGGGCTTCTTGGCGGCGTCGACCGGCGAATCCGGTTTCATGCCGTTGAGCGGCTGGGCCATCGCGAGGACCGTGCTGCCTTCGATTGGGTTGGCGTTATAGGCACCGATCTCGGCCCAGGCATCCTTCACGCCGCGCAGCACCGGGTGCGCCGCTTGCGCGGCTACCAGGTCGAGGCGCGTGCTCGACTTGTGGTTCGGGCCGTAGTGGCCGACCCAGGTCTCGCCCAGGATCTGACGGCCGAAGCCGCCCTTGTAGTCTTCGCCCTTGTAGTCGAAGGAGTATTTGTAGAGCGGGCTGTCCTTGGCGTAGCGGAAGCCGTGGGTCGCGGTGCGCAGGCCGATGACCGCGCCGCCGCGCTGCAGGTAATCGAGGATCGGCTGCATCTGCTCGACGGGGATGGACTGGAAGCGCGTGAAGATGACCAGCAGGTCAGCGTCCTTCAGTGCTTCGGTGCCGGGGATGTTGCTGGGGTTCCCCAGCGCGATGTTGCCGGTCTTCGGGTCGATGCCGAACAGCACCGTGCAGGTGAAGCCCTGGTGCTTGGCGAGGATGCGCGCAAGCTGCGGCAGGGCCTCCTCGGACTTGTACTCATGGTCGTTGGCGATGAGCACGACCTTCTTGCCTTTGCCGGGGCCTTCGGTGCCGACGTAGGTCAGTGGGGCATCCGCCGCGCGGGCCGTGAGGGCGAGCAGGGAAAGGCAGAGAAGGGCGAGGGGGCGCATGGGCGGGATTAAGGACGGGAATAGGGGAAGGACGAGGAAAGAGTGGGGGAGCGAGTACAGAGTACTGATTACGGAGTACAGAGTAAGGAGTACTCCGTAATCCTCACTTCCCCTCCCCCCTCACTGCCACTGATCCAGGAACAGTTTCTTGGGGTCGGGTTTTTCCGCCTCTGCGAAATAGACCGCCATGCGCAGGGCGGGCAGGTAATGCGCGGGCGGCGGAGTCTTGGTCCGGGCCATGATTTCGGCCAGCAGGCTCTCGGGTGAGCGTCCGGCCAGTTGGTCGATGCGCGCATACCCGGCGTCGAGCAGGTCACGGGCGACCTCCACCGGGAAGCGCGTGATGCGCATGAACGGGCTGCAGACAGCCGTACGTCGCCGCTCGGCCGCCCGTTCTCTCGCCGCCTCGTCCACGCTCAGAGGCGGGCGAGGATCGCCGCGCCCATGGCCTTCGTGCCCACGGCCTTGCCGCCGCCGGCGATATCCGCGGTGCGGATGCCTTCGGCGATGGTCTTCTCGACCGCGAGCTCGATGGCCTTCGCTTCGGCTTCGAGGCCGAAGGAATGGCGGAGCATCAGGGCGGCGGAAAGAATCTGGGCGCAAGGGTTGGCTTTATCCTGGCCGGCGATGTCCGGAGCGGTGCCGCCCGAGGGCTCGTAGAGACCGTAGCCGTAGCCGTGGCGGTTGCGGTTCGCGCCGAGGGAGGCGGAGGCCATCATGCCGAGGGAGCCGCAGATCACGGCCATCTCGTCGGACAGGATGTCGCCGAACATGTTCTCGGTGAGGAGGACGTCGAACTGCGCGGGCTTGAGGACGAGCTGCATTGCGGCGTTGTCGATGTACATCACCGTGAGGGCGATGTCCGGGGCGGTGGCCTTGAGGCGCTCGGCGACGACCTTGCGCCAGAGGACGGACGTCTGGAGGACGTTGGCCTTGTCGACGAGGGTGATGTGCTTGCGGCGGGCGCGCGCGGTCGCGATGGCGACGTCGGTGATGCGTTCGATCTCCGACTTACGGTAGACCATGGTGTCAATGGCTTCGATGTCGCCGTCGGCGAGGGTCGTGGTGGATTTCGGGCCGAAGTAGAGGCCGCCGGTGAGCTCGCGGATGCAGACCATGTCGACGCCGTTCGGGATGCGGTCGGGCCGGATCGGAGAGGTGTCGATGAGGTTCTTCAGCAGCAGGCCGGGGCGGACGTTGGCGTAGAGGGTGAAGTGCTTGCGCAGGGGCAGGAGCGAGGCGCGCTCGGGCTGCTCGGCCGGGGGAAGTTTCTCCCACTTCGGGCCGCCGACGGAGCCGAAGAGGATGGCGTCCGCGGCGCGGCAGGCCTCGAGGGTCGAGTCCGGCAGGGCCTTGCCATGGTTGTCGATCCCGGCGCCGCCCACGTCGTGGGTGGAATGCTCGAGGGTATGGCCTGACTTCTTCAGGACGGCCTCGAGGACGGGCAGGGCGGCGGCCATGACTTCGGGGCCGATGTAGTCGCCAGGCAGGACGGCAATCTTCAGGTGCATAAGGGAGAGGGCGGGGAGTAAAGGGGAACGGCGGCGCGGAGGGCAAGGAGAAGCGAGGCTCAGGGGTGTCGAAAATCGTCCCGCCCGGGGTTGCCAACGCGGCCGACGGGACCCTAGTCTCCGCCCCCCTCGTCTCCTGCCATGTCCACCCAACCTCTCGTCATCGGTAAATTCTCCCTCGGCATGGGCGACCGCTTCGCCCACGAAGCCGAAGCCCAGCTCGCCGCCTGCCTGGCGGCCCGGAAGTTCGGCGTCGAGATCGTGCCGGTCTGGAACAAGTCCAACCGCGAGCACAACATCATCGGCTCCGAGCCGACCAGCACGCGCGCCGCGGCCGACGCCGCCGTGAAGGCCCTCGGTTGGACCGCCCCCTACTTCCTCGACGCCGACCACATCGGCCTGAAGACCGTCGACCGTTTCGTCGGCGTCTCCGACTTCTTCACCATCGACGTGGCCGACTTCATCGCCCAGCCGGCCGATTCCGCCGCCGTCCAGACCTTCGTCGACCGCCATCCCGAGCTCGTCGGTACGCTCACCCTCGCGGGTATCGACCGTCCGTTCACGATCACCCGCGCCGACGTCGAGCGCACGGCCGCCAAGTTCCTCCTGGCGGTCCAGGAGGCCGGCAAGGTCTACCGCCACATCGTCTCCGTCAAGGGCGTCGGCCGTTTCGTCCCCGAGATCTCGATGGATGAGACGGACAGCCCCCAGACCCCGCCCGAGCTGCTCGTCATCCTCGCCGCCATCGCCGACGAAGGCGTGCCGATCCAGACCATCGCGCCAAAGTTCACCGGCCGTTTCAACAAGGGCGTCGACTACGTCGGCGACCTAGCCCAATTCGAACGCGAGTTCAACGACGACCTCTGCGTCATCGCCCACGCGGTGAAGCAGTACGGCCTGCCGGCCAACCTGAAGCTCTCCGTGCACAGCGGCAGCGACAAGTTCTCCATCTACCCGGCCATCCGCCGCGCCCTCGCCAAGCACGGCGCCGGCGTCCACGTGAAGACCGCGGGCACCACCTGGCTCGAGGAAGTCATCGGCCTCGCCGAAGCCGGCGGCGCCGGTCTCGCCCTCGCCAAGGAGATCTACGCCGAAGCCTTGGCGCACATGGACGAGCTCTGCCAGCCCTACGCGACGGTCATCGACATCGACCGTTCCAAGCTCCCCGCCGCCGCCGTCGTCAACGGTTGGACCAGCGAGCAGTTCGTCGGCGCCCTGCGCCACGACCAGAAGAACCCGCTCTACAACGCCAACATCCGCCAGCTCATCCACGTCGGCTTCAAGGTCGCCGCCAAGATGGGTCCGCGTTACCTCGAGCAGCTCAAGGCCTGCCGCGAGTCCTGCGCCCGCAACGTCACGGGCAACCTCCTGGAGCGCCACATCCGTCCGCTCTTCCTCTAAGCGTCCCTTTCGGCTTCCCCCGGCGGGGGAGTAGGCTAGTTTCCCGGGATGGCCCACCCCCGGCTAGCCTTCCACCTGCGTGCCTCTTTCGGGCTCGCGCTGACGGGGTTGGTCGCGGTCGCTTCCGCCGCGGTGGATTTCACCCGGGAGGTCCGGCCGATCTTGGAGGCCCACTGCCTGAAATGCCACGGGCCGGAGAAGCAGAAGGGTGGGTATCGGCTTGATGCCAGCCAGGTCGCCCTGCACGGAGGCGAGTCGCATGCGCCGAACATCGTGCCGGGTCAGCCGGAGAAAAGCCCGCTGCTGCGTTTCATCGCGGGGGCGGAGCCGGAGATGCGAATGCCGCCGAAAGGGGCCCTGCTGACGGCGACCGAGCAGGCCACCCTGCGCGCCTGGATCGCCGAAGGCGCGGTCTGGCCCGCCGCGGGCGACGTCGCCGTGGCGGATCAGCGGGACTGGTGGGCGTGGCGTCCGCTCCGGCGGCCCGAGGCTCCCGCGGAGGGCTCGGCGGCGATCGATCATCTCGTGCGCGCAAAACTCGCCGCGCAGGGTCTGAAGCCTTCGCCGATGGCCGGCGCCGCCACCCTGATCCGCCGCGTCACGCTCGACTTGACCGGCTTGCCGCCGACCCCCGAGGAGGTCGCCGCCTTCGTCGCCGACCCGTCGCCCTCGGCCTACGAGCGCCTGGTCGATCGCTTGCTGGCGTCTCCCCGCCATGGCGAGCGCTGGGCCCGGCATTGGCTCGACGTCGCGCACTACGGGGACACGCACGGCTACGACAAGGACAAGCCGCGGGACCATGCGTGGGCTTACCGCGACTACGTCATCCGGGCCTTCAACGTGGACAAGCCCTACGCCCGTTTCGTCCAGGAGCAGGTGGCGGGCGACGCGCTCTTCCCGGGGACGCGCGACGGCGTCGAGGCGCTGGGTTTCCTCGCCGCCGGCCCGTGGGATTTTATCGGCCATGCGGAAGTCCCCGAGACGAAGGTCGACGGGAAGATCGCCCGGCATCTCGATCGGGATGATATAGTGGCGAGCACGCTCGGGGCCTTCGCCAGTCTCACCGTCCAATGCGCGCAGTGCCACCCGCACAAGTTCGACCCGGTCAGTCAGGAGGATTATTATAGCCTGCAGGCGGTGTTCGCCGCCCTCGATCGCACGGACCGGCCTTATTACCTCGACGACGCCACCAACGCGCGGGCGGAAGCTCTGCGCCGTCGGCAGACGGAGCTCGCCGCGCGGAGCGCCGGGCTCGAGGGTCCGGCCGTCGCCGCGGCCGGCCCGGCCTACGCGGCCCTGACCAAGCGGCTCGAGGGGGTGTCGCGCACGGCGGCGGCGAAGGCGGGGAACCCGACCCCGGATTTCGGTTATCATGCCCGGATCTCGCCGCGCGCCGACGCGACCAAGTGGGTGCAGGTCGACCTCGGTCGGCGGGTCGAGCTGGCCGAGGTGGTCCTCGCCCCGTGCTACGATGATTTCAATAACATCGGCGCCGGCTTCGGTTTCCCGGTGCGCTTCAAGATCGAGGTGAGCGACGACCCGGAATTCCGCGAGGGGGTGCAGCTGGTCTGGCGCGGTCACGACCAGACCTACATGGCGGACTTCCCGAATCCCGGGCTGACGCCTTACGTGGCCAAGGTCGATCCCGAGGACGGCATCGCCGGTCGCTATGTCCGCCTGACGGCGATCAAATTGGCCCCGCGCAAGGGCGATTACATCCTGGCGTTGGCGGAGCTGGAGGTCCGCACCGCGGACGGCAGGAACGTCGCCCAGGGTCGTCCGGTGCGCTCCTTGGACGCGGTCGAGGCCCCGCCGCGGTGGCGGCCGGCCAACCTCACCGACGGCCTCGCGCCGGTCCGTCCGTCCGCGGACGAGGTGACGAAGCTCCGCGCCGAACGCGACGCCTTGCTGCGGTCGGCGATGCCCGCCGCCGCGGTTGCCGAGCTGGGCGCGGTCCGGGCCGAGGCCGCGCAGGTCGCGGCTGAACTGGCCCGCTTGCCGAAGCCCGCGCTCGTCTACGCCGGCGGCATCCACCGGGGCAGCGGTACGTTCGTGGGCACGGGCGCCCAGGGCGGCCAGCCCCGCCCGATCTTCCTGCTCGCCCGCGGGCAGGTCACGCAGCCGGTGCGCGAGGTCGGCCCGGGCGCGGTCGCGGCCTTCGATTTCGCGCCGGCGCGCTTCGCGTTGCCGGCCGGCGCGCCGGAAGGGGAGCGGCGGGCGGCCCTGGCCCGTTGGCTCACGCACCCGGATAACCCGCTGGTCTGGCGCAGCGTGGTCAACCGCGTCTGGCAGCACCACTTCGGCCGGGGGTTCGTCGAGACGGCCAACGACTTCGGTCGCAACGGTTCACCGCCGACCCATCCGGAGCTGCTCGATTGGTTGGCACGCGATTTCCGCGACCACGGCGGTTCGCTGAAGCGCCTCCATCGGCAGATCGTCCTCAGCGCGACCTACCGGCAGTCCTCCGCGGATGACCCGGCCTCGAGCCGCGTCGACGCCGGTAACACCTGGCTATGGCGGCAGCAGCGCCGGAAACTTGAGGCCGAGGTGCTGCGAGATGCGGTCCTGCAGGCGACGGGCAAACTCGACCTCACGATGGGTGGACCCGGTTGGCGCGATTTCGTGGTGGAGCGGCCGGAGCATTCCCCGCATTACCGCTATGACCTCGCCGATCCGGCGGACCCGCGGACCTCCCGTCGTTCGGTCTACCGTTTCGTGGTGCGTTCCCAGACGCAGCCGTGGATGACCTCCCTCGACTGCGCCGACCCGTCGATGCGGGTCGACAAGCGAAACGAGAGCCTCTCGGCGCTCCAGGCGCTGGCGTTGCTGAACAACGGATTCATGCTCACGCAGGCCGGCTTCCTCGCTGAGCGGGTCAGCCGCGAGCGGCCCGACCTGCCCGCGCAGGTCGACCGGGCCTGCGCGCTGGTCCTGGGGCGGCCGCCGACCGTCGCGGAGCGCGCCCGGTTGCTGGCCTACGCCCGCGCCGAAGGGCTCCCGGCCACCTGCCGGGTGCTGCTCAACCTCAACGAATTCGTCTTCGCCGACTGAACCGATGAGACGCACCTCTCCCTTCCATCGCGCCGTGGCGCCGTCGCTCGGTCGTCGCGAGTTCCTCTGGCGTTCCGGCGGCGGGCTCGGCGGCATCGCCCTAGCGGCCTTGCTCGGGCGGGACCAGGCCCTGGCCGCCCCCGGTCAACTCGGCGGCGTCCTGCATCGCCCGGCCAAGGCGAAACGGGTCGTGCAGTTCTTCATGGCGGGCGCCGCCAGCCATCTCGACCTTTACGACTTCAAGCCGGAGCTGGTGAAACGCCATGGTCAGCCGAGCGACTTCGGCGAGAAAGTGGAGGCGTTCCAGAATGGGCTGGGGCCGTGGATGCGTCCGTTCTGGGATTTCCAGCCCTATGGTCGCTCCGGCAAGCGGCTGAGCGAGGTCGCCGCGCCGCTGGGCGACGTGGTCGACGACCTTGCCTTCGTGCACAACATGGTCGGCAAGTCGGGGGTGCACAGCGCCGCGACCCTCCTGCAGTCGACGGGTTTCCCCTTGCCTGGTTTCCCGGGCGCGGGCTGCTGGGTCAGCTACGCGCTCGGTTCCGAGAATGACAACCTGCCGTCTTTCGTGGTGTTGCCGGACCACCGCGGCTTCGCCTCCAACGGGGTCAAGAACTGGGACGCCGCCTTCCTGCCCGCGCAACACAGCGGCACGGTCATCCGGCCCGGCGCGGACAATCCCGTGGAGGATCTTTTCCCGGGCAAGGCCGCCGCGTGGCTGCGTCCCGAAGGCGAGGCCGCGGCCCAAGCCGTGCTGGCCGAACTCAATCGCGGGCATGCGGCCGAGCGACCGGGCGACCAGCGCCTGGAGGCGCGGATCCGCAGTTATGAGCTGGCCGCCCGCATGCAGCTCGCGGCGCCCGCGGCCCTCGACCTGAAGGCGGAGCGGGAACATGTGCTCAAACTCTACGGGCTGGAACGTGGTCCGCAGGTCTGGGACAAGAACATCAACGAGGCCGAGGAGACCTTCGTCTTCGGTCAGCGTTGCCTCGCGGCCCGTCGCCTGTTGGAACGCGGCGTGCGCTTCGTTCAGGTCTGGAGCGGCAACGACAACGGGTTCCCCCGCCGCAACTGGGACTCCCACGAGGATGTCCGCCGGGATCATGGCCCGCTCGCCTTGGGGATGTCCCGCGGCATCGCCGCGTTTATCAAGGACCTGAAGCAACGCGGGCTCTTCGACGATACGCTGATCCTCTGGACCACGGAATTCGGACGCATGCCCTCCTCGCAGGGCGGCAAGGGCCGCGACCACAACCCGTTCGTCTTCACGAACTGGCTGGCCGGGGGCGGCATCAAGGGCGGCGTGACCCACGGAGAAAGCGACCAGTGGGGTTACAAGCCGCTGGACCGGGCCAACCCGACGCAGGTTTACGACGTGCACGCGACGATGCTCCATCTGCTGGGCATCGACCACACGCGCCTGACGTTCCGCAACAACGGCATCGATCGCCGGTTGACCGACGTGCACGGGAACGTCGTGCGCGAACTGCTGGCCTGAGGTTCAGCCTTGGCGGCGGCGGAGATGCTCGATCAGGGCGCCCAGTCCGAGGCAAAGGCCGAGGGCGGCGAACTGGTAGACCGGCAGGAAGAGGAAGGTCAGCGCTTCCAGCGCGTCGGGCTTGATCAGGCGGAACGCGAGCTGCGCGTAGTACCAGCAGCTCGCCAGCGCGAGGAGTTCGAACAGCAGGCAGGCGACATGCATCGGCGTCTCTCGACAACGGGACGCGGCGGCGCCGACCGCCACGAAAGGCGTCAGCGGGACCAGCAGCACCGCGCCCAGGAAGATCAAGCCTCCGAGGTCGAAATTGCCCGGCCCGTCGAGGCCCTGGGCCAGGTACTTGAGCGTCAGGCCCAGGGCGGTGAGGCCGCCGAGCCCGGCGCCGATGATCGCGAGTCGTCCCAGAAGGGT
>Ga0255108_1000277_pt1 | contig 15945 bp, 9 predicted proteins | sample Law_Miss_RepA_8h_FD_188469 | JGI IMG/M metagenome (GOLD analysis project Ga0255108, IMG submission 188469) | Freshwater microbial communities from St. Lawrence River, New York, United States - Law_Miss_RepA_8h | ecosystem: Environmental > Aquatic > Freshwater > River | place: USA: New York... | reverse complement strand
GGCTCGACGGCCTCGTAGCCGGCGGCGAGGTAGACGCTGCCGTGCTGCTGGCCGGACACGGAGACCGCGTCGACCTGCGAGAGATCGGTCAGCTTGGCGAGGCGGTCGAGCGCGAGCTCGAGGCCGTCGAGCCAGAGGAGCGGATCGGCGTGCACTTCGCCGCCCTGCCCTCCGCGGAGGAATCCTTCCGGATGTCCGCGGTCGGGGAAGTCGGCGCCGAACGCCGCGCGGGCGCGGGCGACCGTCGTGCCTTTCACCGTGTCCAGCACGAGCGCCGTCGCGCTCTGCGTGGACAGGTCCAGACCCAGGACGATCGCCATGGCCTTAGCGGATGTACTCGTTGATCAGGTTCTCGAGCATCTCCTGGCGGCCGGACGCGAGCGTCGGCGCCTTGATGCCCTGGGCGTAGGCGTCGAGCTGGGCGAGGGTGACCTTGCCGGACTCGACCTTCTTGCCGATACCGCTGTCCCACGAGGAGTAGCGCTTGGCGACGAACTGATCCATCTTGCCGTCCTTGATGATCGCGTGGGCGATCTTGAGGCCGCGGGCGAAGGCGTCCATGCCGCCGATGTGGGCGTGGAAGAGGTCGACCGGCTCGTGCGATTCGCGACGACGCTTGGCGTCGAAGTTGAGGCCGCCCTTGGTGAAGCCGCCCATCTTGAGGATGCGCAGCATGATGTTCGTCGTAAGGTAGAGGTCGGTCGGGAACTGGTCGGTATCCCAGCCGAGGAGCGTGTCACCGCGGTTGGCGTCGACGGAACCGAGGGCGTCGGCGCCCATCGCGACTTCCATCTCATGCTCCATCGTGTGACCCGCGAGCGTGGCGTGGTTGGTCTCGAGGTTCAGCTTGAAGTGCTTCAGCAGGCCGTATTCGCGGAGGAAGTTGAGGCAGGCGGCCGAGTCGGAATCGTACTGGTGGGTCGAGGGTTCGCGCGGCTTGGGCTCGATGAGGAACTGGCCCTTGAAACCGATCTTCTTCGCGTGGTCGACGGCGAGGTGCAGGAGCGCGGCGAGGTGATCGAGCTCACGCTTCATGTCGGTGTTGACCAGCGTGGCGTAGCCTTCGCGGCCGCCCCAGAAGACGTAACCTTCGCCGCCGAGGGCCTTGGTGGCCTCGAGCGCGTGGCGGACCTGGCTGGCGCCGTAGGCGAACACGTCGGCGTTGGGCGAGGTGCCCGCGCCCTGCGCGTAGCGAGGGTGGGCGAAGAGACAGGCGGTGCCCCAGAGGAGCTTCTTGCCGGTGCCCTTCTGGAAGGCCTTCAACTCCTTCGTGACGCGGTCGAGGTTCGCATGCGTCTCGGTGAGGGTCTTGCCTTCGGGAGAGATGTCGCGGTCGTGGAAGCAGTAGAAGTCGATCTGGCACTTCTGGAGGAACTCGAAGAAGACCGGGATACGGCGGAGGGCGTTGTCGAGGGAGTCGGAGCCGTCATCCCAGGGCATGAGGGCGGTGCCGGCGCCGAACGGGTCGGAGAGGCTGTTGCGCATCACGTGCCAGTAGGCCGCGGCGAAGCGCATGTGGTCCTTCATCTTCTTCCCGCCGATCTTCTCGTCCGGGTTGTAGTGCTTGAAGGCGAACGGGTTCTTGGACTTCGATCCTTCGAACTCGATGACCGGGACATTAGGGAAGTGCGACATGTCTTATAGGAGGGAGGGTTCTGACATTGGAGGCGACCCACCGACTGCCAAGAAAGGAATGGCCCCGACCTATGAACAAAACGACAGGCAGGGAGTCCGCATACAACTGCGCCTTGCGCCCTCGGCGGGGGCGGCTAGGTTGGCGGCATGGAGGTCGTCCATACTATCCCTGAGTTGCGCGCCGCGGTCGCCCGGGCCCGCCAAGCCGGGAAGTCCGTCGGCTTCGTGCCGACCATGGGCTGCCTGCACGAAGGCCATCTCAGCCTGATCCGCCGGGCCAAGCAGGAGGCCTCCTTCGTGGTGGTCTCGATCTTCGTCAATCCGACCCAGTTCGGACCCAACGAGGATTTCTCGAAATACCCGCGGACGTTCGAGGATGACCGCCGCGGCAGCGAAGCCGCCGGAGCCGACCTGATCTTCGCCCCGACGGCGGCAGACTTCTACCCTGCCGGCGCCTCGACCTGGGTCGACGTCGAAGGCATCTCCGCCGGACTCTGCGGCGAATTCCGCCCCGGACATTTCCGCGGCGTGGCCACGGTGGTCGCGATGCTCTTCAACGCCGTCCAGGCGGACGTCGCCGTCTTCGGCCGCAAAGACCTGCAACAGCTTGCGGTGATCCGCCGCATGGTGCGCGACCTGCACTTCCCCGTCCGGATCATCGCCCACGAGACCATCCGCGAACCCAACGGCGTCGCGATGAGCTCGCGCAACCGTTACCTCACGGCGGAACAGCTGACGCAGGCGACCGCCATCCCGGCCGCCATGGAAGCCGCGAAGGCACTGGCGCGCACCGGCGTCACCGATGCCTCGCGCCTGCAGGCTGCGGCGCAAGCGGTCTTGTCCGCCCAGCCCGCCTTGAAGCCGCAATACTGCGAGATCGTCGACCTTGAGACGATGGCGTCCGTCGCCTCGACCGCCGGAAAAAGCTGCGCCATCGCCATCGCCTGCCATCTGGGCGCGACGCGCCTGATCGACAACGCCGACCTCTGATCAGGTCAGGCTGAGGTAGACCGCGGCCAGCAGGATCAAGGCCCCGATGAGGCGACGCGTCATGATGCCGCCGCCCACCTGCTTCTCGGAGTTCGCGAACCAGTGGCCGACGACCCACACCAACGCCACGCTCCAGAGTCCGCGCGTGTTATAAAGGACGTTGGTGACCGTGACCTCGTGGTAAACCGCGATGCAGTAGGCGATACCCATCGCCTGGATGGTGAGCAAGGTGCCGCCGCCGAAAGCCCAGAAGACCATCGGGCGAGGCATCTCGCGCAACGACGCGGAGAAGAAAGGGATCAACGTGAACGACAGCGTGCCGACGGTGGCGAACATCACTGGCGCGAAATGCCCGAAGCCGAAATCGCGGACCCACAGCTGCTGCATCACGTCGGTCGCCGCAAAAGCGATCGAGGCCAGGAAGGCGAAGCCGACGCTGACCAACAGGCGTTCGCGGTTAGCCCGCCATTCGCCACCCAGCAAGGCGAGAGCCAAAGTGGTGAGGAAGGTGGCCACCCACAGCTTCCAGCCCAGCTCCTCGCCGCCGGTGACGAAGACCAGCAGGGCCACGAAGATCACCTTCGTACCGAGCACCGGCGTCGCGATGGAGATGTCCCCGCGGCTGATCGCGATGAAAGTGAAGACCTGGCCGATGAAGAATGCCGTCCCGGCCAGCATCGCATGGATGACATTCGTCGACGTGAAGGCCTCGCCCCCGTGCAGGAGCCAGGTCTGGAAGAGGACCGCCCCGATGAGGTTCACGATGAACAGGACCCGCCAGGGGTGCCCCCCGTCCATGGCCCGCTTGAGCGCCATCGCGGCGAGGGTGTAGCCCACGGCCGAGCAGAGGGGAATGACGATGGAGGCGGGCGAACGCATCAGGCAGGCCCGAACGAACGCCCTTCCCTCCCCGCTGGCGAGTCCGAACCAAGAAAACGCCGTCGCCGACCCGGCCCGACCTTGCCCCCGGCCAGCCGGCCGGCATGCTGGAGGCATGGGTCATTTCTCCTACAAGACCGAGGCGGTCGACCCGCACCGGAAGGCGCTTTCCGAACAGCTCATCCTGGACCTGAACCATGTCGCGGACGGGCCTTTGCTCGCCTTGGCCAAGCTCATCCCGGGCGGATACATCCATCGTAAACCTTTCCTTCGCGACGCCAAATGGCGCTTCCAGAAACGACTGGCGAACCTCACCGAGGACGCGGCCGCGGTGGCCGACCATCTGCCGTGGTTCGCCGGTAGCCTCAAGGCCGACAAGGCGCGGCTGCTCGAGCATCTCGAAGAACTCGCCGCCGTGCTCGGCGGCCCGCGCGCCGGGCTGCTCTGCCTGCTCTGGAATCATCGGGCCGAGAACAAGGACGCCGTCCTGCCCGCCGACCTGCTGACCCGCCTCCTCGCGAACACGAAGCCGCAGGCTGGGAAACCGGATGGCAAAGCCTGGAAGGCGCTACAGGCCAAGCTGGGCGGGGCCGCGGAAAAAGAACCCCTCGAGTCGGTCGACGCGCTCGACTCGGCCGGCAAGACCGTCCGGCGTCTCTTGACCGAAATTTCCCAAGGCAAAGCGGCCCGCGAAAACGAAGGCCGCCAGATCCGCCGCCAGCACGCCAACGAACTCGAGACGAAGGACGCCGAGATTCGGAAGGTCCGCGAGGAAGGCGCCCGCCAGGCGCAGGAAGCCGCCAAGCAGGCCGCCGCCCAGGCGGCCGCCCTCCAGGTCCTGCAGACCAAGCTGACCAACGAGGAAGCCGAAGTGACGCGACTCCGCGGCGAACTCGAACGCGCCCGCGAACACGTGGCGAAGAAGGCCCGCGAGATCGCCGAGGAACTGCTGTCCGAAGAAGTCCGCCCCTGGCTGGCTGACGCCCGCACGCTGAAATCCGCTTCCGAGGAAGTGGCCAAGCTGCGCCAACTGACCACCGAGACCGTCGAGAAGGTCCGCAAGGCCCAGCGCGACGCCGACCCCTTCCTGGCGAAGGAACATGAGCTGCGCCAGGCCATCCCGCAGATGGAGGAGATGCTCAAGCTCCTGCGTCGCTACCTGCGCACCGCCGGCCAGGCCCTGCCCGAAGTCGTCGCCTTGGAGAAACGCATCACCGAGCACATCGAGAAGGTCCGCTACGAGCTCGAGAAGCGCGACCAGCCTTCCGATCCTTTCCTCGAACGCATCTCGGCCCGCATCAACGGCGCCGACGCCCGCGAACTGAAATCGATCGAAGGCGCCCTGCTCCTCGCCGAACAGGCCGGCCTGGTCGACTCACGCCACGCGGACTTATATCGCCGCGACATCCACCGTCGTCGCTCCTACCTGGCCGACGTCGCCTTCCACGTGCAGAAGCAGTCCGGGCCGCTCGCGATGCTCGAACGCGCCGTCGCCACGGGCGAACCCGCCCGCCTCGCGCTCGACGCCAACAACTTCGCCTGCCTGCGCCAGGATTACCTCGGCCTGCGCCTGCCGACCAAGAAGAACGCCCAGGGCGACAGCCGCTTCCTGCTCGACACGGCGGCCCGCCAGAAGGTCGTCCAGCTCATCGAAAAGCTGGCGGACGATGCGCCGGGCCTGCACGTCTGGATCAGCTTCGACGGCCAGCAGACCACGCTCAAGACCTCGAACTCGCGGGTCCGCGTGACGTTCAGCCGCGCCGGCGCCAAGGCCGACCACGACATCATGGACCTGGTCGCCAAGGACAAGACGGTGGAGGCGCCTTGGTTCGTGGTCTCCGACGACATCGAGGTGCGCGACGCCACCTCCCGCGAAGGGGCGTATATCATCTACAACGACGCGCTGATCCAGCTGCTGGTCAACCGCGGCATCCGGGCCTGAAACAAGCCGGGCGCATCCTGCGATGCGCCCGTGCGGAAGGAAGCCGACGCGCGGCTTACTTCTTCTTCTTGGCCGGAGCCGCCGTCAGAGGCGGAGGCAGCACGCCCGCGAAATCCTCGGCCTTGAGGCCAGGGTGGAACATGTTGAAGGAATACTTGCTGGGCTTCCACTCCACGACCGGAGAGACGTCAGCCATGGCCGGCACGTCGAGGCCGAGGCCCCAGTAGACGCCGTTGACGAGCAGGCGGCGGAGCGACTCGTCGACGAGGTCGCTGGCCGAAGCCATGGTGGTGGTGAGCACGCGGTTCTTGGAGCCGCCGGCGTTGGGGACCTCACGGGTCCAGGCCACCGCCATCGCGGGGGAGTTCACGCCCTGCTCCTGCTTGTCGGTGGCGCGCTTCTTCGCGCGTTCGCTGAGAGGGTCGTCTTTGCCCATGCCCTTGAGGACCTGACCGCGGAGAAGGACCTGCGCATCGGCGGGCGGATAGGCTTCATAGACGTCGGTGTCACCGAAGATGACGCCCACGCCATTAAGGATCGCGAGCTTCTCAGCGCCGGCCTCGACCGCGGTACGGGTGGCTTCGCCCTTATGGTTGCCCCAGTGGCTGACCCAGGTCTCGCCGAGGACGTTCTTACCGAAGCCGCCTTTGTTATTCCAGTTATAGGCGGCGAAAGGGCTCTCCTTGGGGATACCCGAGAAGGCGTGCGTACTGGTGCGGGTGGCGACGATCGGCACGCCGCGCTTGATGGCGGCGTCGAACTTCGCGAGCGCGGCTTCGTTCCACTTGCGGAAACGCAGGCCGAGCACGAGGGCGTCGGCGCTGTCGAGGGCTTCCGGCTTGCCGAGGGAGGCACCATTCTTGGGATTGATCACGCCTTCGTCATGCGAGAAGAGGACGGTGCACTTGAAGCCGTGGCGCTCGGACAGGATGCGCGCGAGCATCGGCATCGACTCTTCGGAGCGGTATTCTTCGTCGCCTGCGAGCAGGACGACATGCTTGCCGGCGCCCGCGCCCTTGCCGGCGGGGAATTCCAGCCAACCGGGACCGGAGGTGAAGGCTTCCGCGGCGACGGCCGGGAGCGCGAGGACGAGGGCGGCCAGGGCGGCCCACAGGTGGAGATGACGCTTCATGGGGTGAAGCTTCAGCGTGACCAAACGCAGGGCCCTTTCAAGCGCCCTGTGCCGGGGCCGGGTTTTATTTCCGCTCGTCAGCGGGCTTCTTCGGCGCGAACGGATCGGGGCGCAGCACTTCCTGCCGCCCGTCGGAATAGGTCGTGACCTGGTTACCGAACGGGTCCTTACGCGTGGTGGCGCTGGTGCCGTCACTGTAACGGGTGGTCGTGCCGCCGAAGGGGTCAGGACGCGTCGTGGCCGTGACGCCGTTGCTGTAACGCGTGGTCGAGCCGCCGAACGGATCGGGGCGCGTCGTGGCGGTGACGCCGTTGCTGTAACGGGTCGTGGAACCGCCGAACGGATCCGGCGTCTTCACCGCCGTAACGCCGTTGTCGTAACGGGTCTGCGTGCGGCCGAAGGCGTCGGCGCCCTTGACGCCGGAGCGAGGCGGCTCGCCGGTGCGCGGATCGGCCTTGATGACGACCGAGGGCTTCGGCTCCGGCTTCGTCGGCTCCTTGCGGGACTCCTCCTTCTTCGGCGCGGCCGAAGCGAGGGCGGAGACGAGCAGACCGACGACGAGGAACGCGGGGAGTCTCATGGGGATGACTCTATTAGAATGTGAGAATGAGGGAACGCAAGCCGGCGGGGACCCCGGAAAACAGGAAGGGCGGGCGCCTCACGGCGCCCGCCCTTCGCTCAGAGGACCGGAGTCCCTTAGGCGATGATCTTCTCGACCGCCTTGCCGAAGTTATCGGTGAGGCGGAAGTCACGACCGTTGTAGCGGTAGGTGAGCTTGGTGTGATCGAAGCCGAGGAGGCGGAGGATGGTGGCGTGGAGGTCGTGCACGTCGACGCCGTCAGCGGCGACCTGGGAGCCGATTTCGTCGGTCTCGCCGTAGTGCATGCCGCCCTTGACGCCGCCGCCGGCCATCCAGCAGCAGAAAGCCTTGGAGTGGTGGTCGCGACCGGAAGCCTGGTTGACGCGGCCCGCGGTGGTCGGGGTGCGGCCGAATTCTCCGCCCCAGATGATCAGGGTCTGGTCGAGGAGACCGCGCTGCTTGAGGTCGGCGATGAGGGCCGCGGCCGGGCCGTCGATGTTCTCGGCGCGCTGGGCGATCGAGGTGAAGAGGTTGGTGTGGTGGTCCCAACCGCCGGCGTCGACTTGGACGAAACGGACGCCGCGCTCGACGAGGCGACGGGCGCAGAGGAGCTTGGCGCCGAGGTCGGTCTTACCGTACATCTCGCGGGTCTTCTCAGACTCCTTGGAGATATCGAAGGCGTCGGTGGCCGCGGTCTGCATGCGGAAGGCGAGCTCGAAGGATTCGATGCGGGCTTCGAGCTGCTCGTCCTTCTGGACGGTCTGCATGTGGCGCTCGTTGAGCTGGCGGACGAGGTCGAGCTGCTTGCGCTGCGCGTCCTGCGTGGTGAATTCGCTCTGGAGGTTGGCGATGATCTTGTTCGCCGGAGCACCGGGGCGGAAGGAGGTGTTGGCGCCCTGGTAGAGGGACGGGAGGAAGGCCGAAGCGCGGGCGTCGGAGCTGCCGCCGAGGGAGACGAAGCCCGGGAGATCCTGGCTTTCGGTACCCAGACCGTAGAGGACCCAGGAGCCGAGGGAAGGCTTGGAGAGGATCGCCGAGCCGGTGTGCATCAGCTTGGCGGCCGGGCCGTGGGCCGGGATACCCTGGTGCAGCGAGCGGATGACGCACATGTCGTCGGCCACGCCCTGGAGCTTCGGGAAGATCTCGGAGATCTCGAGGCCGGACTTACCGGACTTCTTGAACTCGAACGGAGTCGGGAAGAGGACGCCGTTCATGCCGGCGGCCGACATGTCGGCGAGCTCCTTCATCTTCGGCTTCGGATCGAAGGTGTCGAGGTGCGAGGGAGCGCCGCCCGCGAAGATGTGGATGACATGCTTCGCCTTGGCGGCGAGAGGAGCCTTGCGCGGCTTGAGGTTGGCCATCACTTCGGCCTGGGCGTCGCTGACGAGGTAGTCGGCGACCATGGTGCCGAAAGCGAGCGTGCCCATGCCGAGGCCGGTCTGGCGCAGGAACTCGCGGCGCGAGTTCGGGGTGGGGACGTAATTTCCGCAGCTGGAGTCTTTCATGGGGATGATGAGGTTGGTTTGATTGTGAAGGGGCTATTGTAGAAAAACAACTCTTTCGAGCGTGGGGTAATCAATTCAGGTAGACGAACTCGTTGGAGCAAATCATGGACTGGGCCAGCATGACCCAGGGGTTGGAAGGCTCCTTACGGGAGACCATTTCCGTGTTATTCACGATTTTTCCGCCTTTAACCGAGGTCTCGATCTTCACTTCGGGGGTCGAGGGACCCTTGGTGAGGGCGGCCTTATCGGCCTTGGCCTTGGCGACCCGCTCGGCCTTGGCCCGGGCGGCCTTGTCTCCCTTGGAGGGAGCCTGGACGACCGGCTCGTCGATATAGCCCGCGATACGGGTCACGAACTCCCGGGCGATCTGGCGCTCCTGCACGGTGGGCGAGCGCTGATACATGATGCGATAGAGTTGGGTGATGCGCTCGTCATCGGACGTGGCCTTCGCCATCTCCGGGCGGGCGTTCACGTTGCGGGCGACTTCGATCGCGAGAGGATTGTTCATGAAGAACAACGCCTGCTGCGGCACGATCGTGGAGCTGCGCATGGAGTTCGCCATGTTCGGATCGGCGAAGTCGAACTGCGACTGGAGTTCGCTGAGCTTGTCGCGGTCGATGAAGCCGTAGATCGTGCGACGATAGCTGTAAGGCTCGTCGGTGATGTTGACGGCGCGGCCGCCCATGGCGCGGTCGATCTTGCCGGACAGGAGGAGCATCGAGTCGCGGATGCTCTCGAAGTCCAGGCGACGGAGGTTGGCGTGCCAGAGGAACTTGTTGCCGCCGTCGACCTTGGTCGGATCCACGGAGGATTTCTGCGTCAGCAGGATGTTGGTGCTCGGGTTCGCGGACTGACGATAGGCGGCGGAGAGCAGGATGCGCTTGTGCATCTTCTTGATGGACCAGCCGCCCTCGACGAACGTCGTGGCCATCCAGTCGAGCAGCTCGGGGTGGCTCGGGGCCTCGGACATGTTGCCGAAGTCATCCGGCGAGGAGACGATGCCGGCGCCGAAGTGATGCGCCCAGAGGCGGTTCACGAGCACGCGGGCGGTCAGGGGATTGGTGCGGCTGGCGATGGCGAGGGCGAGCTCGCGGCGGCCGCTGCCTTCATAGAACGGCAGACGGTCCGGACCGGACAGCACCTCGAGGAACTGGCGGGGGGCGACGGGGCCACGCTTGTTGCGGTCACCGCGGATGTAGACGTTGCTGTCGCGGGGCTTCTCGACGTCGGTGATCACCATCGCCGTGCCGGGACCTCCCGGGTGGGTGATGTCGAGGGCGTTGATGTCGGTGAACTTGAAGTACTTCACCGGCTTGTTGTTGTTGACGAAGGTCGAGCTGATCGGGGTCTGCCAGTTCGCGCAGAAATCACGGCTCTCGGTGAGGCGCTCCAGGATGGTCACGGTCCGGATGTCTTCGACGTCCGGCAAGGGCCAGGGGAAGGCGGCCAGCTGGGCGAGGGCGGGGTCATCCTTCTCGCCCTTGCGGCCGGGCTGCGTGCGCAGCTGGATGTGGGCGAGGATCTTGTCGCGGTGCTTCTTGAAGGCGGCCTGGTAGGCCAGCGCCACTTCGTCGAGGGACTTCGGCTTGAGACCGCGAAGGGCCTCGGCGATGAGCGGGTTGACCGGCGACTTCGTGTCGGCGAGCGCGGCGGACAGGATCCCCGGGGCCTGCGCGGCGAAGTTTTCGGCGCTGACCTTCTTCAGGCGGACGAGCGGACCGGTGATCGGGTGGTCCGGGCGGGCCATGACGGCGGCGAAGGAGGAGCTGAGCTCGCGGCTTTCACCGAGGTCGTATTTCTTGAGGATGTCGAAGCCGGCGGTGCTGCGGAAGCCTCCGACCATGGCGGCCATGGCGCGCGGAGCGAACTCGCGATGGAAGGCCGCCTGCATGCCGACGAGATGCTTGTAGTAACCCTGGGCGGTCTCTTCGATGAGCGCGGCGAGGCGCTTCTCGTAGTCGGCGCGGTAGGCGTTGCTCGGGGCGTTCTTGCCGACGAGCAGCGGATCACGGATGACGGGGTTGGTCTGGGGCTCGATCACCGAGGCGAAGATGCCGTGGAGCGAGTAGTAGTCGGCCGCCGGGATCGGGTCGAACTTGTGGTCGTGGCAACGCGAGCAGGAGACGGTCAGGCCCAGGAAGCCCTTGGTCGTGGCGTCGATGCGTTCGTCGATGGTGTCGTCGTTGTTCTGGAAACGCTTGCCGACGGTGACGAAGCCGAGCGCGGCGAGGCGCGGGTCATCCTTGGCGAGGTCGGGCAGGCGGTCCGCCGCGAGCTGCTCGATGATGAACTGGTCGTAGGGCTTGTCGGTGTTGAAGGCGTCGATGACGTAGTCGCGGTAGGTCCAGGAGCTGTCGAAGGTCTCGATGGTGCCGTTGCGCTTCAGGCCCTTGGTGTCGGAGTAGCGGGCGGTATCGAGCCAGTGGCGAGCCCAGCGTTCGCCGTAGTGCGGCGATGCGAGCAGGCGGTCCACGGTGCGTTCGACGACGCTGGCCACGGCGCGCACGGGCTGGCCTTTGCGCACGGCCATCGTGTCGTAAGCGAGCGCCGCGTCGTAATCACGCGAGAAGGCGTCGACCTCGACGCTGGTGGGCGGCAGGCCGATCAGATCGTAAGAGAGGCGGCGCAGGAGGGCTTCGCCGTCGGCGGCCGGGCTGGGCTTGAGGCCCTTCTCGTCGAGCTTGGCCATGATGAAGGCGTCGACCTCGTTCTGGCACCAAGCGGGGTTGCTGAGCTTGGTCGGCACCGCGAAAGTCTGGACGGGCTGGAAAGCCCAGTGCGCGCGGGCCTTGTCGGAGAGACCGGTGAGCTTGGCGCCGCCGGCGCCGGCCGGAGCGGGCGCACCCATCTTGATCCACTGTTCGATCAGTCCGATCTGCGTGGAGGAAAGTTTGGCGCCGGCCTTGCGCGGGGGCATCGAGATGTCGGGATCGGCCTGGTGGACCGCGACGACCATCAGCGACTTCTTGAGGTCGCCAGGGACGACGGCCGGACCGAGGTCGCCGCCGGCGAGCATGCCCTGGCGGGAGTCCATGATGAGTCCGCCCTTCGAGACGCCCTTCTCCTTCGAGTGACATTCATAGCAACGCTCGGTGAGGATCGGGCGGATGTTCTTCTCGAAGAACTCGAGCCCGGCCGGATCCATCTTCGGCTCGGGAGCGTCGGCGGCGGAGAGGCCGGCGACGGAGACGAGGGCGAGGAGTCGGAGACTGACGGACAAGGACGGCATGGTGGTTTTAAGGGGGTGGCGGCAGGGGGAATACCTCTAGTATTTAATACTCCCCTACGGCTGAAATGTTTCAACCAATTCATGCGGGATTAAGCCAATAAATGAAGAGGCCGACCCCCTTGACGGAGGCCGGCCTCGTTAAAAACCTGTCAAAAACGTCAGTTGACGTAGATGAACTCGTTCGAGAGCAGGAGGGAGTGGACGAGCAACTCGACCGGGTTGAGCGGTTCGCGGGAGATCATCTCGCCCACGTTACGGAGGACGCCTTCGGCGCCGCCGCCGGTCACGGCCATCATCATGCTCTCTTCGCCGTCCGGAGCCATCACCGGAGCGCCCTTGGTCGAGGGAGCGGCGGTGCGGGCGACCGGGGCGACGGCCTTGCCACGCTCGCCCGGCTTGGTGGCCGGACGCACCTTGGAGGACGCGACGGTCATCTTCATCTTGGTCAGGAACTCCTGGGCGACGCGGATCTCGTTCGTGGACGGGCGACGCTGGAACATGCAGCGGAACATCGCGACGATGCGCTGGTCCTCGGACATCGCGTTGACGACGTCCTTGCGGGAGGCGACGGCGCGGGCGACGTCGACGGCCAGGGCGTTGTTCATGAAGAACAGGGCCTGCTGGGGCACGATGGTCGAGTTACGCTTCGTGTTCGAGGTATCGGGGTCGCCGTAATCGAACTGCGAGAGGGTATCGCTGAGGCGGCGGCGGTCGACGTAGCCGTAGAGGCTGCGGCGGTAGCTGAACGGCTCGTCGGTGATGTTCGCCGGCTGGCCGCCGACGGTGGTGGTCATCTTGCCGGTGAGCAGGATCATGGAGTCACGGATGGACTCGAAGTCGAGGCGACGCAGGTTGCCGCGCCAGAGGAGGCGGTTGCCGGCGTCGACCTTCAGCGGATCGACCGGGCCCTTCTTGGCCACCAGCGGATTAGCGGTGGGGTCGGAATCCTGGCGATACGTGTTGCTGAGCACGATCATGCGGTGGAGGCGCTTCATCGTCCAACCGTTCTCCACGAAGTCCGTGGCGAGGTAGTCGAGCAGCTCAGGGTGCGAGGGCTTCTCGGACATGTTGCCGAGGTCGTCGGGCGTGTTCACGAAGCCTTCACCGAAGTGCTTGGTCCAGGTACGGTTCACGGCCACGCGGGCGGTGATGGGGTTGTCCTTGGAGATGATGGACTGGGCGAACTCGTAGCGACCGCTGCCGTCGACATACGGGCGGCGCTCGCCGACCGTGAGGATGTCAAGGAACTGGCGAGGCACGATCTCACCCTTGAGGTTCTTGTCGCCACGCTTGAACACGTAGCTGTCCTTCGCGCCTTCGGAGTCCTGGACGACCATCGCGTGGCCGGGGACGCCGGGGTGGGAGAGACGCAGCTCATTGATCTGCGCGTGACGGAAATAGGCGACGGGCTCGCGGTTGCCGATGCCGCCGTAGATCGGGCGGTTCTGCCAGTCCTGACAGAACTTACGCGTACTGAAGAGGGAGATCATCTCTTCGTTGTCGAAGATCTCGTCGTAGGACGGGATGGCCCAAGGATAACCCGTCATCTCGGCGATGGCCGGAGAGGTCTTCTTCCACTCTTCGCCCGGCTTGGCCAGGAGGCTGAGGTGGGCGAGGATCGCGGCCTTGTTCTCGACGTAGATGCGCTGGTAGGCGGCGGCGACGTCATGCATCGACTTCGGCTTGATGTTCCGCAGGCCGGCGGCGATGATCGGGTTCACGCGGTTTTCCGGATCGTCGAGGTATTCCTTGAGGACGATCGGGGCGCGCTCGGCGAAGTAGACGAACGGCACGGAAGCCAGCGCGGCGAAGGGACCGGTGATGGGCGAATCCTTCTGGATGCGCATGGCGGCGAAATCCGTGTCGGACTGCAGGTCGATCTTGTAGCGTTCGGAGTATTCGCCGGCTTCGGAGGAACCGCCGCGGACGGTGGCGATCATGAGGCGGCCGGCCATCTCGTGGTCGTAGCGGGCGCGGGTCTCACGCATGTAGCGGAAGAAGCCGGCGACCTGCTCGTCTTGAAGCTGGTTGAGGCGCTTGAGGAAGTCGGAGCGGGCGGCGGCGGTGTTTCCGGTGGCCGCGATCGGGGTCTGGTGCAGGGGCTCGACGATCGAGGCGAAGATGCCGTGCAGGGAGTAGTAGTCCTTGATCGGGATCGGGTCGAACTTGTGGTCGTGACAGCGCGAGCAGGCGACGGTCAGGCCGAGGAAGGCCTTGGTCGTCGTGTCGATGCGCTCATCGATGGTGTCATGGATGTCGTCGAAGCGCTTGCCGATGGTGATGAAGCCGAGGGCGGCGAGACGAGGATCGTCGGGAGAGATGTCCGGGATGCGGTCCGCGGCGAGCTGCTCGACGACGAACTTGTCGTACGGCTTGTCCTCGTTCATCGCGTTGATCACGTAGTCGCGATAGGTCCAGGCGTAGGCGTAGCGGTAGTCGCGGAAGAGGCTGTCGCCCTGGTCGACCTGGAGGCCGCGCGTGTCGGAGTAGCGGGCGGTGTCGAGCCAGTGACGGGCCCAGCGTTCGCCGTAGTGCGGCGAGGCGAGGAGGAAGTCGACCTGCTTGACGTAGACGGCTTCGAGGTTGCCGGCCGGGCGACCGGTGCGGGCGGCGAGCGAGTCGGCGAGGCCGGCGTTATCGCAGGCCTTGACGAATGCGTCGACCTGTTCGGAGGTGGGCGGGAGGCCGATCAGATCGTAGTAGACGCGACGCAGGAAGGCTTCGGGACCCGCGGCCGGATTGGGCTGGAGGCCCTTCTCTTCGAGCTTGGCGAGGACGAACGCGTCGATGGAATTCTTGACCCAGGCCTTGTTCTTCACTTCGGGCACAGGGTACTTCTTGACGGGCTGGTAAGACCAATGTTCGCGGGCCTTGCTGGTGAGGCCGGTCAGCTTGGCGGCCCCGCCACCCGGCATCGGCGCACCCATCTTGACCCACTCTTCAAGGAGGGCGATTTTTTCGTCGGGCAGTTTGCCGCCGGTCTTCTTGGGCGGCATCGCGAACTCGGGATCGGTGTACTGGACGGCCTTGACGAGCAGGGACTTCTCGAGGTTGCCGGGGACGACGGCGGGACCTTCGTCGCCGCCCTTGTAGGCGCCGTCGCGGGAGTCGAGGATGAGGCCGCCCTTCGAGGAATTCTTCTCGGCGGAGTGGCACTCATAGCAACGGTCGATGAGGATCGGGCGGATGTTCTTCTCGAAGAACTCGAGACCTTCCTTGGAAGGCTGCGCTTCGTCGGCGGCGACCGCGAAGGCGGAAGCGAGCAGCGTGAGGGCGAGGGTGGAGTGACGGAGCGACAGCATGTTCGTGTTTTTTAAAGCGGGATAATGGCTAGGGGAAAGCAGCCGGGAGGGGCTGACCTTGAAGAATAATGTAAGTCCGACCCCTCGGAAATCAAGAGCGCTTCCCCATTCGGGTTGTAAAGAGAAGACCCCAAGGCGAGGATACGGGGGACGGACGATGCGCATCCTGATCGCCAACGACAAATTCAAGGGCTCGCTCGCGGCGGAAAAGGCGGGTTTTCATCTTAAAAATAGCCTAGAAAGCGTGTTTCCGGGGGCGATTATCGATATCTGCCCGATCGCGGACGGTGGCGAAGGGACGGCTTTGGCCATGACGACCGCCCTGGCGGGGGAATGGGTGCACGCCCAGACCGAGGATGCCCACGGACGGCCGCTCGAAGCCCCCTTTGGCTGGGTCGCCAGCTCCGCCACGGCCGTCATGGAAATGAGCGCGGCCAGCGGCTTGGCTCTCGTCCAAGATATCGAACTTAACCCATTTAAAGCCAGCACCTTAGGTACAGGAATCCTTATCCAATCCGCCCTCCGGAAAGGCGCCCGACGGCTGCTGATCGGCATCGGCGGGAGCGCCACCAACGACGGGGGCCTCGGGGTCGCCCTCGCCCTGGGATACCAGTTCAAGCGCCGGGGGCAGGACTTCACCCCCACCCTCGAGACCCTCCTCGAAGCGGACCAGGTCGTCCGGCCGACCGCCCTCCCCTCCTTCGAGCTGATCGTGGCCTGCGACGTCGATAACCCCCTCCTCGGCCCCCAC
>Ga0255108_1000273_pt1 | contig 16062 bp, 7 predicted proteins | sample Law_Miss_RepA_8h_FD_188469 | JGI IMG/M metagenome (GOLD analysis project Ga0255108, IMG submission 188469) | Freshwater microbial communities from St. Lawrence River, New York, United States - Law_Miss_RepA_8h | ecosystem: Environmental > Aquatic > Freshwater > River | place: USA: New York... | reverse complement strand
CGACAACAACAGACGAGTCGGACGACCCTTATCATCATACTCAGGACCCGGCATATTGCCCATACGAGCCAAAAACGACGCACGCCTAGGATTGTCTCCAGATTTGACCGGCGCACGCAACTTGCCGCCAGTAGACTTGTTGTACGAAGCACGACCCTTAGCGTTCAAACCACCCTTAGGGTTCTTACCCTCTTTACGCTGCCACGCTGCACTCGCCACAATTCCTCCATAAAGGGCAATGCCCCCGACCCCGAATAACAGGGCCGAGGGCAAAACCAGCAAACGTTAAAGTCAAACGTCAGTGATGGTGAAAAGGACAGCGCCCTTTTCGTTCTTCACCTTGAGAGACTTCTCAGCCACAATCTCGCCCTTGTCCGCATCGCCAGTCTTGGCAAGCAGTTCATGGGTGTATGGGTCGAAGTTCACAATAGCATGGTCATTGCCAGAAGTGGAAAGAACCACACCACGGGTCTTCGGGAAGTGACGGTTAGCGATAACCTTAACTTCACCAAAGTCCGACATGAACGTGTCAACCTTCTCACCAGCAATGGTCTCGCTACGAGAAACATTGAGGTAGTTGGTGTTGAGCGTCGAAATCTGCGACTTCACCGAAGGCGAAACCATCAGAACCTCAGGGGTCGAACCATTGTCATAAGCCTTACGAATGGCATCGTTAAGAAGCGTCTTCGTGTTAGCCTTAACACCGGAAACAGAGTTTGAGGTGATGTAGTAGAAAAGACCACCCATGAAACGCTGCTTGCTGTCACCAGAGATTGCACGCTGACCGTGAATCATTGAACGCTCGAAACGAACCGCAAGTTCCTTGAACTTCTTACCAAGTTCATGAATGTACGGGTCCTCGCCACCGAACAGACCGCCACGTGCGCCACGGTTACGTGCCGTACGGGTCGCCTGCACTGCTTCTTGAGCAATCTGCGTGTAGTTGAACTTCGCAACTCGTTCAGTCGAACGAGGGGCTCCGGGGTCGGAACCTTCAACAACGTACTGACCAATCAGTTCGAGAGTTGAAGTAGCGCCGGGAGCAGTCGTGTTGCCTGCAAAACCAGCAACGACATAAGTCGTGGGATTGGTAATGCTGGAAACAGTGTACTGGAGAGCGCTGGAAGCACCATCACGGACACCAAGAATATCGTTAACACGAAGTTCCGAAGTGTCAGTGGTCGTAAGCGTCCAAGGACCAGTACCAGACTGAGCCGAGTTCACGACAGCCTGAGGCATAAGTTCTTCTTCCATCCACTCAACCTTAATCTCATTCGTTGAGACGGTCGGGAGGAGTTGCTGAAGAGGGGTATCTGAAGGCGAAAGAATACGGATTGCCTCATCCATATCCTGCTTGACGCCAACGGTCTGATTAAATGTTGCAACTGCTTCGCTACGGTACGGCATAATAATTTACTCCTTTTAGAGTTCTAGTTCCGAAGAGGTTTGTTCCGTCTTCGCTCGCATAAACGCCCCAAAGTCACGGTTCTTAATAGCATCAGAGATACGGTCTTCCGACCCTTCCGCTGGAGCCATAGCACCAGACCCGCCACCAAAGACAGGCACATCAACTTCAGGCGCAGAAGACACGGCACCAACCGAGTCAACTGCTTCAATAATGTCATTAGGCGTAACCATCGTTGCGCCATCAGAAACTTTCAAAACCTGCACCCGCTCGTTAAGCGTAGAAGCAAGACTGCGGAAAGACTCCGGGTCCGGCGCTTCAATCAAATCAACAAACGGAGCGATATCTGGAAACTCAGTCAAAACGTCACGACGAACGCTTTCTACCTGTTGCCGAGCAAGCATCTGCGTAAGTGCTTCAACCTGCGACTGCAAATTAGTGACGTCAGTCACGGTATTCTCCTTTGGGTTAATGTCAATACTTGCTGCCTCAATCTGATTCAGCCGGTCCTCAAGTTGCAGACGATACTCACGCTCAGCGTCAAGTTGCTCCTGCGTCTTATTGAACTTCGACATTAAACCATTGAAACGTTCAGCCGGGACCTGTTTGCCCAAGCCTTCTCCACTGTCTGATTCCACTGCATCAAATGACTCAGGAGCCTCATCGACTTCAAAATCATCCAACGGAGCAGTCTCAGCGAGCAGTTCGCTCAACTGTATTCTCCTTGATAGTTGGAATAGGTTTTCCGTATTAAACTACGGAAAGTGTTATTTACTACCTCCGGCCAGAGACCTGACGGACCCTGCCCGAAGTTCCTTGCCCCGAAGAACCACCAACCGGAGCCGCAATCCGCTCTCTAACAAGAGACGGAGTGCCAAACCTGCCAATCAATTCACCAAGAACCTTAGTTTGAACATTCAAATACTCTTCAAACACAGAAGGATTAGACCCCATATAGAAAGCCACCTTCTCCAAAAACTTCTGGTAACGATTGTTGCGACTATCCACAAAATGCTGTTGCAACTCAGGATGAGCAGAAATAAACATTTTACGAGCAGTAGCATCAGGAATAGAGAAATACCGTTCAGTCAAATCAGCCATCTGCTGCTCTTCAGGAGTACGAATAGCCCTCCAATACTCACGAAGTTCAGGATGCTTATCGAGGAACTCCTGACGGCCAGAAGCCGGCGTAGAATAGAAAGCCGAAATCGTTTCCCCAAGAGGGTCAGTAGAAGCAGTCCACTCGCCATACTTGGTCATAATATCCCGAACAACTTCCTTATAAGTATCAGGCATATTCGACATCGGACCAGCCTTAATCCACTCCTGAACCTCAGGATGCTGACGAATGTACTCAGCCTTCTCAGCGCCACTAGGCATATTCAGCCAAATGTCGTAAGTTGCAGGCTTGTCGCCAGTGCGACGAGACCAAACCTTCAACTGTTCACGAGCCCACGCAAGATTGGTGACCTCCTGAACGTCCATAGGTTCACCCTCCCAATTGCCGTAAGTCACCATAATGTTGATAACCTGCAAACGGTCCAAGTCAGACATATTAGCCAAAGGACCCAAACGAATCCAATCAGCAACCTCAGGATTGGCACGCAGGAAAGCCTGCTTAGCCGCACCGTTAGAAGCAGGAATTTGCTGATACTGAGCGTATGCAGCAGGAGCCTTCGCACCCTTAGGACGCTTACTGTAAGCAGCCATCATAGCCTTAGCATAAGACAATGCAGCCGCAGCCATGCCAGTAGCACCACCAAGACTGTTGCCACCAAAGCCGCCAGAAGAAGGAGTAGTCCCCTTCCATTTCTCAATCAACGAATCAGGAAGAGGAGAGTTCTCAAGGATTTGACGCTGGAAAGGTGTCAAACGTTCCCAATACATTTTCTGGTCAACACCATTAATAACATAATCACCAGCGTCAACATTCAAACGAACAATCAACTCATCCTTCATTGCCGCACGAATAGCCGGAGGAGAATCCAAATAATTCTGTTCTTCCCGACCAAAGATAAGCATAGGAATACCCAACTCGGCATAACGAGCACGCAATTGCTCTTCAGCAAATTTAGCATTAGGACTATTAGGATTGTTTTGCAAATAAACAATCCCCTTTGCATCCTCCTGTAACTGAATCATATCTGGATACTTATCGTACAAGTCTTCAAGAATAATCTTACGTTGGTCGTAAAGAGATGCTATTTGCTGTTTCAAGGAATTGTAAGTAGTCCAATCCTTGTTTTTATAGGCATTATTTCGTGCTTCAGAAGTCAAAGCAATCTTTCCATTTAACATGTCAAGATACTGACCATTCCCCTCAAGCAACGCTTTCTGAGCAGCCCGAGTAGCAGAGTCAACCTTAAAACTAGAAGCATAATTCAACTGAGGATTAGCAGCATACACCTTCGCAATCATTGCCCTGTAAGTTGCATCTTGAGAAAGAGCAGCCTGAATGTTTTCATACTTACGAGCAGTGACAGCGCCCTCACGTCCCGTACTCTCAAGGAAAGCGATATCCTCAGGACTCATATCGTAATAAGATATTTGTGAAAGTTTGTTTTGCCAATATTTAACCTGTTCGGCAGCAGCAAGTTTAGACACAGCAATCAACTCATGCTGAGGACCCTTGTTAATCGCAGCCTGAATACCCGGTTCCCCATAAAGAATCTCATCAATAGTACGAGTCTCCTTGTACGGGTCAAGACGGAAGAAAGCACTCTTAGCAAGCCAATCCTTATAATCCTTAGCAGACACATCAAACTGCTTACGCCAAGCATTAATGTTTTCATTATAATTTGACTCATTAGAAGTGGCAACAATCTTCGCCAATTCCTTACGAGCAAGATATTCGTTTCTAGGGTCAATCTTGTACTCTTTAATCTGAGAAGAATAACGTGCTTCAATCTCACGAATTGTAGCATACTTATCTTTGTAGCCAAAAGTCGGTTGATTGTATGCAGCATTAATCTCATTCATCATCTTAGTCTTAACTTGACCGGCTTTGATTTCATCAAGATAATCATTAATGCCAAGAACCTTAGTGAACTTAAAAGACCTCAAATTCATGTCACCAGAAGCAGACTGCAACCAACGGTCAAAACTCCCCTCATCATTTGCTTCCGTTTTGCGTTGGAAATAAATAGAAGCAATATCAGGACGAAGTTCATAAAGTTTACTATACCAATTAGTTTCACCATATTGTTCAATGAGTGTATTCTTAATGCTTTCAAACTCTTTTTGACCACCCATAATTGGGCGAGTAGGTGCCGGAGTCAAAGAACCCGCAGTAACCCAACCAAGCAAAACTCCTGAAGTCTTTTCACGAATCTCACGCATTCCCTCTTCAGAATCAAGATAATCAATGTAGTTAGGATTATCTCGGTTCTCATACATCATCTCCTGAACGACCTTAATTTGAATGTCATTCAAAGAGTTCTGCTGATTAACTTGGTCAGCAAACTCCCAAGGAGGGGTACTCATGGAGAACGCCTCCCAAAGACGGGTTGCTTCAGGACGCAAAATTGTTCCCTGAATTCCATACGGGAACATGCGATTGTAAACCCAAGGATTGTTATCCTGCAAGTCCTTAAAGAAATCAGGATAGAACTGAGCAATTTGAGAAACAGCAGTAGACCAGAACGGGCCTCCCGGGCTTGGCAAAGTACCCAAAAGCACATTAATTGGTTTATCAAGTGTGAAGTCCGGTGAAGAACTCGCTGCAGCAAACGCATTACCTTGAAGGAGGAAAAACAAATCCCTAACCTTAAAGTCAAACGATGTACTGTCAGGCGCACCAAAAACACGAGACAACCATGTTGAACCCGGAATACGCATACGGTATTCCCCCATAGCGTCTTCATAAAAGACGCCACCTTCAACGCCGTTGTTGAATGCAATGGCACCAAGGTTAGTAAAGCGAAGAGTCCTTGCCTGATTGTCAAGTACAAGACTTGTATAAACACGCAAAAGTTCTTCACGAGGTTGCTGGAATGGGAAAACAAAATCTGCTTTAGCCGCAAAACGAGACTCATCAGACAACTGAAACATAACCTTATTTGTCAAACGAACAGCACGTTCTTCAGCAATATTACGAGCAATCTCAGGAGCAACACCAAGCCTACGAAGTTCCTTGTACTCATCAGCATAAATGCTCTTAGCCATTGGAACACGGTTCAACTTAGTTGTTGGAGCCTCCATAATAAGACGACCATAAACCGTCTTATAACTTTCGACGATATCCCCCATCTTAGGAAGAACCCACGTGCGCTCAGCGTGAACCCAAGAAGGAGCCACGCCACTCTTGCGCCACTCCTTAACCATCTGTATGGTAACACCATTCTCATCGGCGTGAAGCCTAATCCTACGAATGTCTTCAGTTGGAAGATACCTTGAAACAAAAAGTTCATAACCATCAAGAACTTCATCAATGTTCTTCGGAGCATTCAAACCATTCAAAAGACGACGCTTTTCCTGCGCTCCAGCAGGAGAATCAAGAAACTCCTTAGCCAATTCACGCCAGTTAGCATCAGTACTGTCAAAGTTTTCCAAAATAATACGGTCAAGGATGTTGCCACCCTCACTGCCCGGAGAAGCAGGATTGATTTGGCGATTAATGATACGCAACCAAGCGTCATCAAAATACTTGTCAGTTGTCTTCAAAGCAACCCACTGACCATCTGTAACCGCAAGCAACTTGTTGTAAGAAATATGCGACATCGGATGAGAAGTAGAAGAAACCAACTGGTCGGCATGACGCATCGGCAATTCGATGCCAAGGTCACGCAACTTCGACATGCCCGGAATCCACTCTTTAGGAGACCAGCCACGAGCCAGCGAATAACGAATTCCACGTTCTTCAATGCCAGCAACACGACCAATGTAACGAATTCCACCAATAGAACCAAGCATTGCACCAAGCAAAGCAGAAGACAACTTATGGTCACTAAAGCCAAAGCCATCGTCATTAGAGGTTGACGGGTCTCCATAGTAGAAACCAGCAGAAGCCCCAATAAACATTGTGGGCGCACCGGTAACGACAGCACGTTTCCACCATGTATGAGTCTTCTTAGCAACCTTGCCAATCGTCCCCTGAGCAATGTCTGTCATCCTCAAACGTTGAGCATTAGCAAACTGAGTTCCACGACCAGTCCACACAACACCATCTTCAATAGCAATCTTTTCAGTCAACTCAGCCTGATACCTACGAGCAATAGCACGAGCATCATCAGCGGACATCACAAGCACCTCATTAGTGCGCTGTGAAAGAGTCGTCAACGCAGGAAGAAGTACCCCGTCTTCGTCAACCATAAAGCCAATGTTGGTTTCCTTCCAAATCTGATTTTGCCTATCACGCAAAATCTTGTATGGAATATTCATGTGGGCAGCCCAAACCTGCTGCATTTCCGTAATGATAGGATAAATATCATCAACAGACCTTGCCTGAAGAGCAAGGGTACGCAACTCTGCACGAGTCACAGCATCAAACTGATAGTCCATTGCAATCCGGTCAACCTCTTCAAGACGGTTCATCAAAGCAATAGCAGCATTTTCATGCGAAGCAAAACGGACAGTCTTAGGAGCAACCGACTCAATAAAGGAAAGCCCAAGTTTGCCAACCTTCTCCTTAGCGGTAGCAACAGCACCAAATTTGCGAGTAGGCAAGAAAGCATTTTCTTGAACCCACTTAAACAAATTAGATTCCTTCATCATCTCCAACGCAACCGCTTCTGCAGCACGAGGATTACTAGCAAACCTTTCAACCTCACGAGCAATATCGGTAATGTCGAAAACGCCCTCTTGAATTCGTTCAGTAATCCTTCTATCAAAGTACTCACGAAGCATAGCCGGAAGTTTTTGCATACGAGCATTAATTGCTCGTCTTCCCAAAAGGCCAAGATTTTCATTAGCAGTGTTTAACGCAGCACCAACAAGTTCAACTTCTCCCGCAACAGGAGCAACATTAAACTGTCTTCCAACAAGTTTCTCGCCACCCTCCATTTGAGTAACCTGAGCAGTAACAGCGTCCATCCAAGCAGGGTCAACAGAACTGGCATTTACTTCAGTGAAAATACCGTTCATAGCAATCTTTTGACGAGACAAAACAACACCACGAATATAAGGGTCGCTAATGTCAATAGCATTAATACCCTTAATGGCGGCATAGCGCTCCAACGGGTCTGTCAAATCCTGAATGCTTCGACGAACGTTTGCCTCACCCATTCCTGAAATTGTCTTAATGTTCTTATAAGACAAACTCTTCATTTCAGAGCGTGCAATTTGCAGTTCTCTAGCAGCCTCTTGATTCCATCTAACAATATCAGGATTGTCAAGAACCGCATCAAGATTGTTTCTCAACTCTTTACGGTCAGCACGAATGCGAGTCGTCAACTCACGACGAGCGGCACTGTTAGCACGCAAACTATCATTAACTTCACGCTTAGAGCGGTCAATCCAATCCTTAGTCTGGTCAGCAACCGTTTGACGGCTAGACCAAGTTCCATTCTTGTTTTGAATCCACGAATCAGACTTAGACATAGCCTGCATTTGGGTTTCACGTGAAGCAATATATTCACGACGAGCAAGAAGAGCATCCCGCTCCGTCTTAATGGTCGCAAGACCATCGTCCAACTCACGCTTCAAAGCGGAATCAGCGTTACTCCAATCGCGAATATGCTTAGCACGATGAATTTCCCAATCCTTAACTACACGCAAAGCATTAGCAAGACGATTAACAGCCTTCTCACGCAGCATGTACATAGATTCAGAGAACTCTTCGACAACACCCTTCATCCTAATCAGGCGATTAGTTTCATCAACCAACTCCTTGACAGCCTGAGTAAACACCTTTTTAGGCGTATGAGGCATTTTAACAATACCCAAAGAAGTTTCATCAATATAAATCCACTCTTCAAGTTGTTTCAAACGAGGAATTTCTTCCTCGCCAATCAATTTAACACGACGAATAGCCTCTAAGAACTGGTCATCAGGCCCCTTGACGCCAGCAAGTCGTGACATAAGTTCACGACCAAGAAGACCGCTGTCCTTGGTTGTGCCATTAATAGTGAGTTCCACAATGACTTCAAGATGTGAAATCATTTCACCAATAGCAGCGGCGTCAGCGCCCTCAGCGCTTTGTGCTGCAACAATGTATGCAACCTTATCCAAACCGGGCATGACTTCGGTGTCAAGACCAATTTGGGCAAGACGGGTCAAACGCGCAACATAATCTTCAGGTCCTAATGTCATTCCAGCGTCAAGAATAAGTTGGTTGACCTGCTTAACGTTGTCTTGAACCAAACTCTTCTCATTGGAAGAAAGGCGATAAACTACACTAGCAATCCTTGTTTGTGGATTGTCACCAAGGATTTGACCGTACTTACCAATTCGGTTAGCCCAGCCTTCAAGTTTTCTGGAAACATTACCAGCAGCGGGTTTAATTGAAGAACGACCCAGAAGAATAGGAACACTTCTGCCGCCCGCAAGTCCAGAAACAACTTCATCTCCCAAACCCTGACCGGGACTTTGCATATAAGAAGAAATAGTTGATGCAACCTGACGACGCAAAGTGATAGTAATGTTGGTACGTCCTACTAGAACTGATTCACGCAAAACAGCCATCGCCGCTTCTGTTCCACCCTTTGCAGCGGCGACCGCAATTTCTTGAAGCACAGAAGAATCAACGTTCTTCAAAGACTTACTCAACTGCTTGATGTCAGTACCAAATCGACTGATAACATCTTCCGCTTGCTGGAACCAACTCTTAGCAGCAGTAGACTTTATAACCACAGCACGACCCGTGGTAGCAAACTGTGCAATCTGTGCTTCAGACAAAACAGAAGAAGGGCGAAGATATGCTTTAGCCTGAGCGCCCTTAACAAACAAATCGTCAACAAAGTTTTGACTAGCGGACTGTTTTACAACATCACCAAGAAGAATCCTTGTTGCGGTTCTTGCTTCGGCTGCAGCACCTTGCCTAATGGCAATCTTAGCACCAGTTACAGAGAGTTTAGCGCCGAGAGAGTTGGCAACAAACGGGGTATAAGTAAACGGGTCAGAAATAACACGCCAACCAGCATCAAAAAAACCTGAAACATTTGTAGTTGCAATCTTATCAATACTTGCCTGAGTCAAGCCACCAAAACCCGGTGCATCTTTCAAGGCTCCAGAATCATGCAAAGCGTTTATTCCAAGAGTTGCGGCAAGACCTACCGGTCCACCAAGAATTCCAATCCAAGGAGTATTATCAATAGTAACATCGTAGCGTCCGGTATTTTCTCCAGTAAACCAACCGGGAACTGAAGTAATCAAAAACGAAAGATTTTCACCCCAACTTTTTAGTCCAAGCATTTGCCTTTCTTCATCAGTATCCACGGCAGCAATAAGTTTCGCTGCCGAAGTCCCGTCAGGACCAACCTTATCTCCACCAATAAAGTTCATCACATCGTCGCCACCCCAGCCCCGTCCAGCAATAGCAGCAGCAGCAACGCGAGCACCATCAAGCCAGTTTTTTGCTTCACCATTTAAAGCAAAGTTCGCCGCCTGATACGCTGTATTAATATATTCTCCGGGAGCGCTAATAGCCGTCGCAAGCCTTGTCCCGTTTATCACAAGTTGCCCTGCGGCAACGTTCTGAGTAGAATTCCTATCGCCCGCTAAACCACGAATCCAGCCAAGAATACCAGTATTTTTGTTATCCGACTTTGGAACGTTTCCAACAGCCTTATTAATTTCTGCCTGACGACCCCAACCAGCAGCCAACTGCCCCGACAACTTAGAAGCAGTAATTTCAGCAAGAGCCTCAGTCCAAAGATTCATAAACCCATAATCTTGAACAACAGAAGGGTCAATTCCCTGATTGATTAATTGCTGACCCAAAATAGCAATATCAGCAAGCCGACCAGCGCTTTCATTAACAGCCTGTTGAGCCTCTGCACTCTTCAACATCAAAGCAGGTTTACCAGAAAGAATTAGTTTAGACTGTGCAGGAGTAGAACCGACACCAAAGGTGCCTCCATAGACTTGTTCAAGAATGTTTTGAAGTCCAATAGGCAAACCAGCGATACTTCTACCAGCAACAGTTATCGGAAGATAACGATTCTGTAAAGTGTAAGTATCGCTGGTAAATTCACCGTAAGTATTAGGTAAAGCACCACCTGTATAGGGGTTCTCTTCATCTTGCAAGTTTGTTGAAGACGGAAGTTCAACATATGGTATGTACTGTTGGTTTAACTGGTCATTTCCACTAATAAGTCTTTTAGTAAACTCTTGAACTTTTTGACGTTTTTCTTCAGCAGGAAGTTTTTCCCACGCATCCGGCCCGCCAGTGCTTTCAGCATACTCTCTAGCAAATTTAATATTTCTAGCAGTATACAAATTCTCTGGCATTTGAGTCCGCTTGCCAGCCGCATCTTTAAACGTTTTAACTGGAGACAGACGAGACCTAGCCTCAATGGCCTCGGGCTTCATTAAAATAGCATTACGGATACCGGTAGCACGCAACTCTGCTTGACGCATAGAATTGTTAAAGTTTCTCTGCAACAAATTTGTACGAATCTGTTCTGAACGAACAGTAGCGTCTTTTACCAAACGGGTTCGTTCTTGCTCCGCCGCAACACGCTGCGACTCAGCAAGTCGCTGCTGAGCAAAAGCACCATCATTTAAACTACGCAAATATTCATCAAGCAACTGCTTTTGGCTGGTTCGAACTCCGCCTACATCAATATCGCCAACAGGTCCCTCGCCAAAATTCGGAATCTGCAGCGGAGGCGGTGACCAAGGGGGCGCACCATTTCTTTGACGTGCATTATAGTCTGGCGTATTATAAAGGGCCATTATTGCATACCTCCACCAAGAGGACCGATACTAGGGAAATCGCCGGAATCATCTAAAGAAACTTGTTTAGAACGCGCAAGTTCACGCATCCTATTACCAATATCGTCGGCACTACCCTCCATATTCATTCCAGTTGGTGAAGGTTGCTCCCCCATCGGGGGACCACTCATCGCTTGCTCGCCCTGCATCATAGCCATATCCTGCGGATTCATTTGAGCCTGCTGATTAGATTGCTGTTGGAACTGCTGCTCATTCTGCTGCTTAATCAAAGGAGTCAAAGAACGAGTTTGCTCCGCAACCTTCTCACCACGCAGCGACGGGTCCTCATTTTCAGAACGAATACGTTGAATCTCATCATTGGGATACTCTTCACCCAACTTCTCCATAGTCGTATAAATCGACTGCATACCATTCTGCAACTTCTCCATCTCCAAACGAGACGCAGCAAAATCATCCTTAGGCAACACACCCGGCCACGAAATAGTCACATCACGCAACCCCTGAATGTCTGCACCAGACAAAGTTACAAGCATACCGTCACGAGTCGGACCCATCCCAGCATCACCCGGAACGGCATTCTGGGTTTTATCAGTAGCCAAAATTACAGCAGAACCCAAAGCCTTAGACTCCCCAATATCTTCTTGCAACTGCAGAAGCATAGAAAACAGATTACGGATGCCAATCTCCCATTCACGACGCTTCTTTTGAATCGTCGAAATCAAAGGCTGAAATTGCACGTCCAAAGCAGGACCGGTGTTAATGGAACCTTGCACAATGCCTTGATATGCGGCCTCGTTCATTCCGCAAACTTCAAGGAACGTTGCACGCAACTCTGCAATCTGCTGTGCCACAGCCTCGTTCGGACGGTCATACGACAAGAAACCAATACGTGAACCCAAACGCATCGGAATAGCGCCACCACCAGACATGGACTGAGCCAAAATCTCAGCATAGTTTTGCGGTGCGCCCTCCCAAGTAATCGTCGGCGTAAGCCAACGATTCACAATATGGTCACGACGAGACAGCAGATAATTCATACGTTCATTGATTAGACGCCCCTGAGTGATGTCTGCCTCACCAAAACCATCCTCATCTGAGCGAATGTTTTCGATAACAACAAAAGGAACGTAACCTTCGCCAGTGTCGCTCCATTTGTACGGATTGTCGCCATTATATTTAGTAATTCCACCAACCTGAAGAAGATAAGAGTCTTTGCTCCAAACCTCAAGAACAGGGATGCGACGGCGAGACTCTACAGTGGTCCACTGGTTTTGCTCCCGCTTACGGTCATAACGGTCACCTTCCGACATTTCACCTTCAGTTTTGTAACTAGCCTTACCGAAACGTCGCACAGCCTCCGCTTTATCAATCGGATAAGAATAATATACGATAGAAAATTCGCCCGGAGATTCAGCACCCACCGGAACACCATAAAAATAATCAGGCTGACAGTAAGAGAAACAAGCATGCTCAGAACCCTTCGCACCCTTCTTATAAACCTTATAAATGGTACGACCCAACTTAGCACCAGTCTTAGCACCCTCCATAAACTGAACATCAGAGCGCGACAAATCAAGAAGACGCTTAAGAATCTTCTCAGTCCGTTCAGCAGCATCACGATATTCAATAGAGTTCGGTCGATTAAGATTCCAGTTGAAACCTCCACCAATCAAATATGAAGCCATCTTCTCCACAACAGGCTTACACATATTCTTCGACAACTTCGGAATATGAATAGGCCAGTCACGAGGCCAACGAAAGTTTCCCTTCGCTGCCTGCCGAAGCAAATAGTAATCATAGTTGCGTTGCAAATTATCTTGCTTTAAAGTGGCAAACTCCACGAGAGTCTCATCAACATTAAATCCGGGCATTAGTTATTCTCCTTATAAAGTTCTGTGATAAGAGCCTTCAACTCATTAAAATTGGCAGCATCGAGTGTCGTATGCTCATCCAAAGCCTCAGCATGGTTCAACATCAATCGTTTAGTTTCCAAAATTTCAATACGATTATTTAAAGATTCCTCATGAATATCACCAATCATCTCCAAATACTCGAAAGCCTTCTTCCCATGATTCGTTTGAATGTCTGCCTGAATACCATCAACCGTACCCTCAACCCGCTTCATGCGCTTCCCAACCATTAAAACAGCAGCAATAATAGCCGGTAAAGTCACAATAAACGCAATAGCAACATCAGATACATCCGTAGAATCAAGAGCAAACATCAGAAAACCTCTCCAGTAGTAGGTGCAGGTAACTCCCACTGCCCCAAATGGTGAACTAACATTGCCATAACCATCACATTGTCCTGAACAATATCATCATCCGGCAAAACATAATGGTCTAACTCATATTTCATTCGTTCAAGCATCGGGGAGCGGATAAGACCACGCACAGTGTCCCATTCCAATTCCAAAGCCAACTGCAAACTACGCAGCATATCAAATTTCTTGGAGCCAGCCCCGCCGAAATGGATACCTTCCACCTCAACACCCCGGTCCTGCAAAGCCTCCGACACCGAATCAATCTGACCTGTAGAATCAATCAACAAGTAAGGCATCGAATACTGCTTAAAAATATCTGCCATCAAATCATACTTCTGCTGCCAATCAGCAGAACCACCCTCAATGTACTCGTAACGCACAACCTTCCACGGACGTTCCGTGTAATCAACGACCACACCAACCGTCGCATCAGAACCCACACTCCGACGCTTCCTCTTACGATTACCACCCAAATCGAAAGCCCCTAAATACAGACGCCCCTCCTCAGGTTCCACCGTGTAACGGGTGTCTCCAAGCCACACCCCGTTATGCTCCCCCGAAAACATTCTCATAATGTGATGGCGGTTAAAGAAGAAACCGCCAGCAATGATGAATGCCCCCAAAATGACCTGACGCCCCATCTGCGTGAGAATCGGATGCTCACCATTACGGCAAGCCAAGTTCTCTTCGCACCCTCCTTCAGGACAGTCCTCCCACCCCGTAACATAACGGGGATTCGCTAAGACACGTTCCTTTTCCCGGTCAGGCCAAAACTCGTTTTCAAACACAGACCCAGACTGTGAAAAATAGAACGGGTCCGTACCATCCTTTCCTTTCTCATAAATTTCCAAAAGATACGGGTCCGAATGAGCCTTCGGCGTACCAAACAAATGGATACGACCAGAAACACCCATCGTACGAGGATACAGAATGTTATCAAACGTGCCAGCCAAGTCAGGAATATGACCTGCCTCATCAACAAAAATTACTCTACGACGAGCAGCCTCAACCAATTTACCCTGCCCATCCAAAGAACCCCAATCACAAATCGCACCATTATTAAACTCAATGCGAGTCACATCAGAATTCTTAATATTCTTCACCAAAACCCGAAACTCCTCCCGGTTCTGATAAAAACTTTTCAACCGCTCAAACGACTCCATACCAATCGTATACGAAAACGAAGCCACCAAAGCCTTATACTCCTGAGACAACCAACCAGCAAAATCCGTAGGCCGCTCAACACCATCCTTAAACCAACAAAAATATGTCACCAACCGGGCAATCAACTCTGTCTTCCCAAACGAGTTACCCGGCAACAAAAAGTTTACATCAGACTTCGCATTAGCAGCATACCTGCGCTGCCCAGCATGCAAAGGAGACCCAAAAACAACCTCAGAGAACTTAGAAGGGTCCCCATAAGTAGCAGCAACCTGCTCCATAAAATCCGCAGGCAACGTCACTCAGAAACCTCTTCCAAAACCTCATACACAGCCTCAATCTGCTTATGAGGAATCACCTCAACCTCAACCCGCTCCGGCCCAGAAACCTCACCAAACATCTTCGCCCCAAAAGCCAACATCATCTGCTGCTCCATACGCATACCAGTAATCTCATGAATACCCTTCAAAGCAGCAATCAAATGCTGCTGCGAAGGCTTAGTCTCCAACAACCCACGCAAATTCCTGATAGCAGTCGCATACAACGGCTTCACCTCAGCAGGAGACAAACGCATCTTCTCAATCAACTCCTGCTCCGTCGCCGCCAACTCCATACCCAACACATCATCCATATGAGCATGCACCTTATCTGTCTCCGAAACAAAGTGCCGCTCCATATGATTCTTCAAACCCTGAGCATGCGTCAAACTCCCCAACCTAGCCGCCTCACGCCACGAAATAGCACCATCCATGGCCTGACGGCCATAAACTTCCAACTCAACACTATTCTCATGTTCGCAAATAGAGCACTGCGGAGAACCCAAAACAACCCCAATACACACTAAAAGCCGGTCACAAAACCGGCCAGAAACTTACAATAGTAAACTACAAAAAACGTTACCAAAACACTAAGCAGACATCCCCCCAAGGGGATGGATGCCAGAAAAGAATGTTTACAACACAACTAAAAAAGGCCCCTAAACGGGGCCTAAGAAAACACTCCCGCAACAACGAGAGAACCTGTGTAAAGCGCTACACCCCTACAGGGTGTTGCGCACAACAGCACCGAAGTGCATACACTATTTTACTACGAAAAGTGTTTTTTTAGTTACCTAAGGTAAGTAAAATTACACCAAACCCTGACACCAGAAAACACCCCCGCAAGACCACATGAAAGACCAACCCTAATGTCAGACCCGCCCCCCAAAAACATCCAAACTGGTCCAATATAATATAATATAATAACATATAAACACCCCCCTCTAGGGTCCCGGGTCGTGTGGGTGTTGACGAAAACGCTGTTGAGTGTTGATTGAGTCAAGGGTGTGTCAAGGGTTCGAACGTATGTCCCATGTGTTGATTCAGTCAAGGCTGGAGCATGTGTCAGTGTGGGTGACAAT
>Ga0255108_1000271_pt1 | contig 16124 bp, 13 predicted proteins | sample Law_Miss_RepA_8h_FD_188469 | JGI IMG/M metagenome (GOLD analysis project Ga0255108, IMG submission 188469) | Freshwater microbial communities from St. Lawrence River, New York, United States - Law_Miss_RepA_8h | ecosystem: Environmental > Aquatic > Freshwater > River | place: USA: New York... | reverse complement strand
GTTGCGAAGATAAGATTATGCGCGATTACTTCTCCAAGTGGCGAGTGCTTTGTGGAGGTGGTAAAAGGCGAAGAAATGCAGGATGATGGCGAATTCCAATCCCAAAATGTACCAAGGCCATTCACCCATCACAAAGGGGTTGTCGGCAGTGGGTTTTTGGCACAAATACATGTAGTTTCCGCCGGTGAGGTAGTTGGCGCCGCCAATGATGGGGATGGTGAGCTGGGTGTACAAGAAGACCTTCCACCAAGAGCCGGGGCGGGGTGTGTAGTTCAATCGCATCGTAGCGTAAACAGAACCCAGGATGATGATACCGTGGGAGATGCTGTATTCGATGTGGTTGTAAAGCGATGAGCCGTTGGTGATTTCAGGCGTTAGAAAAGCGTGGATCGCCCCGGCGCCCCAATAAACCAGGAATTCGTAACTGATCTGAGACCCGCGGATGAGGAGGTAGGCAGCGATGAAGGCCGACATTCCGCAGAGGTGTAGGGGCAAACTGTTTTCGATGTACCAGGTGTGGTCGAGGTACATTTTGATGTTGCTTGCCGCGAAATTGATCAAGGAAAGCGCGCCGATACACCAACCCAGCATTTTTCTGGTTTTCTCAGTTTGGTTTTTTGAAACAATCAGGACCAGAAGGAATAGGCCCCAGAAAATGCCATTCATATACATCCAATCGGGTGAACCTACGGGAACGGTATGGTGATAGTGGTTGAGGTCGAGTGGTTTTGCAGCTATGCCTGCCGAATCGGCAATTGAAAGGGTATCCATAGAAGCGTGCAAGATAAAAGTTATTGATTGAAAACCAAGCACCCAAGTAATATTGTAAAATTTACAATATTTATTCACGATTTCCTTTAGATGGTTGGATTTGCCGCGAAAATGTTGTTTTTTGCCGTTTAACTAATCCACATTTTGATGAAGCAGAACAATACCACACGCGCATTTGCCACTTTGGTGAGTGTATTCTTTTTCTGGGGCTTTGTAGCGGCCAGTAACGACATCCTGATTCCAGTATTTAAAGACAAATTGCATTTGGAGCAATGGCAGAGTCAGATGATTTCATTTGCGTTTTACGTGGCCTACACGTTGGGTGCCCTGGGCTATATGTTGGTGAGCTTTGTGCTGAAGCGCGATTTGTTGGGTAGCTTGGGTTACGGCAAGGGCATTTCTTTGGGTTTGATCATCAGCGCCATTGGAAGTTTGTTGTTTATCCCAGCGGCGGATTCGGCTTCCTTTCCGATGTTGTTGGGCGGATTGATCATCGTGGGATTGGGTTTCTCATTGCAACAGACCGCTGCCAATCCTTTGGCCATTGCGTTGGGTTCACGCGAAACTGGCTCTCAACGATTGAGTATGGCTGGAGGCGTGAATAATTTTGGTACAACAATCGGACCTTTGCTTGTTACCGCAGCCATTTACGGGGCGATGGGTTCAGGCTCTGGTGCAGAATTGGATGTGAGTGCCGTGAAAGTGCCATACCTTGTTTTGGGTGGTTTGTTCGTATTGTTTGCAGCGATTTTTTATCGATTAGACGTACAAGTGGATGCCGATGAAACGGTACATGCTTCCGACGATGATGGAAAATCGGTCCTTTCCTACAAGCAAGTATGGATGGGTATGATTGCGATCTTTTTGTATGTGGGTGTTGAAGTGAGTACCGCAGGCAACTTGAGTGAATATTTGAAGTCGAATTTGATGGTTAGTACGCAGGATGCGGCACCGTATATCAGTTTGTTTTGGGCGAGTTTGATGATTGGTCGATGGGCAAGCTCTGCAGGGTCGTTCAATGTGGCTGTGGGTACCAAGAAGGCCCTTCGTTTTGTGCTGCCCTTGGTTGCTTTTGGTGTGTATTTGTTGGTGAATTCGGTGCGATACAAAGAAGGTGGGTTGTCTCTGGATTTCGGGGCAGTGGAGAAGTTCTATGGCTATGTAGCGATGGTGGGTGTGTTGATTGGTGTGGATTATATGAGTAAGGGGAATCCTGCCCGACAGCTACTGATCTACAGTGTATGCGGAATGGTGGCTTTGATGGTGGGTATTTTTAATGGCGGTTCATTGGCGGCGATAGCGTTTGTGAGTGTGGGATTGTTTTGTTCAACCTTGTGGCCTTGTATTTTCACCTTGGCCATTGCGGGTTTGGGTAATAAAATGTCGAAAGCATCGAACTATTTGATCATGATGATCATGGGCGGCGGGGTTGTGAGCGTATTGCAGGGGAAGCTGGCTTCGGAATCGCTCTTGGGAATTTTAAACAGTTATTGGGTGGGTGTAGCGTGTTTTGCTTATTTGGCATATTATGCAGTGAGCATGACGGCACACTTCAAAAAAGAGGGTATAGAGGTAGGGCAGGCGTCAGGCGGACATTAATTTTCAATTTCCATTTGGGAAGTTCAGAAGATTTCTTATTTTTGCAGCCCGTTTGACAGGAAACTCTTCGGAAAATCCGGTCTTACATGTTGGTATCGTAGCTCAGTTGGTAGAGCAAAGGACTGAAAATCCTTGTGTCGACGGTTCGATTCCGCCCGATACCACAAAAAGCAGCAGCCCCCTCGTTGAAAACGAGGGGGCTGCTTTCATTTTAGGGACATTCTAATGTCGTTTTGGTGGTTTGTGAGGGTGGTTTTGGTGAAAATTTGTCACACCGTGGCGGTGTTTTTGATTAAAACTGATACAATACACCCATCTCCATGTAGTCAGCAACATGGTAATGTGCCTTCAGTCGGTGGATGAACATCCAATGATGGTTGATTCGGTATTGAGTGCCTATCGCATTGTAAAACCAGCGTGTTTTTTCCAAATCCTTCACCCGATCTGCTTTCGGAGGCAACGCATAGAGTCCAAAGTCCAAGAATATGTCTAGCGGACCAAAGCGCATCACCCGTCGGCCATATAGTCCAATTTCCCAGCGGTTTTGGATCGACAAAAAAGTGCCATCGGACATTTCTTTTTGTTGTCCCTGCTCAAAAAAGACGTTTGCGCCAAATCGCCATTCGCCCTTCGGCATTCCCGTGTTCAACGAGGTTGTCGCTGAATTCTTGGCGTTCTCTTTTGAGGTTGTGTTGTTGCTTTGATACCTATTTGGCAGTCCCCAGTTGACATCAGCAATGTAAATCGGGTAATAAATCGGGTATGTGCGCAGGTATTTTCGATGGGAATATCGCAACGAAAATTGGTAAGGCACGGATCGCTGTTTCACTGCATCGCCACGCCAATAACAAGGGTCCTTGGTGATGTGCTTATCAGAATGGAGTCGGTAAGACCAGCCCAAACTCACCTGAGCGTAATTCAAGCCTACATTGGGTTTTTGCCAGTTAGAATTAGAGGTGTGAAACATCTCCACGCCCAATGTTAAACTGCTATGGGGAGATAGGTGATTCACTGCTTGTGCCTTGAGTTGTGCAGCGAAATTCATTCGCGAGCTCATGGCGATATTTCTGGGGTTATCGAACGAGTCGTAGTATTTGGAGAGGTGCAACAGTCCAAATCCCCATTGAATCTGTAAAACCGAGAATCCGAGCAACGGTTGGATGGCTTTTTTTGTACCAGTAATGGCCAGGGCACTAACGCTGTTCCCCATGGGAACGATGGATTTTCGCGCTGTAGAATTGCCATTTAACGGACCATCGCCCATGTCCATCGCCATTAGTGAAAATCCCAAGAATCGTTGATTTTTTGTCTGCTGCGTACGCAATCCGGTATCGGGTGGTAGCAACCAAATGGCCGATGCCTGCATCCCTAGTGATTTTCGCGCATTCAAGTTTTGGTTGTACTTGGAGTGGGCCAAAACGGAACCTATGAAAGGCGCTAGTTCAATGGCATACTGTGCTTGAAGTCCACCCGCCAATAATCCAAGACCCAATAAAAACCCCTTCGTCGCAACAGGAATTAGTGGCTTGAGTTTTAGAAAGTGAAGAGGTTGGGCCGTGTACATGAATGAATGGGTTCATCGCTTTTTACATGGATGAGTCCGCGAACGAAGATAATTGATAGCCACAAATCTATCGAGGGCATTTTTAAATCACTTTCCGCCTTCAGGGATTCCCAGCAACGGGGTTTTGCCATCGGTAATGATGACTTTGGTGTTACTGCTTTGCGATAGTGACTTAAATGCCTCGATTTGGTTGTTCTTTAGGATGTCGTTTGTGAGCGATTTGGTCAACATCTCGTTGCCTTTGGCCCGGGCTTCGGCTTCAATCTTGATGGCATTGGCTTGTCCCTCCGCCCTGATTTTTGCTACCTCCGCTTGTCCCTGTGCCCCAATTATGGCCGCTTGTTTATCACCTTCTGCTTGAATGGCTTTGCGTTCCGCTTCAAGTTTTTCCTTTTGTTTTGTGAATTCCATTCGCTGGGCTTCTTGTTCCGCACGCAATTTTTCTTCGATGGCAGCGGATAGACCTTGTGGAAGGGAGATTGATTTTAGCAGTACGTTTTCAACGATGAATCCCTTGGCACCGAGGATTTCCATCATGGTATCGCGGATGTTTCTTTCAATCAATGCGCGTTCACCACTGTGCATGTCTTTGGCATAGAATTTTGAGGTGACGTCGGCCGCTGCGGATCGGAATACTGGGAGAATCACTACATCTTCATAGTCCATTCCGATGTTCCGAATGACGTCGGGTGCTGATTGCTTTTCGATGCGGTAAAGTATGGAGATTTCGGATTGAATGGTTAATCCTTCCCTACTTGGAAGTGGGAGTTTCACCTCTAGATTCACGGTTCTAATGGGCACCATGAGAATGCGCGATAAAAATGGGTTGTAAAGGCGGATGCCTGGTTCGTAGGATTCGTTGCTAAGTTTACCCAATTTCCGCTTGACGCCAGTTTGCCCGGGTTTGATGATGGTACAAGCCTGTAGCATTAGGGCGGTGACGAAAAAGAAAGAACTGATTTTGAGGAGTTTGTTTGACATAATAGCAAATTACTTGATTTATTCTAACCAATGTTAGATTATGGAAGTTAACCAATCACACTTCGTTGAACATGATTTTTTTTGGGATTAAATTGGAATGTTCCCATTGCTGTTAGCCAATGATAAGTGGCCATTGTAACGAAGCGCTGCTGGAATCAATCAAAAAAGAAGAAGAAATACAATGCGGCGTGGGTTGGCTTTAGGCTTTCGAAATACCCGATGGTACTTCTTGAACTGTTCATCGCCCTGCCATCTTCCACATAACCAATCGTTGAGCGAGAACTATTCATGACCCTACCATCCTCGATGTAACCAATGGTTGAGCGAGAACTGTTCATGACCCGCCCGTTCTCAATGTAGCCAATGGTTGAACGGGAACTGTTCATGATCCTTCCATCCTCAATGTAGCCTATGGTGCTTCGTGAGCTGTTCATTACCCGTCCTGATTCTATGTATCCAACAGTTGAACGAGAACTGTTCATCAAGCGTTGGGCCTGAGTGGTTACCCCGATGAAGAGGAGCACAGTAAACAACAAAATTCTTTTCATGATTTTTTGATCAAATATATACGGTTCTGTATTGAAATCGGTGGGTAGATGGAGATTTTTTGGAAATTAGGTCTTTGCGATTTTCCGTAAAATACGGTTTTGGATTTTGCGATTTTCCGTAAAGGGTTTAAGGGGGTATTTGGTATCATTGACCTGTTTATGTTAAACTATATAGCCCTCCTCATCCCACTATTCCTTGGTTTGATTGCACTTGAGTGGTGGTACAGTATCAAGCAAAACGACCGTCGTTATCATGCACCAAACACCGTTTTGAATATGGCTGTAGGTGCCATCGATCAATTTGGCGCACTATTGTATTTGCTCTTGTTGTATATGGCGTTGGTTTTTTCCCAAAAACATTTCCAATGGCTCATATTGCCTAACGATTGGCGACAGTGGTTGCTCGCTTTTCTCTCCGTTGATTTTGTCTCTTATTGGTATCACAGGTTCTCCCATCGCATCAATTTATTGTGGGCAGGACATGTTACGCATCATTCTTCCAGTTATTTTAATTTATCCAATGGATTTCGTACATCGCCATTTCAGGGCCTCTTTCGCATTCCATTTTGGATGATTTTACCCGTTTTCGGATTTGATCCGCTTGTTTTGGTCGTAACTTTCAAGGTGATTGGCCTCCATGATTTTTTTGTACATACATCGTACATTCCAAAGTTAGGCTGGCTAGAATGGGTCATTGTTACCCCCTCGCATCACCGTGTTCATCATGGGAAGAACGAAATGTATATCGATAAGAATTATGGATCTGCACTCATAGTTTGGGATCGGATGTTCGGAACCTATCAAGAAGAAACTGAGGCCGTTGAGTATGGTATTACCTCAAAATACGAGGATGACAGTCCTTTACATGCCATTGTGTTTCATTTTAAACAGATCATTGAACAAGTGCGCAAAACAAGGGGTTGGCTCAATAAATTAAAAGTGCTTTTGATGCCGCCGGGATGGGGAGTTGTCTATTTGGATGTTGCACACGTGGATATAAACGGAGAGAAATCCACGGAAAAAGGAGTGGTATACTATGCCATTTGGTTGCTAATTACGGGTGTTTTAGGATTTGTTGGGATTCTATTTTCTTATGCTATCTTACCACCATTTACTGTATCTTATTGCTTCTTGCTCGCAGTAGGAAATATTGTTCAGTCTGCCATTTTATTGAATCAGTCTGAAACAGCAAATTTTGGATTTTGGGAGTCGTTTCGATTGATGGGTTTTGGTCTTTTCGGATACTTTTTATTGGAAACACTAATCCCTCTTGGCTACCTTGTTATGGGGTGGATTTTTATAAGCGGTATCGGATTCGCCGTACTGAAGTCGCGATATTTTGGTAAAAAGTCTCAAAATAATTGATTGTTTCTCCTATTATTTGGGCAAAGAATTACGGATTATCGCAAAAAATCGTATGTCATTCTACGGAATATCGCAAATGCCAATCGGTGGATTTGGATAGCTTTGTTAGGATGAAATTTTTGGTTTTATTGCTTCTTGTCCTTGGCGGGTGTCAAATCACCCCGAGGTACCATAACCGGGGATTTCAGGTGTCGCTTAGGAATAATTATTCCGTGAATCCGTCATCAAAGGAGAGTGTTATACAGCGCAAACTTAATTTAGGTTCTCGCAAAATTCAATCAAGCATGTCTGTGGTTACAGATCGTTGTGCAGATACAGCTTGCGGAGGGATTCGTGCTTCTCACGTTATTCCGACGATTCAGTTGGAAACCAAAGTGTTAGCTCAGAGTAATAAAGGCGATCGCCCCGTGCGTCACTCGGATTTGCGGGTTGGTAAACAACTTTTAGCGACAGCGCATTTGCATCGTGTGCATTACAGTCTGCCTCCCAAAAAACACAGTGTTTTTAAGCCAACAGACCGCGAGGACTGGTTGGAATTGGGCTCAATCCTTTGTTACGCAGTGGGGTTGTTGTTGGTATTGCTTTCTTGGGCGATGGCAAGTGAAATTGTTTTTACCATTGGTGCATTTTTACTGGCCGGTGGCTTGGCGTTTTGTCTGGTGCTCGGATTCAATCAGATAACCCACACGTTCTCGGGTTATATGAGTGTTTTGACGATCCTTGGTGCGATTTATTTGTTGGTGCGATTTGGATTTTTGGATGAGTTGCTGAGTGTTTTGAAAATCTAGTTACAGAGATTCCAAGTCACCCTTTTCCAAAGTGCTGATGTCGGTCTCGGTGGGATCCGATAGTGCGGCCACCCGATTGCTCTGCTGCTCGAGGAGCTTCTCAAACAAATTTCGCGCGTATCGGGCATTGCCAAATTTGCGGTCGGCACCAGTCAATTGGGCTTCAAAATGTGCTTCCAATGCTTCTGCCATGCCATCGCCCAAACGGTATTCATTCTTGGCGCAAATCTTCGAGAAAATCTCTACCAAGTCCTTCGCACTGTAATTGGGGAACTCAATGTATCTGGAGAATCGACTGCTCAAACCCGGGTTGGAATCAATGAATTGGTGCATCTCTTCGGCATAGCCGGCCACAATCACCACAAAGCGATCCCGGTCGTCTTCCATGCGCTTCAACAATACGTTCACCGCCTCGTCGCCGTAGCTGTCTTCTGCGTCTTGCGGCGCCAAACTATAGGCTTCGTCGATGAACAACACCCCGTCCATGGCTTGGTTGATGATGCCTTCGGTTTTCATGGCGGTCTGACCCAAATACCCTGCCACCAATTCGGTGCGATCCACTTCCACCAAATGGCCTTTTTTCAAAATTCCCAATTCCTTGAGGATGCCAGCATACAAACGGGCCACCGTGGTCTTTCCCGTTCCAGGCGCTCCTGTGAAAACGCTGTGTAACGAAACCTGTACCGCCTGCATGCCTTTGTCTTTTCGCATCTGCTGCACCTTGATCAGGTTGCTCAAACTCTTGATTTGCTCTTTTACCTCAGTGATGCCCACCAACGCGTCCAACTCTTCAAACGGACTGCTCTCTGCGGTGTCTTTGGTTGATTTGCTTGGGGTTTTTCCCGGCGATTCGGCGGGTTTTGGCGGTTTTACGGGGTCAGCAGCCGGCGCGGGCTTGTCGGAAGTGGGTTTATCTTCAAACTCGTCGGCAATCACCACCAAACGATCGGCCTCGGTGGTGCCTTGGATGGGGATGTTCGACAAGAAACTGTATAAGAAGTCATAGTCTTCCTTGGTTGCAATGTTGGAAATCCGGTAGGGCTGTCGCTCCCCTTTTACTTTGAACGAAATGTATCGCACATCGTTGATGGCATCCAATCCTGGCGATAAATCTTTGATTTCATCGGGCTGAATCATGAGCCCATTGTAATAGGTCTTGAAAATGATGAATCCGCCAAAAATATACGCTCTGCATCGGTCCATATTGGGGCCACTGGCCTTCACTTTTCCGTACTCGCAATCTACCCACCAATAAATGGGTCTTCCGGTGAATGATTTGAAACCCAGCCACATGTAAAAGGGGATGAGGTCTTCGCTTTTTCGGAACTGACGTTGGTTCACCACTTTGTGGAAATGTTCCATGGCAGTGGTGTTGGTATCGAGGTTGCACAAGGCAATCAGCAATCCATAGCGAGATACTTTGATTACGTTTTCCCAATGTACTTCTTGCTGGTCGATGTTGTTGATCCAATCGTTATAATGCGGACCTGCCATTTCGGCCCAAATGGGTTGGAGATCGCTGGGTGGTAGTAACAAATGTTTGATGGTGAGGGTGATGGCCTCCATGTCTTCATTGCTAATTTCTGCGTCCTCAAACAATCGCTGGGCTTGCAATTTGGCTAAGTGCAGGTTACGCGGTTTCGCAGCGAGTTCTTCCGCCACCGTGATGCCCAGTAGGCCAATCATCGCGCCCATTTTTTGCATCTCTGGTTTAAAGCCACCCAACAATTGCACCCAATCCTTTAATGCCTTCCAAACTATGCGCTTATTCTTTGCGATGATGCTATCGCCCTCGGTACAGGCCGCATCAATCTCCACGATGTCAACCGATTGCATTTGATCATGCTCGCGTTCATCGAAATAGGCACATAACGACAATAGATGTGTGTTTTCTCGCTTGGTAAACAGGAATCCAAGCTGTTTGTCGGACTCATCAATCAAATTCAGAATAGAGGTTTGCATAGCGCAACCGCAATATATTGGCTTTTGGCTACAAAATTGTTGCCGAAGAAACTTTTGCTACCTTATTCTACTACCAGGCGATGCTGTTGAATGCCACTTTGGGTGTGAATGCGAACGAAATAAATTCCCGGTTGAAGGCTGTCCGGAATTCTCATCTTTTCTTCAGCGTAGCGTAAGATCTCCAGCCCATGAATCTCTCGGCCCATCGCATCGCACAGAAAAACAGAAGAAATGGCGTGATTGCCTTCATTGTTGGCGGTTTGCAGGGTGATGGTTGATCCGGCTTTTACGGGGTTGGGATAGAGGGTGAAGTGATTTGCGGGGATTGTGTGGGTGGCGGAGGAACAGGGCAATCGGTTTACGAAGGTCCAGATCACGTCGTTGAAGCCCACGGCCATAGACGCAGATCCAGTGCCACCGGGGGCGTTGCCCATTCGGATTAAGACCAACTTTTGACTTGGAACCACGTTGATATACTGGCCGTTTTTACCCCATGCGCAATACATATCGGCGGGTGCGTTGGGGTTGAGGCTACCGGGGAAACGAAATTGAGAACCGGGTGCCATGAAGGCCGATTTGCCATTGAGCCATGTGAGGTAGCCATAGCTGGGGTTGATGGTTTGACTGCTGTTGGTTTGTTCCCGGAAGTATTGGGTATCGCTCATGATTGTGGTGCCGTTCCATTTGCCTTTGTTGAGCAGTAGCAGGCCGAAACGTGCCATGGTTCGGGCGTTGGAGAAGTAGACGTTGAGGTAGCCAGTTTTCACGAAAAGGCCTTTCATGCCGATGTTGGTGGTGAATTTTTTGGCCATGTACAGGTTGAGGTTTCCACCGGTGGCGCCTTCAATGACTTGGTCGAGTAGTGTGTATGGCGCATTGTGATAAGCCCAACGGGTGCCGGCGGCGGCTTTGTAAGTAAGGCAGGCGGGCAGGGTGCAATCGGGGTCGGCTCCGGCATCGTTCAAACCTGTGGTCATGGTGAGGTGGTGCCATACTTTGATGCTGTCTTCGCGCGCGCTGCTGAGTGAGCTCCATCCCGTGCCGAGGTATTTGCTGGAAGCGTCGCTGAGTTTGAGCAGACCGTCTTGCTGGGCCAATCCTACGGTGAAGGCGGTGAGGGTTTTTCCGGCCGATGCCCAATACCAGATGCTGTCTTGGGTGAAGTTGCCGAAGTATTTTTCGAGTACAATTTTACCGTCTTTGAGGATGATAAACGCTTTGGTATTTTTCTGGTTGAGGTAGTTGTAGAGGCTGTCGATATTGGCATCGCACCATCCCAAGCTTTGGGGCGATGTGGTTTCCCATGTGCCTGTATTGGGCGGGAAGTAGGTGGTTTGTGCCGATGCTTTTTGTGGGGCGATGAATGCGGTGAAGGCGATGATGGCGACCCAAGCGGCGGTGAAAAAGGGTGTGGTTTTCATGGAAGTGGGTAATTGTATGGATTTGAACCCGTGCATTAGACGTGTTGAGCGGTTGAAAGTTTACTTTGATGTGCTAATTTTTCCCGGTTTGAGGCAAAGTGCGTTGGCGCCGAAAAGGATTTTATTGTTTTCTTTTCGATAGGTGCTGAGGGTGCGCAAGGGCTCATCGCCCCGTTCTAGGGTAATGGGGTCTATGGTTGTGAGGATGCATCGGCTGCAGGGTTTGGCGATGTGAAAAGTGGCCGTGCCGAGTTGGAATGTGCCCAGCGTATCTTCTTGGTGGGGTTCTAAATGGCTCAATACAACGTTCGGGCGGAATCGCAACAGGCTCATGGGCTCTGTTTGGGGACTGCTGTGTTGGATTTTTCGGTTGAGCAATGAAAGGGAGGCCTCAGAAACCACGAGAATGGGGTATCCATCGGCCAGGCTGACGTGGTGCGTGTTCTGGGGGTTGGGTTGATACTCTGGCGGCAAGGGTCTGTTGGCGTGATCCGGCTGGTAAACGAGGGTTACATCGCGCTGTAGTTTTTGAGAAAACCACTGGCTGATGTGGGATGGCGCTGATAGCACTTCAATGGAATCATCCCATACGTTGGCGGTTAGGGTTTGATGGTTTTGGTGGCTGAGCGATAGTGGAATATCTAGTGTATCGCCCTGAAACGTGACCATAAAGCCGGTCTGGTCTGCGTTGTAAGCGAGGTGAAATTGTCCCAATTCGGGTGTTTGTCGTTGCGTGAGAAACTTCCCCTCAGCCGAAACCAACATGTACCTGCGATCGTGTTGGAGTCCGCGCATGCCCACTTCGGCATCGCCCAGAGACATGCCACCCATGGATTTGATGGGGTAGATATAGATGGCGGTGATGCGGGGCGTTGGCATAGAACGATGTTGATTCAAAAGTAAATGGAAGTTTTTGAGTAATTTGCTGCCGATGAAAAAGATTTCTTGGTTCGGTGGGCGGTTGGTGATAGGGGTGCTTGGGTTTTTGGCGATGGATCCGTTGTTGGCGCAGGGCTTTCGGGGTACGCGTTCGGATGGGCCCATTTCTTTGGATAGTTTGATGTTCAAGCGATTGTTTGATTTGTCGTTAACCGATGGCCATGCCTACAAGCGATTGGGGGAGTTGTGCAAAGGGGTTGGGCCGAGATTGAGTGGGTCTGACAATGCTGAGAGGGGAATTGTTTGGGCGGTGGATATGTTGAAATCGTACCGTTTCGATACAGTTTTTACGCAGCCGGTGATGGTGCCAAGGTGGGAGCGGGGCGATGTGGAGGCGGTTGAACTGGTATCGCCATGGCTCACGGATAAGCTTAAGCGGGGTAAGTTGGCGGCCGATTATGACTGTGAGGCGTTTGTGGAGGCGAATCCCAAGCCACAGAAAATGTATGCGTTGAATGCGTGTGCTCTGGGTGGCTCTGTGGGCGGAAAGGTGACAGGCGCGTTGGTGGTTGTGGATGGGATGAAGGCGTTGGACAGCATCGGTAAATTGGGGTTGTTGAAGGGCAAGATTGTGTTGCTGAATCGGGCGTTTGATCAAACGTTGTTGAATACGTTTCAGGCCTATGGGGGTTGTGTGAATCAGCGCGTGAATGGCAGTGTGAGTGCGAAGTATGGGGCTGTGGCGGTGCTGGTGAGGAGTATGAGCAATAAGTGCGATTTGCATCCGCATACGGGGGTTACGCATTACGAGGATGGGGTGGCGAAGGTGCCCATGGTGGCGGTGGCTACGGCGGTGGCGGATTTGTTGGAAGATGTGTGCGCGAACGATGCCAAGCACAAGGTGACGGTGAATTTGGGTTGTAAGACGTTGGACGACCGGATGAGCGCGAACGTGGTGGCGAGTTCAATGGGTTCTGTGTATCCGGAGAAGATCATTGCTTTTGGCGGACATTTTGATAGTTGGGATGAGGGAGAGGGTGCGCACGACGATGGGGCGGGGTGCATGCATGCCTTTGAAGCGCTGCGGTTGTTGAAGGAGATTGGTTATACGCCCAAGCATACGTTGCGATGCGTTTTTTGGATCAACGAAGAGAATGGCTTGCGCGGCGGAACGGAATACGCTCGCTTGGCCCAGGTGTTGGGCGAGGAACATGTAGCGGCGTTGGAGAGCGATCGCGGGGGCTTTGTACCTAGGGGCTTTGGCGTGGATACTTCGTTTTTATTGAAGCTATCGAAATATCAAAAATGGTTGGATGCCTATGGGATTGGTGAGATTGAGCGGGGTGGTGGTGGTGCCGATATCGGACCGCTGAAAAAGGTGAACCCCAATACGGTATTTGTGGGGTTCATTCCTGATTCACAGCGGTATTTTGATGTGCATCACGCAGAAACAGACGTGTTTGAGAATGTGAACAAGCGCGAATTGCAGTTGGGAGCGGCCGCCGTAGCAGCGATGATTTACATCCTTGATCAGGAGTTGGATTAAGATTGGATTGAAAAGATCATTTTCATGAGTACCCATTTTTGTCCCGGTTTGGCCGTGGGAAGTGCCTGCTGATAAGTCCACATGAGGTTTTCCCACTCCTGAACGATGGGATTTTGCGCATCGGCGATGGCTTTTTGCTGGAAATCGAATTCATCGGTGGTGAGTAATGTCATGGTTAGTCTGTTTTCGATGCGATAGATGTTGCATTCTATTATGCCGGAGGCCTTGATGCTCTCCAATATTTCTGGCCACACGGCTTGGTGATGTGCTTCGTATTGGGCGATTAGGTGAGGGTCGTTTTTGAGGTCCAAGGCCAGTACAAACTGTTTCATGGGTGTGCGATTTTTGGGGCTTATAGGGTATTGGATGGTGCGGAAATTGCCAAGGTGTAAATTCGTTTGGCGAAAATTGCCACAACGGCGAAGCAAAGCGTGGGGACGAGGTAAGCGTATTGGAGTCCGAGTTGATCAGATATCGCGCCCATCGCCAAGGGAAAGAATGCACCACCCACAATGCTCATGATCAATAGTGATGAGGCCATGGGAGGGGCGGTTTTTAGGGATGACAGCGACAAGCTGAAGATGGTGGGGAATAGGATACTCATGAAAAATTGCAAGGGGATGAGTAGCCAAAATCCGGTGGGACCTCCATTCAACGCAACGGTAGTGCTGATGAGAGCGGCAATGATCGATGTGCCCAACAGCAGTTTTGCCGGTGCAATCCATCGCATCAAAAAAGTTCCGGTAAACCTGCCAGTCATGAATAAAAGCATACCGAGGGAGAGTCCGGTCGCGGCCACCGAACTGCTCATGTTTGCATAGGTGGTGGCATATCGAATGAAAAAACTGCCCACACCCACTTGCGCGCCCACGTAGCAAAATTGGGCGAGGATGCCGAGGTTGTATGGCGCGGTTTGCAACAAGGTTTTTATCTGTTGCCATGTGCTGAGGCCGGGTTGTAAATATGGTTCGCTGGGGTTGACAAAATTGGGCGTTTGTGCTTCTGGGCTCGCAGTTGTAGGTTCGATATTGATGGATTGCCGACGTATCAAACGCGAAAAACCAATGGTTACACTCGCTACAATGAAATAGGGTATGAGCAGTTGTTGGGCTCTGGGTTCTGTGCTACTGCCAAACAGCGCGATTCCGCCGAAAAATACGGCCAGTGTGGCGCCGAGACCATTGAAGGATTGGGCCAAATTCAATCGGGTGGTGGCTTTTTTGGGATCGCCCAGCAGCGTAACCAAAGGGTTGGCCGCCGTTTCGAGGAAGGTGAGTCCAGCCGCCATTACAAATAAACCCAATAGGGCCATGGGGTAATTCTGTTGAGATCCAAAGATGCCAACGATGGCCGCTCCTACGCCGAAGAAGTATAATCCAAGTGAAATGGCTTTTTTGTATCCTTTCGATTTGATGAAGGCACCAGCGGGTAGTGCGAAGGCAAAATAGCCAATGTAGAAGGCGGAATCTACTAGGGCCGACTGAAAATCGGAGAGTACGCAGACCTCTTTGAGTACTGGGATGAGCAGCGGGTTGAGGTTGTGGGCGATGGCCCAGAGAAAGAAGAGTGCGTAGATGTATCTCATAAATTTGCGGGGTGTATGGTTGAGGTGGGTTTAGTGTTCGGCGCGACGGATTTTGATTTGTACGGTGTTGGGAATGGGTTGTTCTGCGAATAGGACCAGGTATCCACCGCCGCCAGCACCGGAAAGTTTATGTCCGAGTATATGCGGAGATTCCGCATAAGTATGTTGAATGGTTGATTGGATTTGGGGGGTGCTCATGTTTGGAAACATGGTGATTTGTGCTTCAAACGAGGCGGTCATGGCTTTTCCCAGAGCGATGGCATCTTGGTTTTGTGCGGCTTGAAAAAGGGCGTTTGCGGCGGTGGCCAGCGCGGTTGCTGACTCCTTGCCGATGTGGGTGTTCTCCAAAACCGAATACCCATCTTCTCGCTGCCCAAGGGGTAGTAGCCACAAATGGGCTTCCAGCCAGGTGAGGGTTTCTTCGATGGTGAGGGTTTCAATGTTCGATGGCCAATAACTGTTGGGCTCACCGTAATAAATGCGATTTAGGCCCGGGAATACCAAGCCAATGGCGTCTTGGGAACCTGCGATTTCTTTGGTGCCAGGCGGGTTTTCGAAACAGAACAAGGTTTTGGCCAAAATTTCGCGATTTCCATCAGGGATTTGTGTTTTCCACAGTTCGATGGCGGCTTTGCGGGTGCTGCTCGACATCCCACTTCTCGCATTGAAATCGTGTGTGGGTTCTACAGAAATGGTGATCACCGGTCCGCTGGTCAATGCATTCACAAAGGGTTGATCGAGCCAACCACCGGCCAAATCAAGTCGGAAAGGAATGTCGCACACCGTGCGCAGCGCGGTGGTGCTTCTGGGGGGTAAATTGTTCGCTGGAATGCGGTCTAAAACTACGTATTCAATGCCGCGATCTGCCATCAATGCTCGTTTGGCCTGAGAATCACCATCTGCATTCACTACAAACACATTGGGTTTGATTTCTAGTAATTCGGGTAAAAAATCGAGGTGGCCATCGCCCCGACTTACCCTGACCTCATACACGGCGTCTAAAGCGTCTAAGCAATATTTTCGCTCAGACTGGTTCACCACCGGGTATCGGCCTTTCAATGAAAATACGGTTTCGTCGCTGCCAATACATGCATAAACCTGACCGTATTCCGCCG
>Ga0255108_1000268_pt1 | contig 16196 bp, 19 predicted proteins | sample Law_Miss_RepA_8h_FD_188469 | JGI IMG/M metagenome (GOLD analysis project Ga0255108, IMG submission 188469) | Freshwater microbial communities from St. Lawrence River, New York, United States - Law_Miss_RepA_8h | ecosystem: Environmental > Aquatic > Freshwater > River | place: USA: New York... | reverse complement strand
AGATAGGAGGCCACCACGGCCAGTTCCTTTTCGACCACATCTGGCTTACCCTTGGCGTTGGCGTTACGGGCAACCTGGACGCCAGCCGACACACGGGCATCGGCCTTGTCGATCTGCTCGCCGACCTTGGTGAAGTTGTCAACGGGCGGGGTGGCGGTACCCGTACCATCCGACCCCGTGGTTGCACAGCCTGCGAGCAACGCCGCATTAATAAGCAAAACCTTAATTAAAGCGGAACGCATTTGGCGTTAATTAGCGACCCTTCAATGCGTCAATGATGGACTTGCCCTTGGACTCTGCTTCCTTGAGTTTTTCGGCATGGCGGCGATAGACGAGGATGCCAGCCAGGAAGCCGATGAGGAGTCCCGTGATGAAGGTGTAAGCGTATGCCATAGTATTAGGAGAGTTTGAGTTCAGCGACCTTGCCGTCGATCTCGGCATCGGTGCCAACGATGGCCTTCCATGCCGTGAGGTAGCGGATGTCCTTTGCGGCCTTCACACGGAGAAGGACTTTCTTCCCGTCATGTAGGACGAAGGTTTGGCCTGCTTTGATTTCGAGGTCGTAAGGACGACCCTTGTTGTCTTTGGTTTCCATTAGGAAAGTTTTGCGAGGAGGGCGGCGAGTTGGGCTTCCAGTTCAAGGGGTTTCGGTTTCCTCGACAATGATGGAAGGGCCAAGGTCTACAGGAGATTGCTTGGTGGCGAACACCGCAACGCATTGGTCAGAGCATAAGGTGGACTCCATAGCAATTTCCCAAGTGTCTGGGAAAATATCTTTCATAAGACTCGGCGGGTTTTCCGAGATGTCCAAGACCGCATATCGCAGTCGGATTTTGTAGGAGAATGGCATGGGGTTATAGTCCGTAGTAGACTCGGGGTTGGAGCATACAGATCGTGTTGCTCGATGGCGTGGCCCCCGTGAGGATGGACGCTCCGATGTTCATGTTGTTATTGGTTGAACCAATGCCAGTCGGGCCATCGGTCACGGTTAGCACCAAGCCATTTTGCAGGTTGGAGTAGCAGAACAGTTTGATCGTGCCCGTGCCGTCCGAGTAAAGCGTCCACCCGTTATTTGCAAAGTTGTTGTTGGACTGGACGGAGTTGTAATTCACATACGCCGAAGCCTTTTGGGTCGTGCCGTCGTGGTAGATGATGCGGATGCGGGCGGTGTTGGCGGCGGTCGTGTTGATATGGATGCCAATCCCCTTGTCGGTAAAGGTGCCGACAAACGCCCCGCCCGATGGAAGCCCCATCGCCACCCAATAGTCAACATTTGCGGCGATACCGTTGCCCGCATCGTTGAACGCCGAGAATAGGGCGATTTTCTTTGACCAATTTAGGCGATACTTGGCGAAGGCACCGTTGCCGTAAAACTGCCCGACATATCCAGCGAAGGAGGTGCTTTTGTTCGTAAATACGGAAGCCCTTGAATTGGCGACAGTAGCCGAGGTGACGAGGTTGTGGCAGTTGACGGAAGCCACGGCGGCGACTCCGCTGTTGGCGACATTTGTGCTGTAAGCCGCAGGCGGATGGTCGTACCAAGCGAAGTCGGGGATGTCGGACACCAAGGCCAGCCATGCGGCGTTCTGACGGACATAGGCTTTCGAGTCGGACGGGGCATCGGTAATGCCAGAAACAGCCGCCGTAGATTGCGTGGTCGCATCCGCAAAGGTGATGACCGCACCAGAGGAAGCCGTGAGCGTAAGACCAGCCGAGTCCATCTGGGCGTTACCGCCCGTTACTGTGCTGGCGTTTAGGCTTCCAGAGGTCAAGTCCAGCACATTGATGTTAGACGCCGTAGCCGTGTCGTAGATGTACGGCGAGGAATAGGTAAGCGTGCCAGAGCCGCCACCGCCACCAGCGACCACCCAGGCTCCGTTGTTCCGTCCGTAGGTCGAGCCGTCCGAAGGAGCATCGCCGATGCCAGCCGTGGTCTGGACGGTCGAGTCGGCGTAGGTGATGCCCGTACCATTTACCGATAGGCCAGAGAGGGTTGAGCCGTTGCCGAAGTTCAGCGTACTGCCGTCAAGCGACACGAAGTTGTCCGAGCCATCAATCGACCGAACGGTGCCGCCCGTCACTTGGATGGAAGTCGTGCCGTTTGGAATGACGAAGTTGCTGGGGTTCGTCAGCGGGTAGTAGGTGCCAGCCGCAGTAGCGGCGGTGAGATACCCTTGACCCTTAACATAAGCCGTGGTGGCGATGCTGGTATCGTTGTCCGTCAGCAGAGGGGTCGGAGCCTTGGGGTCACCCGTGAAGGTCGGTGAGGCCAGCGTTGCAAATCCAGAGATGGAAGCACCCGCTGGGATGGTCACCGTGCCCGTGAAAGTCGGACTGGCCAAGGGAGCCTTTAGTCCGAGGGCCGTGTTGAGGTCAGTTTGTGCCGATAAAGTCCCAGTAATTGATCCCCAGGCAACCGATGTCGCAGGGGTAACGCCGCCCACATTGACAACCCATGACGCATAGGTTCCAGCCCCCGTGTGGTGGTTGATGTCCACCGTTAAGACGCCCGTGCCAGAGTTGTAAGTCAGCACCTCGCCGTGCATATGATTCAATGAGTCATACGCAATCGTGATGTTCTGTGTCGTGGTGTAGGACAAGCCCGTACCAATCGTGAAGGTCTTATTGCCGTTCCCAATCGTGTTGCTTGTCGTTGAGGAAGTAAGATAACGATCACCAACGACAGGGGTCTGCCAAGACAAGGCGTAATCCGTACCGCTGGTCTTGGTGAGGACTTGACCAGTTGAACCGCCGACAGGTACAGCCGCCGCAATAGGGGCGTAGGTGGTAGCCGCCGTAGCGGGGGATAGGCCAGCCGTCGTTTGGGTGGTTGCGTCTGGGAACTCAATTCCGTAATTCCTCAAAAACATCCCAGCACCAAGCGTATCCGTAAGCGAGATAGCCGCCGCAGTCATGTTGGTCACATACGATCCGTCGTTGAGCAGATACTGGCCGTTTGAAATCGTAGTCCAAGTACCGACTTCAACTTGGCTGAACTTCGGCGAGTTAGACCATGCCCCAGCCTTGCGGACATATCCGTAGGTGTCAGACGGGGCATCCGTTAGGTAGCCTTGGCTGGTGACCCAAGATTCCGTGGCGTATCCCGTAAGGTCAGCCGTAGTGAGAAAGCCCTGCGAGTTAACCCAGGACTCCGTTGCGTAGCCCGACAACGCCGATGCCGTGATGTAGCCAGCAGGGTTGGTAAGGGGATAGTAAGTAGCCGCCGCCGTAGCCGAGGTCAGATAAGGCGTAAGGGCAGAGATGGTGATGTAGCCTTGGCTGGTGACGAAGGACTGCGTGGCGTAGGCCGACAAGTCGATGCTGATCGTCTTGGTGCCAGCGTCATAGGACAAAGGTGCCGTGGCAAAGGCCACCCCGCTATCCCCCGTATCTCCTTTCGGGCCTTGGATGCCTTGGATACCTTGAATCCCTTGGATGCCTTGAATTCCTTGGATACCTTGGATACCTTGCTCGCCAGCGGGGATTCCGAAGTCAAGGATGGCGTTGGTAGCCGTGCCGACATTCGTGACCGTGGCGTTGAGGCCAGGAGCCAGCGTAGTGGTCGTGCCTACCGTGACCGAAGCGGACGCACCTGGGACGCCCACCTCAATGTCGATGGTAGCGGGAGCCGTGGGAACAAGCGAAACATTAAAGGGTTCATTAATCGTGACCCCCAAATGTGCGGATTCAAGGATAGTGATTGAAAGACCCATTAGGAGTTTGGCGTTACATTCTCAAGGACATTGATGTTAACTACCTGTGAATAGTAGGCGATGCCGTTCTTGATGAACAGCAAGTCCCAGAAGGCCACGCCAGAGAACCAAGCCTGCGTGTTGCCGTAGAACAGGGTAAAGGTGGTCGGGCTGGTAAGCGTAAAGACCAAGGGGTGTTCATAGCCACGGGCATCACGGACACGGGAGGCTACGCTTACCCCCGTAAGATCGGCTGGCCAGCCTGCATCTGGGGTGTAGGTGCAGTTTGCCGAGAAGGTCGAACCCTTGATAAAGGTGAAAGTGGGTGACGCCATAGGGCTTTGGAATTAGACCCGTGTCAACCAACCTCAAAAGCCCCAGGAACGACCGAGATGTAGTTCCACCTACTGGGGGAATAGACTATATATCCGTATGTAATTCTGAAGTCCCCACCACCCAAGTCCTCGTATTTGTAGGCGGTATAGGACGGCCCCGCTGGGGTCGAAACCCAAGGCGTAACATACTGATTAGGGGGGAAGAAATTGGGGTCGCTTGGGCTTGGGATGTAGTTAGCCGCCGTAAGGTTATAGGTATAGTTTAGGTAGGAATAAGTGGTGGTAGTATTCCACACCCCCCCGATGTATGTGGTTACATCGGTCTGGAGTTCCGCCCTTAACTCTACCGCCAGCCCTACCCACGGGGCATTGGCGTAGTCACCCTCTAAAATAGTAACTTCAAACCTTGGGGTATCAACCGTCTCGTAGTCTGTTGGGCTTGTCCATGTGGTCACGGATTCCGTGAACGAATTGTAGATTACAGCCGATCCGCCAAGGAGGAAGCCTAATTGGGTTGGGCAGTCCGCCTTGAGATTGGTAAATGCAGGATTTACGATGCCTGCGTTATTGGTGCCGTCTGGGTTATAAAAGTTTGCTTCCCCGATGTAAAACGGAGTTCGACGCCAAGGCTTGGTAATCTCGATCATACACGGTAGTAGTAGTACGATGCCGTGTCTGGTGCGGAATACTTGTGACGCTCGGCGGTAAGGCTACCAGATACCAGTTGGTTGACTGAAAGATTGATGATGCCACCCGTCCCAGAGGTAGCCGTAATGACGGCCAAGGAGATGTAGCCCTCGGTGTCGGTGTCCGTGGTGGGATAGGCCACCAGCACGATCTCGGAGTCAGACTTCGGGAAGAAGGCTGGGGCTGGGTCGGCCTTGCACTTGACGGCCACCACATAGGTGCCTGCGGCGGTCGGAGCCGTAAGGGGGGTGTATGCACCCGTCATAATCGTCCCGTTGATAAGCGGGATGACGCTGTTGACCGCACCAGGAATTACACGGACTACCTTGATTCCATCTACGCTATCAAGAAAGACCGCAAACGGGGTTGTGAAATTGTTGAAAACTACTTCCTGCGTGGTGTTGAAGGCCACTCCTCCGATGCACTTTTGGAACTCAACGCCTTGCGACATCATCGTGCGGTTCTGGTCGATTCCAGCCGCCATGCGGTTCAAGGCACGGGAGGAGATTGGTTCCCCTTCACCGAAGGAACCGTAGCCAGACGAGTTGAATCCGCCGATGGAACGCATTAGTCGAGGAGCGACTTGGGGTATAGGCTGATGTCCCAACCGCCCATGCCAGAAACCATGAGGTCGGCGGTCAACTTCCACATGGCACCAAAACGCTCAACGGAAGCATTGGTGACCAAGAAGGACTTGTGGATTTGGCTATACCATTCAGAACTGTATTCCAATTCACCAGAATAACCACCCGTGGCGAACTTCTTGTATTCGTCCTGGAGGTAATAGGAATTACCATCGGTAACCCAACCAACCAAAGACGCACGGTTCAAGGCTTCCTCTTGCTCCGTAAAGTAGATGAGGATACGAAGCGTGTTCTGCGGCTTAAAGTAAGACTTGATGCCAGCCTTGATGTTGGGGGTAGTGTCCGTGGCACTCTGGTTTGGAAGGAAACCGATGAATTGGCAATTATTGACCAAGCCTCCTCCTGCGATTTTGGGAGTCCAAGCCGCACGATTAGGGTTTACAAGCGGATCATCATTGAAACCTCCGTTGACAGGAGGTGGGCCAGCCAGCGGTTGAATCGGGCCAGCAGGAGCAAGGCTTGTGCAGTTGATGTGGATGAAGTTCGGGTGAGCCTGGATGGACTCCGCCGCCGCCGCCGCCGTCATCATAACCTGTGGGTCGCTGTATCCACGGCCATTGTAGTCGGTTCCAGATTCACCACCGCCATTGGTGGCCAAACCGCAGTATTCCGCAACGATGCTGATGACTTGACCCTTTTCCTCGGTCATGGTCGCCTTAAACAACTTCAGTTGCGAGTAAGCGGAGTCGGGGTGGGAACGGCCACGATGGAACCAGTTTGGGAACTGTGCGATGTAAATCTTGGCCCACTTGAACTTGACGGTGGACTGGAGCATACCGAAACCATCGGAGTCAATAGTCCAACCTGGCTGGACTACTGGCGATTCAAGATCGTTGCCGTATTTCGTGGAAGTGTCGATTGGCATAAATTAGAAACCTAATGGTGAAGGAACAGGGGTAGCGTCCGTAACAACTTCCTCGTTATTTGGGTCGGTGTTGGCGGCGGTCTGTTCTGTCGCCGTGGCGATGCGTTCAAGAGGTGTGAAGGCGATGGCGGACACGATGTCGCCGCCGCCCATCTGCTGGAGCGAGGACGCACCTTGTGCTTCGGAAAGGCCAAGCGGAGAAAGTTTCTTTCCATTTCCGCCTTCAAGTTCCTTGATTCTGTCCAAAAAGATTTTCTTCTCATCGTCACCCATAGAATACCTCCAAGCCAAATCTTCGTAATACTGTTTGTTTTCTTCTTCGGTATGGCCAGCCGATCTGTTTCTATATGTGGCTTCTGCGGCATCCTTCAACATTTGTTCACGGTTACCAAACCATCCCTTGATGTTATACCAAATGCTATTGGCGAAATTATCAATCGCATCGGCAAGTCCTTCTCCCAGGTTGTGCATAATCCCAACGATGTCGATAAAGATGGCCTCAAGAATCGCACCAGTCCGTCCCATCATATCGGCAAAACGAGCCGCACCACGGGCATTTTCTTCCTCGGCTGTGGCTACATTCCCAAGTTGTTTCTTGAGTTCACCAGAGCCTTGTTTGACCAACGGGAGCATCTGCTCGAAAGACGAGCCGAACAACTGTGTTCCGTAGTGCATCAAGGTGGCATCATCAGTACCAGCCTTGTGTGCATCGGCAAGTGCATAAAGTGCATCTTCGTACCTCAAACTTTCCTTGCCGATGTCCTTCAAGCCGAAGCCCAACTTGGTGAGTGCGGCGTTGGCTTCGGAACCTCTGATCTTGGCCTCGCCCATCTTTTTATTGAACTCGGCCATCGAGTGCGAAAGCGTGGATAGGCTCATGCCAGCGTTCTGTGCCACCACATTCCACTTCTGGAGTTGCTCCGTAGGCATACCAGTAGCCACGGACATATTGCGAAGTTCACGGGCCTTCTCCGCATACTTCATCATAAAGTCGAAGATGGGCGTGATCACCGACATCAACATCTGACCCATGCCATATGCACGGCCAAGGATGGACGCAAAGGAAGTGGCTTTGCCAGAAGCCTTGCTTCCCTGCTTGGATACTTCCTGCAAGCCTTTCTCAAGTTGGGTGGTGTCGGCACCCACCGTTACTACGATTTCAGAGGCCATTAGTTTCTTGGGGTTGCTTCCTTGAAGCGATTGATGATGTTGTCGAAGTTATCCATCATCTTTTCGTCATCGGTGGACAGTACTTCGATCTTGGAGCCGTTATAGACGGCGTGGGAAATAGACATCCAGACGGCTTCGCCTTCGGGCATCGTCCAGGCTTCCTCAAGCGTGCAACCGTTGCGGACATTATTGGCCACGCAGGACAGCACCCAAGGGATGTTTTCCTTGGCCTTAATGTTGCCCTCTTTAGACCACATCTTCGGGTAAGAGCAGGACTCGGTGATGACGCCGATGATTTTGCCCACGGAGCGTGCCAACTTCTTGCGATTGGAGTTCAGCAGAATCATGTGCAACTTTTCCATGAAGTTAATCGGTTGGTTGATTACCCTCTTGTCGTAGGACGACAGGATGCGGACGGCCTTGATTACATCGGTGGCGGTGAAGCCACGCTTGGCAAAGTCAAGGAACGGGCTGTCGATGGCCTCAAGCATCATACGATGCCGTAGGCAGAAAGGAAGCAACCGCTTCCCACAGACTTTTACATCCGTGGGGGTTGCGGTCGTGGCCTTGAGGTAACGAGCATCCATTCGTGGATGCCGCCTCTTTAGGCGATTTCCTGGTACTTGATACCTTTTACGGTGACCTTGCGGTAGTCCTTGTTGCTACCCTTGTCGTCAATCGACTTGAGGATATACTGGATACCATCGTAGGTAAACTGGACACCGTTGGTGGGAATTGCGTCATCCACCTTCAACACGCCGTCAATCGTGATTTCGTTGCGGCGGTCATCGAGGTGATCGGTGATGGTGCGGCCATCTTCGTCAGCGACTTCGACATCAAGGGCGAAGGACTGGGAAAGGTCATCAGACTGGACAACCATGTAGGTGGCCGAAGTCTTGTCACGAAGCCCGAAAAAAAGGGCCACACCGTATTCGATAGCGTCTGCCATAGTAGTTCTTTGGAATTAGCGAGATGTCAAGGGGCGGGGGGGAGCATCACGAATACCGTGTATTCAAGCAAATTGCCGTACTTTCGCTGGTGCATACCTTCCTCGTCCTGGTTAACCCACAGGTCGTACAGGATGCCGTCCGTGGAGAGCGTCCACAGGGCTTTGAGGGCGGAGGTGTCGGCCATCAGATTCTGGACGGTCTGGACACGGGTTCGGTGCTGATCGAGCGTTTCGTCATCGGCGGACGAATACACCCCGACTTCAAGGGTAACGGTGTAATTGCCGTAAGGGTGGCTACCGAGGGCGTCAACGGACTTGGACGCCTTGGAATAGGCCGTAACAAGCGGGATGACCTTGATTTCTGGGGTGATACCCTTGTGGACGGCCACGCCCGTGAGGTTGGCGGCGAGGTAGGCCGAAACCTTTTCCTCAACGATGGTACGGGCTGAATAGAATGGGATGCTCATGGTTAAGTGTTTGTAAGGGTAAAACCTTTTTGAAGTTTTTGGGTAATCTGAAGAAGCGTGCCGTGGTTCTTGGAACCCTTGAGGGCATGGAGCATCTTCTCACGCATGGCGAAGCCACGATGGTTCCAAGCCTTCTGGAACAGGTGCCAGCCCTGCGAGTGGTCACGGGCGATGGCGTTGCCAATCTTCACCTTGGGTTTGGGGCCAGTCAGTTGGGGTTGGCAAATGGCGTTGATAGAAGGTTGGCCAGAAATCCATCTTGAAGTAGGCATGAAGCCCAACTTCTTGCCTGCGTGATACCAACCAGCCTTCAGTTTACCTACACGGTATTGGACTTTCTTGATGTAGGATTCGACCAACTTCCAGTCGGCCACGAAGTTCGTTGGCTTCCTGTTTTTACCCACATAATAATTGGGCTTTCCACGGATATGCTCATGGACTGACTGGATGCTTTGTTGGGTATCGCTGTCGCTTACCTTGGCAAAGCCAGACATACGGTTCTGTTGTGCGTGCCTTTGCTTGAAATCATCGAAGTCCGCCTGGGTTACCATCCTCCCATTCAAGTGGTACACACGGAAAATCCATGAAGGCTCATGGGGGGGAGGCTTTTTGTCCTTGGCCCGAATCCATTGTTCAAAAATACCCAAATCGCCACGGCTGGCTACAAGGGCATAAGGAGCCTGGTCAAGCGGTGCAAAAATCTTACGGACATCACGGCTGACGGCGGCACGACCCTTATCACGGGCTTTATTGCCGAAGCCGCCTTCTCCGCCCTTGCTGATCGAGGGGGCCGAACCAGAGAATGGGGGGGTAAAGTCGCAGGCGTCACGGGCGAGCAGTCGTGCCTCGTTCTTGACCACATCGGCCATAGTCTTACGCATGACTTGGCAATAGAGTGCCACATGGGTCTGGTACAGGTCGGTGTTCATGCGAACATTCCGAGCCGTGCGGATTTGAATGGCCATTACTGAACCAGCGTCTGCACCTTGCAGATCACCCAAGCCGAGGGGGGTCGGTCGGTGACCGTCATAATGCGATACTGCTCTCCGTTAAAGGCGATGATGTTACCGAAGGCGATAAGGCCAGGATGGGCGGCGGCGTTGGTACGCAGGAACTTCACATCATACGAGGTGGACGAGGTGAAACCACCCGTTTCCAAGTCCTGCATCACGGAAGGCTGACTCATTAGGGCATTTAAGGCCACGGGCGTGCCTCCTGGGACGCTTTTAACGGTCACAGCCTTCGGAATCTCCCCAAGGATTTCAAGGGCGTCAGAAGCCCATTCTGAAGGTAAGTCGGCCATCTGTAATTAGCGAGGTGTCAACAAAAGGAGAAGCCCACCCCCGTAGGGATGGGCCTCTCGGCATTGACGCATCGGGGTCGGTAAGACCGCCCCCTAAATCCTCTCCGCTATTAAGCGAAGCGGATACGCTGGAGGGCGTTCGGGTTACCGACAGCCGTACCCTGGAGCCAGACGGCCTGCATATTGTGCGTGCCCATCTGCCAGTTGTAGAAGTAACGGAGAGCGAAGGTGAAGCCGCTTTCGGGATCGGTCACATTCATCTGTTCGCCACCGCCCGTGGTCGGGCTGGCAGGAACACGGGTGACGATGACAAGACCTTCCTTGCAGGAGGCGATACCATTCAGACCTTCGGTGGTCGGGGTGCCGAGGGCGGCGAAACCATTGAACTCGCTGACGCCGAAACCGTGGAGTTTCTTGTCGATGGAGTTGTTCTGGATAACATCCGAAACACCATACGAGAAGGTCTGGGCGACGGACGGGTCTTGGACGAGTTGACCGAGAGCATCGGGCGACAGGAGGATGTGACGATCGTTGTGAGGCAAGTTAGCCTTGGTCAGCGAGGTAGCGGCGTTGGCCACGGCCACACGGTTGAAGCCAGCGAGCGTACCATCGTAAGCCTTGTTCGCAAAGTTGGCGGCGGTCACCTTTCCGAGAACGGCGTTGAACAGGGACAACTGGATGGCGTTGGCCATCGGAGCCATAAAGAGGCGGCGGAGGCGTTCCAGCGAGAGCGTGGAGGCTTCGAAGTCCGTGAAGGCAACATCGACATAGTCGGGTTCTTCAAGGGTGATAGCGACATCGGTCGAGGAAGCGGCGGAAGGAACATAGCCGTTAGCGGGGTTATACTTCGTGGAAGTAAACGAACCAGCGTAGCGGGTGTGAACGGTGGAGCCTCGTTCAGCGACATAGGAACCGAAGTCCGTCACGGCGATCTTGGTCAGCGGGACGAGTTCGGGGACGAGCGTGCGGAGGGATTCCTCGGCAACGAGTTGGAGCGTTAAGCCACCAATGGAGTTAGACATAATAGTATTTTACGGGGTTAAGGTTTGGGAAATTACTTGAGGCCAGACGCACGCAGGATTGCGGGGCGATTCTTGGTGTAGAAAGCGGAAGCGGCCTTGGCGTCCTTCTGCTTGAGGGCGACCCATTCATCGGCCAGTTCCTGGTCGTTCTTGGCAGAGACGGCCACATCGGACGGGGAAACCTCGACAGGGTTGACACCGACAGCGGCCACGATGTTTGCGGCCTTCTTGCCAGCGGACTCATGTGCGGCTTTGGCTTGAGCGAGTTCGCTTTGCAGGGTCTTGATGATGCCTTCGGATTCAGCAAACTTCTCGCTGGCTTCGGTGACCTTGGCGGTCAGTTCGATCAGCGTGGCTTCCTTGGAAGCGAGAACGCCATCCAGTTCGGCGACCTTGGCGGCGAGGGAAGCAACTTCAGCGACCTTGGATTCCACTTCCGTGGACTTGCCCGTGAAAGCCGCTTGCAGGGAGTTGAACCGTTCTTCGAGAGACAATTTGCTCATTTTGGAATTAGCGAGGTGTCAAGTTAGGCTTTGGTCTTTTCGTCCGTGATAATCGGATTACAGCCAGGTTCGTTGGGCAGTTCCTTCTCATCGGCTTCATCTTCATCCTCATCGGATTCAGTCCCATCTTCGTTTTTCTTCTTCTTTTTCTTCTTTTTGTCGCCAGAGATGGGGGCCGCACCATCTTCGTCATTACCCTGTTCTGGGGTGACTTCGGCGGAAGCGTTCATGGCGTAGGTGGAGGTGTTGCCGATGGACGGCTCGGCACCTTCGTACGCTTCGTAGATTTCCTCGCCGACATACTTGAGCAGATCGTCAAAAGAGTCCTTGATGCCCGTGACAAGCATCTTGGAAGCGGCAAGACGGCCAGACCAGCATTGACCCTGCATATCTTCGACCTTGGCCATCGAACGGACGGCCAACACATCGGAGATGAACCAGTCGTGCGTTTCCTTCACATCGGCATTGAACAGGGCTTTCTGCTCTGGGGTGGTTTCGGTGCCAGGATAGCCAGCGGCCTTGGCCCAACCAGACTTGAACATCTCAACCTTGTAGCCTTCCATCTCGTAAGCCTTGGACTCGTTGAGGAAGCCCATGAAGCAACCGATGTTGGCCACGATGGACGAACCGCTGACCCAGACTTCATCGCATTGGCTCATCAGCCAGTAGCCGCCCGAGCAAGCCTGCTTGCAAGTCCAACCGATGGTACGCTTCTTGCACTTGCGGATACGCTTGGCGAGTTCGGGGACGCCCGTGACGGTGCCGCCTGGGGAATCCACATCAAAGATAATTACCTTGATGTTATCGTCACGCTCGGCGTCCTCAAGCATCTCCTCGATGTCCTCGATGTCGCAACAACCCGTCATCTTGTCGATTTCGCTGATGCCGCTACCGATCACGCCCTTGATGGGGATGACGGCAAGGCCAGCGTTCTTGGCCATCTGGGGGCGAGGGCCAAACACCAGTTCCAACATATCCTCAAGGGAGTCGTTGGCTTGGGTGGCGGTCGGGTCGAACTTGGCGATACGCTCAAGGTGTGCCTTGGCCTTGTAGGACTCGATGAGCATCGGAGTCCCCGTGAAGTAGGCGTTGGAAAGGTTATTCATCGGTAGATTTGTTGGATGGGCTTGGGCCTACATTCGGGTCGTCTGGGTCGGCTTCGATCTTCTCGCCGTCATCCATCTGTTCCTGCTCCCTTTGGTCATCGCTCTTGTACGCCTCGTCCACATCGGCAGGCGACACATTCTCGGGCATGATGGCGGCGGAAACCTGGAGGTCGAACTCATCGGCCAGTTCCTTGAAGTGAGCCTTCTCTGCGTACAACTCACGGGCGACCGCCTTCGGGTCGTTGCCCATTTCGAGTTGGTGTTGCGTCCAAGTCTTGAGGCCAGCCTTGATGTCGGCACGGTTGGCGATGGCGTCACGGCCAGTATCGACGGTGACACGGCGTGGAGTCGTCCAGCCTACTCGGTGCCAGTAATCGTTGGCGGGAAGGATGCCGTCCTTGATGGCGTTGCCGATGACATAGCCCCACACGGGCGTGAGGAAGCGTTGCATCAGAATGGACTGACGGTGCTGGAACTTGCGGTCAGCCTTGGCGATGATGAGGCGAACAGACGCACCGCCGATCTTGGTCGGGTCGTAGGTGAACTCGTAGGGCAGGAAGCCCGAAAGCGAGTCACGGATGAGGTGGTCGATGAAGCCCGTGAAGGTGCTGTTCGGGCGGTTGGATTCGAAAGACTCCATCTTCTCGCCAGGAGCAAGGGAGAGAACCTTGCCGCCGATGAAAGTGGACGCTTCGTTGGGGTCGGTCAGACCGTTGTTGCCGTAGTCCTGCGGACGCATCCCGAAGGCTTCGAAGTCGGACTGCGAGCCATCGAACTGCGGGTTCTCACGGGTAATCGTGCGAGTGATGTCGCTGGAAGTCTTGACGGCCAACTTCTCAAGCGAGAGGATTTCCAACATATCAATGATGTTATTGATGCTGTGCTGGAGGGGGCTGTACGCACGGGCACCCGAAGCGAGTTCGGGTTCGTAGAGGTGCAGGACGGCGTTGGCGGGAACCTCACGGCTGGAACCGTCCGAACGCAGGACATTGTAGTAAACGGGGGCACCATACGGGCCGAACATGATGCCATCGACCATGCCAGGAGGCGGGGCACCAGAGGCGGCGTTGCCGACACGGTGGGACTCGATGACCTGTAACTTGGGGGCACCACCTGGGCCTCGGGTCTTGATGATGAAGCACTCGCCGTCACGATCCATCAGACGGCAGACGATGTGCTGGAGTTCGAAGAACGAATAGCGACCCGTGATGTCGGTGTTCTTGGATGCCCATTCACGGAAATAGATGTCGGCGAGGTTATCCCAAATCTCATCGCCAGACTCGGCTTGTGCCTTGATGCCCGAACCGACCGAGTAAAGTGCCATGTCACCGATGGCCTGTCGGATGAGTCCCGCATTGAGTTCCAAGTACCGCATCCTGCGGGTCGTCTCCATGCGGTCGAACACCGTCATGGTCTTTTTGAAGTCCTGCGGCCAGGACGACCAAATCCAACTACGCTTGTTGGAGAACTTGGCTGACTCGAAATTGCTGAAGATGCCAGGGCCAGACGATGCCTGCTTCTTCGGCGTCAGATCGGCGGCGGTAGGCTTGCCCTTCTTGGGCTTGCCGATGACTGGGACTTTCTTGGAGATTTTCTTTCGCATTACATCGAACGGAAGTTGTTGAGGCCGTTATAGACACGAACCCTATCGACACCACCATACTTCTGGGGGTCTTTGAGTTGCAAAGCGTAACGGGCCTCAAGCAAAACCGTGGTAATGTCGATGGGCCATCCCTTGACCACGGAGGTACCCGAATCGGAGTATTCCATCATGGTCTTGCCTTCCTTGAGCAAGGCAACTGCTCGGGCAACGATGTCCTCAATGTCGGTAATCGACAAAATAGTAAAAATACCAGTTGCTCTAGCCATTTGGAATTAGCCTCATGTAAAGGGGGTCTGCGGCCCACCCATTTGCATCACCAGAGCCACCACAGCACGACACGCCACCGAGTGAACCGCAGACTTGAGGGTACTGTGACCCTCCTCGGTGAAAGGTCAAGCGGTTTCTGCTTCCACGGCGGGTTTTTCTTCGGCCACGGTTGCACCCTTGTTTTTGCCCTTACCCACGATTTTGGACATCATGGCGAACAGCACACCCTGCACTTCGCAGTCCCACAAGTGGTTGGCTCGATCACCGATGGGGAGCCAGATGGGGGTGCCAGCGTTGTTCTTGGTGCGGTGTTCGGACTGCATTTGTTTGCGGTACTCGTCCCCGAAGTCCTCGGGGTAGGTGTGGGCACCAGCCCTCCGCAGGCGGGATAGGGCGTCCTTGAACACCAGGTTGGAATACAGGAACAGTTTGCAGGACTGGGCACCCACTTGGATTACCTTGGAGCGAGAGTAGGGACGGTAGGCGACCTTGATGCCGTAGGGAGTCTGGACACGCCATGCGAACTCGTTTTGACCAGCACCCTTGGTAGCGTTCCATCCGTATTTTGCACAAGTACGATAAACGGCATCAGTATTCGGGCCGTCACCCGAGTCCAGAAAGACGAAGAAGTTTGATACATCATGCTTGAGTTGGAAAGCCCGTAGTTCGTCCTCGGTGGCGAGGAAAGACCATTCCTTGCCTCGGCTCTTGCCGTCCGTAGCCCAGCGGCGAACGACTGCGTAGTACCCGTTGCGTTGCACATCGACATTGAGGGTGCGTAGCCATGCGAACTGCTTGGACTTCTTGTGTTCTTCGGTGATCGGTGCTGGCATCAACTTGCCGTCCACCATCGCCGCTTCGTCATCCCACGGGTCGGCCATCTTGTAGCCGCTTGGCATGATTTCGCCGCCGTCCTCGTCTGGGTTCTCGACCCAGGAGATGGCCAGACGCTTCTGCTTGAACTCGATGCGAGCCGTGTCGTCCCCGTGTTCATCGTATGCACGCTTGGCGTTGATGGCTTCCTCCGCCAAGTCGCCCCACGACAAACCCCATTGACCGCAGAGCGAGTTCCAATGGAATCCAACGATGCCTTTTGGTGCGGTCGAGTTCATGGGCACATAGGATGCCTTGGCGTTCATCTCCTGCCGTGTGGCGAAAGAGTCATCGTGCATATGGCCGCAGGACTTGCACTTGTATTTGATGCCCTTCTTGACCATCTCGATGTCCCAGCCGCCACCGCCCTTGGCGTCCTCTGGGTAGATCAATTGCTCCCACTCGTAGGGCTGTTGCGTCTCACAGGCCAAGCACTTGAACATCCACTCACGGCGATCTGAAGTGTTCCAGAGGTTCGTGATGTCATCACCTTCCACGCCGCCCTGCGAGATGAACACGGACTTGCCGTTCCAAGTGAAGGCGGTGCGGCGGCGTTGGGCTTCGCCAAGGTGACCCTTCTTCCACGACCACACTTCGTCCCCGCCGAGGAAGCGGATGGAACGGCGTTGGAGGTTTCGTTTGTTGTCCGCACCCAGCACCCACATGGTACACCGCTGGAACTGGTGCGTGTGCCAGTTGGACTTCTCGGT
>Ga0255108_1000265_pt1 | contig 16352 bp, 10 predicted proteins | sample Law_Miss_RepA_8h_FD_188469 | JGI IMG/M metagenome (GOLD analysis project Ga0255108, IMG submission 188469) | Freshwater microbial communities from St. Lawrence River, New York, United States - Law_Miss_RepA_8h | ecosystem: Environmental > Aquatic > Freshwater > River | place: USA: New York... | reverse complement strand
GTGAAGACATCCATGGTCAGCGCCACGCCGTCATGCTTGGCGTAGATGACGTCGGAGACGCGGGTGACGTCCTGGGCGGAGCCGAGGGCGCAGGTGAGGGCGAGGAGCAGGCTGGCGAGGAGTCTCATGGGGTTGACCATAGGACACCGCCAAGTCGGCGAAGTTGCAAGCCGCTCAGACCTTCAGGCGGAACTTGATGACCACCTTCAGGATCTCGGCCGGGGCGCCGAGCTGGACGCCGGGCTGGTGGCCGTCCTGCGGATGGAAAATCGCGAAGTTACCACGTCCAAGCGTCAGGAGTGCGGAAGGAGCCGTGGGCGCGGCGTATTTCTCGACGTCCTTCTCGGCGATATACGGCTTCGTCACGACCAGGGTCTTTTGGTCCGTGTGGCCGCAGAGTTCGAGGCCTTGGTAGACGACTTGGATATCCCCGTAGATTTGATGGGCTTCCCACATCTTGTCGGCCGATGGGGCCGTCTGGTAGCGCTGCACGATCGCGACGAGGTCCTGGCCCTGGAGCTCATACTTGCCGTCGGCCGTGTGAACGTCGAAGGCGCGCAGGTAGGCGAACGCCTGCGGGAAGAGCGGGTGGAGCGACTCGTAGGCGGCGGAGGCGGAGAGTTGGTCGAGGATCATACTAAAAGGGGTAGGGGTGGGGGTAGGGTGTTTAGGTTTCGTCGGGGAGGCCTTCGACGTCGTCGAGCGGGAGTTCCACCGGCTGGTCGGAGCCGAGGATCGAGAGCAGGAGGGCGATGCGTTTCTGCGGCGACTCGAGGCGGATGATTTCGCCTTCGGAGCCGGTGAAGATGCCGCGGATGACGCGGGCCTTCGCGCCGACCTTCAGTTCTTCATCGAGCATCGACAGGATGGCCTCGGGCCCGAGCGCGTTGAGTTCGTCGATCACGGCTTGTTCGACGTCCACCGGGCGGCCTTCGCGGCTGACCAGGTGGAGCACTCCGCGGGTGCTCCGGATCGTGGACTGGAATTCCATCGGGTCGAAGCGTGCGAACACGTAACCCGGGAAGAGCGGTTCGATGACGACCTTATTCTTTTCGTGTCCGCGTCGCGTGCGACGCAGGCGAGGGAAGACCAGCTCCGCGATGCCGATGGCCCGCAGGTTCTGCACCGCCACCGCCTCTTGGCGAGGCTTGGCCTTGATGCAGAACCAGGTCGGGCCGACGGCTTCGGTCATGCGCTCTTGAAAGCGGACTTCGAGCGATCCGGGAGCCAGCCGAGCGCGATGAGCGCGAGTTGGGAGGCCCAGAAGATCATCAGCCAGAAGAAGCCGGATTCGGTGAAGCCGTAGCTGTGCAGGCCGACGCCGAGAAGGTTGGTTCCGAACCAGGACCAGGCGGTGACCATGTTGCCGAAGACGAGGAGCTGCATGAGCCCTTCGCGACGGACGAGTCCGCCCCAGCGGGCGTGCAGGCAGATGGCGCACCAGAGCACGATGAGGATGGCGCCGTTCTCCTTGGGATCCCAGCCCCAGAAGCGACCCCAGCTCTGGTCGGCCCAGATGCCGCCGAGCATCGTGCCGATGAAACTCGCGAGGACCGCGAAGGCCAGGATGGCGTAGGCCGCGCGGGCCACGCTGTCGCCCCAGTTGTAGTCGGACTTGAAGGCGCGCAGCGCAAGGTGGAGGGCGCCGAGCAGGCCGGCGACGAAGGTCGCCGAGTAGCCGAGCGTCACGATGGTCACGTGCGTCGCCAGCCAGAAGTTCGAGTCGAGCACCGCGCGGACGCTCTCGAGGTTGTCTTCGCCGGAGAGGCCGAGGTTATGGGCGACGATCAGCGAGACGAAGCCCGTGATGCCGGTGGCGGCGGCGCCGATGCCGTTCTTCCAGACGCGCTCGAGCATGATGCCGAGGGCGACGGCGCCCCAGGCGACGAAGATACCGGAGGAGTAGAGGTTGGTCACCGGCGGACGGCCGTGCAGCCACATGCGGTAGCCGAGCGCCGCGGTGTGCAGGACGAAACAGAGCACCAGCAGGCGGTAGGCCCAGGCGCGCAGGTTCTCGGAGGACGTCAGCCAGGAGGCGAAGACCATGAGGACCGTGACGGCGTAGGCGATGAGCAGCCAGTAGAAGGGCTGCATGCGACCGAAGGAGGCTTCGGATTCAGCCTTGGCCGTCCACGGTCCCTTGAGGGAGGCCGAGAGGGCGGAGGCGAGGCGGGCGCACTCGTCGTCCTTGCCTTCGCGCCAAGCCATGGAGAAATCGGCGTAGCGGGTGATCAGACCGTCCTCGGCGAGACCGGCGCGATGGGTCTTCTGATCCTTGATGATGCCGAGCAGGGAGCCGCCGAGGTTATCCCAGCGTTCGACGGAGTCCGGATCCTTGGGCGGCATCAGGCCGATGGCGCCTTCGCGTTCGAAATCCTGGTAGCGTTCGACGAACGTGCGGACGGTCTTCTGGAGCTCGGGGTCGAAGGCCTGGCCGGAGCCGCCGTTGGCGCGGCTGGCGTTCATCTCGGAGAGGGCGCGGTTGAGGGCGCTGATCCAAGCGCCGTATTCGCGGCGCGGGGTGACGTCGGCCGGCAAGTCGCCGGGGATGAACGTCATGCTGAGCGCCGCGTATTGGCGGGCGGCGCCTTCCAGGTTAAGCAGAGCGCGGTCTTCGGCGTCACGGTCGGCCTGGGCGCGCTTGCGAGCCTTCTCGGCGGCCTTGCTGAGTTCGGCGCTATTCTTCAGGATGCCGTCCCAGCTGACGTAGAGGCTCTTCTCGGGGTCGCCACCGACGCGCTTGAGCACGTTCGGGTGTTCGACGCGGAAGGTCGGCAGGTGGCGGGCGATCGGCGCGCGGAAGGAGACTTCGATGAGCCAGTCGATCGCGGAGATCGAGCCGCCGGACAGGCGGACCGGGCGCTTCTCGAGCATCGCCTGAAGGTTCGTATCGAGGGCCGGGAGTTCCTTGGCGATCGCGGCGCGATCCTCGGCCGACCAGGTGGAGGGGCGCTGACCGAAGGCCACGCGTTCGAGCTTGGAGAGCGCGACGGAGGTGCGGGCGCGCATCTGGAGGAGCGAGCCCGTCGCGAGGGTCTCGATCGGTACGATGCGTCCGCCACTCTGCACGGGAATCTGACCGAATTCGCGGCTGTTCCAACCGGCGTCGGCGGCCTGCGAGGAAGCCGAGAGGAAGCCGAGCGCGAGCACGGCGGCGGCCTTGGCGGCGCGTCCGCGGAGGAAGCGCACGAGCGAGAATCCGAAGTGCCAGATGAGACCGACGGACATCACCAAGACGGAGACGTAAGGGATGAGCCAGCCGGGATTGCGGACGACCTGGAGGACGCTGAGGTCCTTGCCGTCCTTGGTGCTGCCGAAGCTCGACTGGAAGAACGTGAGGCCGGCATGGCGGAGCGGCTGGTTCATCGAGATGTTATAGGCGAAGGAGCCGGTGCCTTCCTTGATCGTCACATCGCTGGCGAAGCGGCGGGGCGTGTTCGTTCCCGGGTATTTCTCGTGGGTGAACTTGTCGAGGCGGAGGGTGAAGGGGACGTAGTAGCGCACGCGGCGCAGCGAGAGCTGATAGGTCTTTCCGCCGTCCTTGAATTCCTGGGCGTCGAAATTCTCCGTCAGGTTGAGGTTCACGACCCAGACGCCGGCCGACTCGGCGCCTTTGAGGAGTTCGACGATCGCCGTCGGGGCGTTGGGGTTGTTGTCGTCGTAGCTTTCCGGCTCCGGCTTGTAGGCCAGTTCCGTGCGGGCTCCGATGCCTTGGGTCGCCTTGATCGGGAGGCCGTCGGCCATCTGCGACTTGGCGCGCAGCATCGCGTTCGGATGATAGGTGAGGACCTTGAGCGTGAAGGGTGAGCCGGGCAGCGCGACCGTGTCGGGAGCCTGCTTGGCGGCGATGGCGCGGAAGATCGTGTCGGGCACGACGACGACCTGGTCGGCCTTGGGGTCTTTCTCGACGAGGGCGAATTCGAATTCGCGGAACGCCTCGGAGAAGTTGCGGCTCTCGCCTTCCGGGACGATCATCGCGGACTCTTCCTGGTAGACCGCGGTGATGAAGCCGCCGATGAGCAGGAGGAGCAGGCCGGCATGGATCATGCTGATACCCACCTTGGAAGCCGTGGCCTTGAAGTGACGGAAGTGCGCGAAGGCGAGGTTGGCCACGAGCAACGCGCCGATGAGGAACCCGCCCGGGAGCGGAATCTGCAGCGGGGCGGTATCGTCCATCGGGTAGAAACAATACCAGGAAGAGAAGTAGACCTTCTGGACGTGCCAGACGCCCCAGTGGACCTGTTCGAGCGTGCCGAGCAGTACCAGCAGCATCGAAAGGACGAGGAGTAAGACCGTCAGCTTCAGGGAAGCCAACGTGTCGATGAATTTACGGCCGCTATCGGCCTTCTTCTGAAATTCTTCGTTGTTCACGGAAGCTGGGATTCGGCGAGGAAGGCGACGAGGGCGGCGCCGTTGGCGGCGACGGCGGCGGCGTCACCGCTCATCTTGAAGAACCAGGTGGCGCCCTTGTGCGGGGTCATGACCGCATCGAGGCCTTTCTTGCCATCGTTCGAGGCCATCACGAAGCGCTGGCTCTCGATGCCGCCGACCTTGGCGGGCTTGGCGGAAGCGGCGATGTCGTCACCGCTCGCGGGCGGCAGGCCGATCTGGCCGCGCCAGCGGTTCACGTTGGCGGTGAGGCCGCCGACGTTGCCGGGGAAGACCGTCACGGCGATCTCGGCCTTGGAGCCGTCGGGGCCGGCCACGATCCAGGTGGCCTTGCGCATGCCGTTCTCGGGACCGACGGACCAGCCGGCGGGGAGCTTGGCCCACTTGGGCGCGTCGAAGGAGGCCGCTTCGGCCTTCATCGAGGCGGGCGCGACCATCGGGGCGGCGACGGCCGGGGAAGGAGCGGGCTGCGCGGCGACGGGCGCGGCCGGAGCGGCGGCGGGAGCCGGCGCAGCGTCGGACTTCACTTCGTAGCGGGCGACCTGTGGAGCAGGCTTGCAGCCGAAGGCGAGCAACGAGGCGGAGAGGAGGAGAGGGAGGCGCATGATGATAAGGAGATTATTTGTTGGCGGGCTGCTTGCCCTTTTTCTTGGCGGCCGCGGCGGCGGCGCCGGCGGTCGAGCCGGTCTTGCGGCGTACTTCGTATTTCTCGTCGCGGGGCTTGATGACGCCGCGCTTCACGAGTTCGTCCGCGTGGAGATCGGCCAGCGGTCCGCAGCGGGCGAGCCAGGCGTCGCATTCGGCGCGGAGCTCGGCGAGCTTGGCCGCATGGGCGGGGTCGCCGGCGAGGTTCTTCACTTCCCACGGGTCGCTCTGGGTGTCGAAGAGTTCTTCGGCGGCGCGGTTCGGATTGAAGTAGAGCGCCTGGATGGGCGTCAGCTTGCCTTCGGCTTGGACGCGACGGAGCTCGTGCATCGTCTGGCCGACTTCCTGGTAGGCCACCTTGCCGGCCTCATCGACGCCGGGCGCCTGGTTGCGCACGTAGCGGAAGCGGGCGTCGCGCACGGAGCGCACCTTGTCGAAGCTCTCGTCCATGTGGTCACGGAAGGAGTAGGCGTATTTCGGCGGCTGGGCCGCCGTCGGCAGGAAGCAATGGCCGTCGTATTCGGCGGGGACGGGGACGCCGGCGAGCGTCAGCGCCGTCGGGGCGAAGTCGATCCAGCTGGCGAAATCCTCGCGGACCGTGCCGGGAGCGATCTGCCCGGGCCAGCGGACGATGAGCGGCACGCGCGTGCCGGTGTCCTTCACCGAGCGCTTGAAGCGCGGCATGCCGCGGCCGTGGTCGCCGGTCAGGATGACGATGGTGTTCTTTTCGAGATCATGCGCCTTCAGCCAGTCGAGCACGCGGCCGAGGGAATAGTCCACCGCCGTGACGAGTTCATGGTAGTGGGCGACTTCGCGGCGGACGGCCGGAGTATCCGGATAGAAAGGCGGCAATTCGACCTTGGCGGGATCGCGTCGGTCGGACGGCTTCAGCGCGGCGGTGTTGCGGGCGTGATCGCCGTCGTTGGCGCGCACCTGGCTCTCATGGCTGACCGTGTCGTTGAAATAGGCGAAGAACGGTTCCTTCGGCTTGGCGGTAAGCTCGCCCGCCGGACGGTTGGCCGGGTTGACCCAGTTCTTGCGATCGTTCGCGAGGTTCTTTTCCGGCACGCCTTGGAAGTCGGTCTTGCCGGGCCACATCACGTGATAGCCGGCGGCTTGGAGTCTCTCGGTGAAGGGGTGGGGCGGGTCGATGACGACCGAGCGCATGTTCTGCGCGCCATACTTGAGAGGGTACTGGCCGGTCACCATGCCGCTGCGGGACGGGGCGCAGACGCCCGTATGGGTGAAGGCGCGGGTGAACCGGGCGCCTTCCCTGGCGAGGCGGTCCATGTTCGGCGTGATGGCATCCTTGCAACCGTAGGCGCCCGTGTCGGGGCCCATGTCTTCGCCGATCACGACCACGATGTTAGGGCGGGTCTCGGCGGCGCCGAGGACGGCGGCCAAGAGCAGGGCCAACAGGGGGAGGAAGCGTGGCATCATGGGGTTAGGACAGGGACGGTTGCCAATGGTTGCGAGGCCCGTGAGCCATGGCAAAAAGAAAGGACGCATTTACGCGTCCTTTTTGGGGGTATTAGGGCTAAGGCCTTAGTCCGTGAAGCGGAACAGGGCCACGTCACCGTCCTTGAACAGGTAGGACTTGCCTTCGAGGCGGTAGCGGCCGGCGTCGCGGGCGGCGGCGACCGAGCCGTTCTTCACGAGGTCCTCGTACGAAACGATTTCGGCCTTCACGAAGCCCTTTTCGAAATCCGTGTGGATGACCGCGGCGCACTGCGGGGCGGTCATGCCGCTGCGGAAGGTCCAGGCGCGGACTTCCTTTTCGCCGGCGGTGAAGTAGGTAGCCAGGCCGAGCAGGTGGTAGGCGCCGCGGATGAGCGAAGACACGCCGGAGTCGGTCACGCCGAGGGACTGGAGGAACTCGGTGGCTTCGGCGGGCGACAGGTCGCAGAGCTCGGCTTCGACCTGCGCGCAGATGACGACGTGCTCGCAACCGTGGCGTTTGCCGATGAGGGCGGCGACGGCGGCGACGTGCGGGTTCTTCGAAGGATCGGCGAGGTCACCTTCGGCGACGTTGCAGGCGAAGAGCACCTTCTTGGAAGAAAGCAGGTTGTAGGTCTTCAGGCGGGCGCGCTCGTCGTCGGAGACTTCGAGGGCGGAGGCCGGCTGGTTCTCGTTGAGGTGCTTCACCAGACGGGCGAGCAGTTCGACGTTGGCGATGGCGTCCTTGTCCTGGCTGCGGACCTTCTTCTGGTTACGGTCGAGCTGCTGCTCGGCCGACTGGATGTCGGCGAGGATGAGTTCGGTCTCGATGACCTCGATGTCGCGGATGGGGTCGACCTTGCCCATGCTGTGCACGATATCGTCGTTGTCGAAGCAGCGGACCACGTGGATGATCGCGTCGCACTCGCGGATGTTGGAAAGGAAGTCGTTGCCCTTGCCTTCGCCCTTGGAGGCGCCGGCGACCAGGCCCGCGATGTCGACGATGTCGATCGTGGCCGGGATGACGACCTTCGTGCCGGCGATCACCTGCAGCTTCTGCATGCGTTCGTCCGGCACGAGCACCACGCCCACGTTGGGCTCGATCGTGCAGAACGGGTAGTTCGCCGCCTCGGCCTTACGCGAGCGCGTAAGGGCGTTGAAGAGGGTCGACTTGCCCACGTTGGGGAGTCCGACGATGCCTGCCTGGGTCTTTGCCATGGAAGAGGCAACGTGGGCATCCGCCCCGCCAAGGTCAAGAGCCGCCGTCAGGGGGCCAGCGTCAGGGCCTGTTCGGCGAGCTCGGGGTCGGGTAGCACCACTTCGTCCTTCGGCTGCGGTTGTCCGCGGACGATCCGGGCGACGGCGAGGCGGCCGCGGACCGAGGTGATCTCCAGGATCGCGGAAGGATTCAGCTGGGGGTCGCGCGCGATGACCTGCAGGCCTTCGCGGACGATCGTGCCCGGGATGAGGAGCAAAGGCACGCTGGTGCTGCGGAGCGGGTAGCCTTGGACGAACCCCACGCGGGCGTTGCGCGGCGCGCCGGCCGGGAGCGCGAACGGGTTCGGCTCCTCGGCGGGCTTGGACGGCTTGAACACGGCGCAGCCTGTCAGCAGCGCGAGCAGCAGACAGACTGGGCCGAGCCGGCTCACTGGCGCTGCGGAGCGCCCGGACCTTCCGGGGGCTTGCCGATGAAGGCGGCGAGGGCGGAATTGGGCGGCAGTCCGCCGGGCAGTCCGCCGGGCGAAAGCGGACCAGGGGTCTGCTCGGCCTTTTCGTCTTCGGAGATGAACTGGTCGAAGCCGGGGCCCGACGTATCGAGCTCGCCTTCGAACATGCCCTGCAGCTGGCGCATGCGCGTCGGGTGGCGCATCTTGCGGAGCGCCTTGGCTTCGATCTGACGGATACGTTCGCGGGTGACCTTGAAGTGACGGCCGACTTCTTCGAGCGTGCGCTGGACGCCGTCGAGGAGGCCGAAGCGGAGGATGAGGACTTCCTTCTCGCGTTCGGCGAGGGAGCGCAGGACGAAGTCGATCTTCTCGCGGAGGAGGCGGGTGGAGGCCGTGTCGGAGGGATTCTCCGCGGACTTGTCCTCGATGAAGTCGCCGAGCGAGGTGTCCTCGCCGTCGCCCACCGGGGACTGGAGCGAGATCGGCTGCTGGGCCATCTTCATGATCTGCTGCACGCGATCGATCGCCATGTTCATCTCGTTGGCGACTTCTTCGGCGGTCGGCTCGTGCCCGAGCTCCTGGGTGAGCTGCTTCTGGACCTGCATCACCTTGTTGAGCGTCTCGATCATGTGGACCGGGATGCGGATGGTGCGGGCCTGATCGGCGATGGAGCGGGTGATGGCCTGGCGGATCCACCAGGTGGCGTAAGTGGAGAACTTGTAGCCGCGGCGGTATTCGAACTTCTCGACGGCCTTCACGAGGCCCATGTTGCCTTCCTGGATGAGGTCGGTGAAGAGCAGGCCGCGGTTCTGGTATTTCTTGGCGATGGAGATCACCAGGCGGAGGTTATGTTCGACCATCTCGGTCTTGGCGCGCTGCGCTTCGTCGAGGTGCTTGCGGACATTGCGGGCGAGGTGGATGAGTTCGCCCGGGCTGAGGCGCCAGCGGAGCTCGATCTCGCGGGTGCGGGAGGCGGAGATCTCAAGCTTCACGGCCTTCTTCGCGCGGACCGGGCCGCGGGCGACGATGGTCGGTTCGACCAGGTTGCGGGAGTCTTCGATGTCGCCCTTGATATCGGGCAGTTCGAGCCACTCTTCGAAGAGCTTCATCTTGAAGCAGAACTTCCGGAGGATGTCCTTGCAGCCTTCCTTGGCGGTGCGCTCGAGCTTGATGTAGGCTTCGCGGGTCTTGGCCTTCTTGGGGGCGTCGGTCTCGTCGAGGTATTTCTGCCAGGCCTTGTCGAGCTTGGCCTTGAGCTTGGTGCACTCCTCCGTGGCCTTGGGGAGCATCTTATAATACGCGTCGCGGGACTCGACCTTCTTGTCGATGACCACCTTGTCGAAGCGCTCTTCCTTGCGGAGGACCTTGAGGGCGAGGTCGAGCTGGTAGGGCAGGGTGAGCCAGCAGGAGAAGAGGAACTCCTGGGCGCGCAGTTCGGCGTCTTCGATGCGCTTGGAGATCTCGACTTCCTGTTCGCGGGTGAGCAGGGGCTTGTGGCCCATCTGCTTCAGGTAGACGTTGAACGGATCGTAAGGGGCGTCGGCCGGGACGGTGCGCGCGGCTTCTTCTTCGGAGTCTTCGACCTTCTTGCGGTACGTCTCGACCTCATCCTCGTCCAGGAGCTTGATGTCCAGGTTGTCGAGGATGTTCATGATGTTCTCGATCAGCTCCGGGTCGGTGGCGCTGTCGGGGATGACCTCGTTGATGTTCTGGACGGTCACGAAGCCGTTCTTCTTGGAAAGGCTGACGAGCAGCTGGACCTTCTGATTGATGGCCGGCCCGATCGGCGCGATCGGCTTGGTCGCCGTCGCGGGCTTGGACGCCGTCGCGGGCTTGGGCACGATCGCCTTGGGGGCGGGCTTGGCGACGACCTTGGCGACCGGGGCCTTGGCCGGAGCGGGTTTGACCGGCGCGGCCTTCGGGGCGGCGGCTTTCGCGGCGACCGCCTTCACGGGCGGCTTAGCCGGAGCCTTGGCGGCGGCTTTGACGACGGGCTTGGCCTGCTTGGAGGCTTTGGCCGGTTTGTCGGTGGTCTTCTTGTTCTTCTTATCGGTCATCTTGGGAAAATCAGGCGGCGGTGAGCGTCGGCGGGGTCGCGTGCGATTTGCGCAGGGCGATCTTTTCGGACTGGAGCCGGTTGAGCGTGGCGACGTCTTCGCGAGGGGTGGAGGCGATCCGGGCGTCGAGGCTGCGCATCAGGGCTTGGACGTGGCGGCCGTGGAAGGACTTCAGGATCGTGTTGGCGCGAGGCAGGATGTCCTTCTCGTCGTCGCGGCCGGCGTAGCTTTCGGCGGAAAGGCGGGCGGCTTCGGTGCGCAGTTCGTCGTCGAGGGCGTTGACCGCCTCGCGGAGACCGGCGAAATGGCCGTGGGCGGCTTCGTTGAGCAGGGCCATCAGGAGTTGGCCGCCTCGGCCGGACTGGTCGATCCACTCGAGCGGGAGCGACTGGGCGATGGGAACGAAGTAGGCGTCATGCCGCAGAAGGAACAGTATCAGATCCTCCTCCGGCGTTGTCAAGCCCCCCCCCTTGACAACGGGGACGGGTGCTTCGTCCGGGCCGCCGAGCTGGGCTGCGGGACGCTGGGACTGGGATTGGGCGCGGTGGCGCTCGTAGGCCATGTGCATCTCACGGATGCCGATGCCGGCGTGGCGGGCGGCCTCGTTGAGGGCTTCGCGGACGATCTCTTCGGCGCCGGCCTGCTCGACGATGGGGAAGAGGGACTCCAGGAGGCTGAGGCGGCTCGTCAGCGGCAGGTTGACCGAACCTTCGGGGACGAGGGACTGCACGCAGAACTGCATCGCACTGCGGGCGCCGGCGACGAGGCCGGCCCAGCCCTCGGCGGATTGCGTCGAGAAGTATTCGTCGGGATCCTTGCCGCCGGGCAGCGAGAGGAAGCGGATGTCTAGGCCTTCGCGGAGGCCGATGGGCAGCAGGCGCAGAGCGGCCTTCTGGCCGGCGGCGTCGGAGTCCAGGAAGACCAGCAGGCGCTGGCTGAAGCGACGGAGCTGCTGGAGGTGTTCTTCGGTGACCGCGGTGCCTTGGGCGGCGATCGCGCCGGGGATGCCGGCCGAGTGGCAGCGGATGGCGTCGAGCTGGCCTTCGACGAGCACGAACGGATCCGCGTCCTTGCGGGTCATGCGGGCGCGGTCGAGGTTGAAGACGGTACGGGACTTCTTGAACAGCTCGGTCTCGGGCGAGTTGACGTACTTGGCCTCACGCGAAGGGTCGTCCTGCGGGGTGATGTCGAGCTGGCGGGCGGTGAAGGCGATGACTCGGCCCTGGATATCGCGGATCGGGATGATCAGGCGGCCGCGGAAGCGACAGCGCCAACGCAGCGGATCGGGCACGCGGTCGACGCCGAAGAAGAGGCCGGTCTGGGCGAGCGCGTCCTTCGCGTAGCCCTTGGCCAGCAGGCCGGGGATGAGTTTCGAATCGTCGACCGGGGCGAAACCGATGCCGAAGTCGTCGGCGACTTCCGGGGAGAACTTGCGCTGGCGCGTCCAGTAGTCGCGGATCCATTCGCCATGCACGGGGTCTTCGAGGAAGCAGCGGCGCCAGTAGTCGGTGACGAGCTCATGGATCTCGAGGAGCTGTCCGCGGAAGGATTTCTCGTTCTTACCGTCGCCGCCGCTCTCGTAGTCGAGCTTGAAGCCGAAACGGTTGGCGACGCGTTCGACGGATTCCGGGAAGTCGAGGCCTTCGCGGTTCATGACGAGCTTGAAGGCGTCGCCGCCTTGCTGGGTGGAGAAGCAATACCAGAGGCCGGTCTCCGGGTTCACCTTGAACGAGGGGCTCTTCTCGGACTTGAAAGGGCTGAGACCCCACCAGTCGCGCCCGCGCTGCTTCATCTGGGTGTAGTCGCCGGCGAGCGCGACGATATCAGCCCGTTGGCGGAGCTCATCGATCGATCTGCGGGAAATACGGGCCACGGGTGTCAAGGGGTGGCTGTCAAGGGGTGGGGCGCAAACGTAAATAATTCCCAATCGGCGATGGGGAGTTCCCCCGTGTTATGCCCGGGGGTGTCTCTGGCGCAAGGGGCGGTCGGTTTTCAGCACTCGTCGCAGAGCTTCCGTCGGATCCGGGCGGCTTCGGCCCGCAGGCGGGCGGCTTCGGCGGTTTGGCCGGCCTTGTCCAGGACGTCGGCCAGGTTGTCCAGGACCGAGGTGACTTCGCGTTTCTCGGCGCCGTGGAGCTGCTGGACGCCACGCAGCTGTCGGCGGAAGAGGCTTTCGGCTTCGGCTAACTTGCCACGCTTCAGCTCGAGTCCGCCGAGGATGCTCATCGTGCCGAGAGGGTCAGGGTGGGTTTCGCCGAGAAGGGCGACTTCCAGCGAGAGCACCGTGCGGTAAAATTCGGCGGCCTCGTCGAAGCGTGACTGGCGGTAGCACAGGCCGGCGAGCTGGGTGCGGAGGTTAATGATGGCCGACATCCGCAGCGAGGCGAGTTCGCGCCGCAGGTCCGCCGCGGCGGAACGTTGGTCGCGCGTTGCGGTGGGTTGCGACTGGATGGCCTGACTGAGCAGCCCTTCGGCTTCGGCTGACTTGCCTTCGCTGCGTAAAGCCACGGCCCGTTGGCGTAAAGCCTCAGGGCTGATAGCCGGAGCGTGTGACGTCTCCGCGCAGCCGACCATCAGGCAAGCCAACAGCAGGCAAAGCGCGAGGCGCGTCATCAGTCGCCGAGGAAGCTGGCGTCGTCGCACTGCGCCTTGACCGTGAGCGTGTGATTGCCCGCGGGAATCGAGGCGGCGTAGGCGCCGGCCTTCAGTTCAAGGGCCTTACCATCCAGCCAGGCGGCCTTGACGCCGGTGAGGAGCAGCGGCTTGGAGGTCGCGGCGGCCGCGGTGAGGCGAGCGGTCGCGTACAGGCGGCCCGGATTGAATTCCTTCGGTAGCTGGCCGTTGACGAGCGTGTAGACCGGGGTGGCGGCGGCGGACTTGGCGAGGGCGCCCGGAGGCTGGTCGTCGAAGATCCAGAGACGGGCGACGTTGCCCTTGCTGGCGTCGAACGGACCCGGCTTGCCGATCTCGCCGAGGAAGGCGAAGAAGTTACGACGGGAGACGCCGGTGATGCCGTCGGACAGGCCGGCGGGCATGATGCTGCCGATGTTGTCGCGGCTCACGATGTTGGCCTTGAGGATGGCCAGCTCGACGCCGGGACCAGGGCGGATGAAGAGCTCGGTCGCGTTCTCGCGCGCAGGGATGCCGACCATCTGGCTGCCGTCCTTCATCTTGAAGGAGAAGCCGTGGTAGCCTTCCTTCACCTTCGCGGCCGGGTTGAGCACGCTCTCGATGATGTAGTCGAGCGGGGCGCTCGCGCCGATGCTGCTGAGGTCGGGACCGAGCTTGCCGCCGGCGCCGCCGATGGCGTGGCAGATCGCGCAGCCGTTCTTACGATACTGGAGTTCGCCTTCCGCCGGATCGGCGCCCAGCTTGATCGTCTTGATGATGCCTTCGATTTCGGCGGCATAATCACGCGGGCCGGATTTCGCGCCGGCGAGCGGTTCGATGACCTTGACCAGCGCATTGCCGCTGCGGCCGAGCGAACGGGCGGACTGCAGCGCGGCCGCATAGTGTTCGGCGCTCAGGCCCTGCGGGAATTCCTTGGCGAGTCGCTGGGCGAAGCTGCCAAGTTGGAAGAGGTTGGTCCAGACGGCGGTCGCTTCCGGCTTCGTCTTGATCTGCGCGAAGACCGAGGGGATGACTTTCAAGGCTTCACCCGGAGCGTGGACGGCCAGGGCGGGCAGGGCGTCCTGACGGACGACCGCCGGACGCGTTTCGGCGGTCAGGCTGCGGAGCACCTTCAGCGAGGCCTGCTGGCCGATCGTGCGGAGCGCGGCCACGGCGGTGCGACGGAGTTCGGCGTCCTTCTCGCGGCCGGCGAAGTCGCCGAGCTGCGGCACGGACGGCACGAGCTTCCACTGGCCGGCGAGACGGACGGAGGTGACGAGGAGGTTGCGCTCGGTCTCGTAGCGGAGGAGTTTGCCCAGCGTGTTGAGGTCGCCGGTCGGGCGTACGTTGCGGTTGGCGGCTTCGACGAGGGCGAAGGTGATACGATGGCGGGTCGACGGCTGGAGGGAGGCGTCGTCCATCAGCGCGCGGAAGAGCAGGGTGGCTTCTTCGGTCGTGCCGGCCTTGCCGACGAGTTCGATCCAGGGGCCCGTGCCGGCCGCGTCAATCTTCCGACCGGCGAACAGGCGCTGGACGTAAGGCGTGGCGATGCCCGGGTCGATGGCCTTCACGATGGCGTCGAGTTCGGCTTCATGGCCGACGACCTTCGCCGGCTGAGCGGCGACGTCTTCGAGCCACGGACGGGCGAGTTCGTTGATGCTGGTCCAAGCGGCGAAATCGAGGAAGTTGTCGGCCGGATCCTTGGGCAAGTTGGCCAGCACGGCGCGGGCGCTTTCCGGCGTGCGGACGCGGGCGAGGGCGCGATGCGCCTCGAGGCGGACGCGCGGATTGGCGTTGGCGAGGAACGGCGTGATGAGGGCGATGTCCGTCGCGCCGCGGGCGCCGAGGGATTTGCCGAGTTCGCGGAGGCCGACCTGCAGGCTGGCCGGATCCTGGCTGCGGAGGAGTTCGGCGAGATGGCCGGTGTCGTTGGTGCGACCGCTGAGCAGCCAGGCGGCGTGACGACGGCTCACGTCATCCTTAGCCCAGGTCTTGAGGGCGGACTGCACTTCGGAGACGGGGAGCTTCGCGAGTTCGCGACGGGCCTGTTCGAATTCCCAGCGGCTCGGCGAAGTAAGTTTGGCGAGTAGTTCGGCGACCGATTTGCCGAGCAGCGGCTGCCAGGCGAGCGGCTTGGCGTTCTCCGGCAAAATGCGCCAGATGCGGCCGCTGATCTTGTCGCGGCGCGGGTCGCGGAAGTCGACCTCGCCGTGGTTGATGATCGGGTTGGTCCAGTCGGCGACGTAGAGCGCGCCGTCAGGGCCCATCTTCAAGGTGATCGGGCGGAAGGCCACGTCGCTGGTGCGGACGACGTCGGGGAGTTCCTTGGTCACGTAGCCGGACTTCGGGGTGGCGTCGGTGCTGAAGTCATTGAAGCCGAAGCGAACGATGCGATGGGCGCGGAAGTCGCAAGTGATCGCGTTGCCTTGCCAATCGGCGCCGAACAGCGGGCTCTGTACGAGCTCGAGGCCGCTGAACTTCGGATAGGAGCCGGGGCTGATGCTGCCGACGAGGCGGCGGGCTCCTTCGGAGGGCGGGAAGGCCGCGCCGGGGAAGGCCCAGTGCACGCCGGTGCCGTCGGCGCCGGAGGTCAGGAACGTCTGGCCGGCGAGGTCTTCCTGCTGGCCCCAGGCGTTGACGAGGCCCTTCGAGTGGACTTCGAGGCGCTCGGTGTTCGGATCATAGGCGAACGCGACGCCCGAGTTGGCGCGGACGAGGCCCCATGGGGTCTCGAGGTGCGAGTGGATGTAGATCGTCTGGTGGAAGTAGAGACGGCCATCGATGCCCCAGTGGAGGGTGTGGACGATATGGTGGGTGTCCTCGGTGCCGAAGCCGCTCAGGACGATGCGACGTTCCGCGAGCACGCCGTCCGCGTTGGGCTTCGTGAGGTGGAGGAGCTCGGTGCTGGCGCCGACGTAGACGCCGCCGAAGTTATCCGGCGCGACGCCGGAAGGGATGAGCAGGCGATCGGCGACGATGCGCGAGACGTCGGCGACGCCGTCGCGATCGGTGTCTTCGAGCAGGATGACCTTGTCGTTGCCCGTGGACGGACCGAACTTCGAGGAGTTGCCGGCCATCTGCGCGGCAAGGTCCTCGGGGTTGACCTGCGGGTAGGTGTTGGAAGTCGCGACCCAGAGGCGGCCGGCGGTGTCCCAGTTCATGTGGACGGGCTTCTCGAGCAGCGGATTCTCGGCGAAGAGCGACATGCGCAGGCCGTCGGACAGCTTGAAGTCCGGGCGGGGCAGGGATGCGGCGACGGTGAGCTTGGCCGGCGTCTTCGGTTCGGGCGGGAGCGTGCTCGGCTGGCCGGCGGATACCGCGATGGCGTCGGCTTCGGCGGTCTCGATGAGCGGGTCGAACTTCGGGATCTCTACGGCGTTGTTGCCCTGTTCGCGCTTACGGAAGCCGAAGATGTAGGTGTAGTTGGCCGGGCGGCTACGGTGGAAGAAGAGGGAGTTCTTGCGGAGGACCGAAGCACGGAGCGTTTCGGCAGCGGTGGTGGGCTTGTCCCAGCCGGCCTGATTTACTTTCCAGCCGAGCTGGGCGG
>Ga0255108_1000262_pt1 | contig 16406 bp, 8 predicted proteins | sample Law_Miss_RepA_8h_FD_188469 | JGI IMG/M metagenome (GOLD analysis project Ga0255108, IMG submission 188469) | Freshwater microbial communities from St. Lawrence River, New York, United States - Law_Miss_RepA_8h | ecosystem: Environmental > Aquatic > Freshwater > River | place: USA: New York... | reverse complement strand
AGTTTCGCCTCGCGGCCGGCGACCTTCTCGGGGTGCGCGGCGAGGTCGGCCAGCCAGAGGCGGGCGGTGTCGTTCACGCTCGTCCAAGCGGCGAAGTCGAGGAACGAGTCCTCGGGGTTGGCCGGCAGGTTCTCGAGGATGAGCTCGGCGGCGGCGGGCGAGGGGATGCGGGCGAGGGCGCGGAACGCCTCGAGCTGCACGCGGGGGTTGGCGTGGCGCAGCTGGGCGCCGATCAGGGCGAGGTCGCCGGCGCGCAGTTGCGCGTGCGCCTTGCCGAGCTCGCGCAGGGCCACCTGCACGTTCACCGGGTCGGCGCTCTTGAGCAGGGCGACGAGGTCGGTGGTCTGGTCGGCCCGGCCGCTGAGCAACCACGCCGCGTGGCGGCGGGTGATGTCATCCTGGGCCCAGGCGACGACCGCGGCGGCCAGCTCCTTCGCCGGCAGGCGCAGCAGTTCGCGGCGGGCCTGCTCGAATTCCCAGCGGCTCGCGGAGGTCAGCTTGCCGAGCAGCTCGGCCGTCGGACGGCCGACCAGCGGTTGCCAAGCCAGCGGCTTGCTGCCGGTCGGGGCGATGCGCCAGATGCGGCCGCGTTGCTTGTCGCGGCGCGGGTCGCGGAAGTCGACCTCGCCGTGGTTGATGATCGGATTCGTCCAGTCGGCCACGTAGAGGGCGCCGTCGGGGCCCATCGCGAGCCCGATCGGGCGGAAGGCGGCGTCGCTCGTGCGGACCACGTCCGGCTGCGCCTTGGTGATGTAGCCCGAGCGCGGCTTGGCGTCGGCGGTGAAATCATTGAAGGCGAAACGGACGATGCGGTGGGCGCGGAAGTCGTTCGTGATCGCGTTCCCCTGCCACTCGGCGGGGAAGAGCGGGCTCTGGACGATCTCGAGGCCGCAGAACTTGGGGTACGAACCGGGGCTGATGCTGCTGATCGTGCGGCGCGCGCCTTCGGTGGCGTTGAGGACTGCGCCGGGGAAGCCCCAGCTCACGCCGTTGCCATCGGCGCCGGAGGTGAGGAAGGTCTGGCCGGCGAGGTCTTCCTGCTGGCCCCAGGCGTTGACGAGGCCCTTGGAGTGGACCTCGAGGCGCTCGCGGGCGGGGTCGTAGGCGAAGGCCGCGCCGGAGTTGGCGCGGATCAGGCCCCAAGGCGTCTCGACGTGCGAGTGGATGTAGATCGTCTGGTGGAAGTAGAGCCGGCCGTCGACGCCCCAGTGCAGGCCGTGGATGATGTGGTGGGTATCCTCGGTGCCGAAGCCGCTGAGGACGATTTGGCGTTCGGAGAGCAGGCCGTCCGCGCCCGGCTTGGTCAGGTGCAGCAGCTCGGTGCTGGCGCCGACGAAGCAGCCCCCGTTGCCATCTGGCGCCACGCCCGCGGGGATCAGCAGCTTGTCGGCGACGATGCGCGAGGTCTCGGCCACGCCGTCCTTGTTCGTGTCCTCGAGGAGGATGATCTTGTCGTTGCCGGTGGAGGGTCCGAACTTCGCGGAGTTGCCTTCCATCTGCGCGCCGAGGTCGTCGGGGTTGACCTGCGGGTAGGTATTGGAGGTCGCGACCCAGAGGCGACCGAGGCCGTCCCAGCTCATATGGACGGGCTTCTCGAGGAAGGGGTTCTCGGCGAAGAGCGAGATCTCCAGCCCCGGCTCGAGCTTGAAGTCGGGTTTGGGCAGGGGCGGCAGCGCGGCGAGTTTGGGCTCGGACTTCGGCTCCGGGGGCAGCGTGCTCGGCCGGCCCGCGGAGAGCCCGATCACGTTGGCTTCGGCCTTGTCCACCAGCGGGTCGAACTTGGGGATTTCGACGGCGTTGCGACCCTGCTCACCGCGGCGGAAGCCGAAGATGTAGGTGTAGTTCGCGGGGCGGCTGCGGTGGAAGAACAGGGAGTTCTTGCGAAGGATCTCGGCGCGCAGTTCCGACTGCGCTTTCGTCTCGGCGTCCCAGCCCGCGACGTCGTCGCGCCAGCCCAGCTGACGGGCGAAGGAGGCGGCCAGCGCACGATACCCCTTCTCGTTCAGGTGGATGCCGTTGTCCGTGCCGTGCGCGAGATCCACGCCGGCTTCCTTCCAGTCCCCGCGGACGAAGGGCGCCTTGCGTTCGGCCGCCAGCTCGCGCAGCACCTGCTCATACTGGGCCAGCAGGGCGTTATGCTCGGCGGGGTCCGGCAGGCCAGGGCGCGTGGCGCGGAGGTCCTCGTGGCGGATCGGGCCGACGAACACGAAGCGGACCTGGCCCTGCGGACTGGCCTTGACGATCAGCTCCATCAGCTCGGTCAGCTCGCGGCGGAACTTGGCGGGGCTGTGGTCGACGCCGTAGCGCGCCGGATCGGGGTTGAGCACCGGGTCGTTGCGGCGGTAGGTGAGGTCGTCGAGGCTCGCGGCCATGCCATAGCCGAGGACCGCGACGGTGGGCTTCACGACGGCCAGCTGCTCGCGGAGGCTATCGACGCCCTTGGCGACGGGGTCGAAACTGGCGCGCGAGGCGCCGAGCGGGCTGTCGCCGCTGTAGCCGAGGTTGCGCACGGCGAAGTTCTTGCCGGGGAAGCGCTGGCGCATGCGCGCTTCGAGGTGGCCGTAGTTGTTCTCGCGCTCGATGAGCACGTCGCCGATCAGCAGGACGCGGTCGCCGTCGTTCAGGACGAGCGCAGGTTCAGCGGCGAGGAGACCCGTGGCGAAGGCGCACAGGGCCGCGAGGAGGGGGAGGCGGGGCATGGTCGGATTGGAAAGGATTTGGCCGAGGTGGCGAGCCGACTTTAGACCCGCGGGGCGGGAAGTTGTTGCCAAGCTGACGCCGCCAAAAAACGCCGTATAACCCGCGTCAGTCGACGAACGTCGGCCAACGCCCGCGGAAGGCCAGCTGGGCCGCCTTGTCGGGAATGACCGGCCGGGCGGGGTCCGTGAGGAATTTCAAGGGGAAGGCCGGCTTCAGGTGCAGCACGGTGACCAGGTCGCCCTCGACCTGGAAGACCGCGAACCAGGCTCCGCAGCCGATATCGAACAAGTCGCCGTGCCGGCTGCGGATCCGGCGGGTCCGGTGCGGTGAGGGGTCCCGCGTTAGTATCTCCGTCATGCGATCGCGGAAGTCGATGCCCCAGGAGTCGCGCAGCCAACCGAGGTGTTCGTTCGCCGCTTCGGTGAAGACCACGCGGAAGGCGGGTGGGGCCGCCAGCGCGGCGTCGACCTCGGCGATCCAGCCGGACTTCGCCTCGGGGAAGGAATCGTAGGCCGGGATGTAAGGCTTGATGTCAAAGACCGGGGTCCCGTCGACGAGGTCGCACGGCCCGAGCAACAGGAAGCCCTTCTTCACCGCCAGCAGTTGCACCGGGGTGATGCCGAGCGGGTTTGGACGGTGCGGGGAGCGGGTCGCGAAGACCCCGCGGCGCTTGGACGGCCCGCGCGGCGGCAAGACCTCCGGTCGCCAGTCCTTGTTGCGGTGGAACCACCAGAGTAGCCAGATGCGGTCGAAGCCGGCCAGGTCCTTCAGCGCCTTCTGAAATTTGTCGCCGGGTAGCAGCTCCAAGCGGTTGGTCTCGGCCTGACGCTCATCCGGTTGGTGGCGGGCGTCGAATTTCAACGGCTTCTTCTCCGTGCGGATGAAGCCGATGGGGCGGAGGATGAGCTCGTCGTCGGGCACGGGGGCGAATCGTTAGGAGTGAGGGCTAGGGCGGGGGAGCCGAAAGGCAAGAGCCGGGGCGGCCCGACGCGGGGTTGACCCTCTGCGCTGAGTCCACATAAAGGAGTTATGCGAAGCCCTACCCTGATCTGCCTGCTGTTGGCCGGTTCGGCCTTGGGCCTCGACCTCAAGCCTTCGCTGGCCCCTTCGAAGCCCGTGGCCCCCGCGACCCCGGTGGCTCGCCCCGCCGCGCCGGCGCCGGCAGCCCCGGTGCCTGTCGCCAAGAAGGAGACCGCCAAGGCGGAGCCGGCGAAAGCGGAGGCGGCCAAGGAGTCGGTGCCGGCGTCCGTCGCCTTGGCCAAGTTCGCGAACGAAGCGTCGGTCCGGGCCGACTACCAAGGCATCCAGGTGCTGCTCGCCGACTTTGTCGCGCGCGGACCTCGGGATTTCCTAGAAGTGAAATTGGCCGGCGTGGAAGGGAAGGCCGAGGCGCTTTGCCACGTCCGCCTCCTCAATGCCGAGGGTAAGGCAATCGGCTACCTCAAGGCCTACCTCCATGCCAAGGGTACCTCGTTCGACCTCACGACGGTGGAGCGAGATCCCGCCAAACGTCGCGCCTTGCTGGAGCGCACGCTGTCCATCCAGTTCCAGGCCGTCGACAAGAATGAGCAGGTCCTGACGGCGGTCTGCCGTCGGGTGCCCTGAGCCCCGCTCCGGTCCCGCTGTGATGACGGAAGCCATTCTCAATCTTTCCTGCTACAAGTTCACGCGGCTCGACGACTTGGAGGCGCGTCGGGAGGTCCTGCGCGAGGCCTGCGCCCGGCACGGTCTGAAAGGGACGATCCTGCTCGCCCCGGAGGGTATTAACTTCTTCCTCGCCGGCCCGCGCGCGCCGTTGGCCGCCGTGCTTGAGGTCTTGCGCGCCATGCCGGGGCTGGCCGACCTCGCTCCGAAGGAGAGCCCGTCTTCGGACCGTCCGTTCAAGCGGATGCTGGTGAAGGTGAAGAAGGAGATCATCGCGTTCGGCGTGGAGGGGGTCGATCCCGCCCGCGCGCCTTCCCCCAAGCTCAAGGCCGCGGAGCTGAAGCGCTGGTTGGACGAGGGGCGTCCGGTGGTGCTGCTCGACACCCGCAACGTCTACGAGGTGCGCATGGGGACCTTCCGCGGGGCGCTGGCAACGCCGATCTGGAATTTTCGGGATTTTCCGCGGGCGGTCGCCGACCTGCCGGCCGACCTCAAGGATCGGCCCGTCGTGATGTTCTGCACCGGTGGCATCCGTTGCGAGAAAGCCGGTCCGTATATGGAAAGCCTCGGCTACAAGGATATCCACCAGCTCGATGGCGGTATCCTGAAATACTTCGAGGAGGTCGGCGGGGCCCATTACGAAGGCGAGTGTTTCGTCTTCGACGAACGCGTCGGCGTGGACGCCGCGCTGCGGCCGACCCGCTCGGTGGTCTGTTTCAACTGCCAGATGCCCCTGACCTTCGCGGAGCAGCGGGATGAGCGCTACGTCTATGAGAAGTCATGCCCGCACTGTTTCGAGGGCAAGCCGAGGGGCCGTGGGAACACCGCCACCGAGGCGGGTTGAGCGTTCACCAGCGCAGTTCGGGCAGCCAGGACCACTCGCCGAGCGGGAGACGTTCCGTCAGTTGCGCCGGGTCTTTTCCGGCCAGGATGCCCGTACCGAGCAGCGCGCCGGCGATGCCCGCGCGGTCGGCGCCCGCCAGGTCGTGCTCGGGGCTGTCGCCGATCGCGAGCACCTGCGAGCGGTCGGGGTCGCCGGCGGCCGCCAGCGCGGCGCGGTAGATGTCCGCGTGGGGTTTGCCGAACCAGATCAGGCGGGCGCCGAGTTTCTCCAGTTCGCGCGCCACGGCGCCGGCCGAAGGGCGGACGCCCGCGGGGGTCAGCATCTCAAGGTCGGGGTTGGCGACCAGCACGGGCAAGCCGCGGCGGGCCGCGCCTGCGAGCTCGGCGACCTGTTCCGTCCAGGGGCGGTCGGGTTCCACGCTCGCGGTCAGGATAATCGCCTCGCACGCGTCGGGTCCGACCAACCTTAGGCCCAGGGCGCCGAAGCCATAATCATCGCCGGGCTTGCCGGAGAGGTGTACGCGGGCGCCGGTCTTGAACGCGCGGCCGAGTCGGCCTTCGCGGATGGCGGCCTGAGCCGCGTCGCCGGACGTGACGACGGCATCGAGGTGCTTGGCGCCAAAGCCGAACTTTGCGAGCCGGGCGCGGTTGTCCGCGCCGTTCTTGGCTGAATTGGAAAGCACCACGACCTTGCCGCCTTCCTCGCGGAAGCGCCGTAACGCCTCGACCGCGCCCGGATAGGCTTTCTGGCCGTCGTGCAGGGTGCCGAACTGGTCGACGAGCAGGACGTCGTAGGACTTGGCCAAGGCGGCGAGGCCTGGCTGCGAGCGCAGCGCTCCGACGTACCCGCCCACGGTCTGGCCGAGCGCCTGCCAGGCAAGACGCGCGACGCCGGCGGCCGCCTCCTCGCTGGTGGCTTCGCTCAACGGGAGGCCGAGCGCCTGGGCGCGGAGTTTCATCCATGCGGGGTTGCGGGCGCCGCCGCCCGCGTGCCGCACCGAGCGCAAGACGGGGCCGCCGAGTTCCCGCAGCCTCGCATAGCCGAGACGTTCGACCGCGGCGAGTCCTTCGAGGATCCCTTGCAGGAAGCGCGCGTCCTCCGGCGGGCGCGGGGTCATCCGCGGGGCGAGCGTCGCATCGGCGATCGGGAAACGCTCGCCGGTCGCGGGCAACGGGTAGTAGTCCAGCCCGGTCGGGGTTTCCGGATTCGTCCGGGCGGTGAGGGCGGTTAGTTCCTCCGGTGACCAGAAGCTGGCCAGCGTGCGGCCGCCGCAGTTGGAGGCCCCGCCCGCCAGCCAGCGATCGCCGAGCCGGTGGCTGTAGATGCCGTACTCGGGGGCGAAGATCGGCCGGTCGCAGAGCAACTTGATCACGAGCGTCGAGCCGAGCGCAGTGGCGCCTTCGCCGACTTCCTGGGCGCCGCTGGCGAGGAAGGTCGCGCACCCGTCGGTCGTGCCGGCCGCGAGCGGGATGCCGACCGGGAGTCCGAGTGCATTGGCCGGTGCCGAGGCCAAAGTGCCGATGGGGGTGCCGACGGGTACCACCGCGGGGAGCCAGACCGGGTCGAGGCCGAATTCCTTCAACCACGCGGGCCAGACGCGCGCCACGGGGTCATAGCCCGTCTTCAGGGCGTTGTTTTCGTCGGTGACGTAATCGGTCGCCCCGAGTTGACGATTTAACCAATCGGCTTGGTGGATGATGCGATGCAGGCCGGGTAGGTCGACCCAGTCCAGCGCGCGCGCCGCCGGCGAGGTCGCCCCGTGCGCCGCGCTCTCCCGCGGGGCCAGCGCCCGGATCCGGGCCGCACGATCGCCCGTGTCGGCATCGTCGTAAAGGCGGGCGGCCGCCAGCGGTTGGTTGCTGGCGTCGACCGGCACGATCGTGCCCGAGGTCCCGTCGACCGCGAGGGCGCGGGCCCGGGAGAGGTCGACCTGCTGGCCGAGCTCGCGCAACGCGACCTTCACGCCGACCCACCAGTCATCCGGGTGTTGCTCGCGGCGGGCGCCGAGCGCCAACGTCGGCGGTAACTTCGCGGTGCCCAATCCGAGCACCTTCCCGTTCACGTCGACCGCCGCGGCACGCACGCCGCTGGTCCCAAGGTCGATGCCGATGACGAAGCCACGCATGCGGCTTTATTGAGGGGGCAGGCGGGCGGGGGCAAGGACTGAGGAAGGTGTCGGCGGTAAGCGGCTGGCGGTTGGAAAAGCAAGCAGGGCGACGGGAAGCCTCCCATGTCATGGGCTTTCGTAGCTATGCTTTCTTCCTAACCGCCAACCGCTAACCGCTTACCGCTCGTCACTTGGGATTCAGTTCATCCCAGCTCTTCAGGCCGCAGGTCTTCAGGTAAGGTTCGGCGGCGGCTTTCCACTCCGGCGTATTGGCGGCTTTGAGTAGATGCCAGATGGGGCGCTTCTGGTCGGGTTCGGCGATCGTTCCCGGCTTGTTGCTCCAAAGGCCGAAACGTAGGCCGTTTTCAAGGGAGTGATCGACGTGCCGATGGTAGTGGAAGGCGTCGACGGAATCGCCGAGGCGCACGACTTTTTCCCAGGCATAGGCATAGGCCGCGGCCTGTTCGGCGAGCCCTTCGGGGCGCCGGGGTAGGTCGAAGCCCTGTTCGGTGAAGCTGAGGCGTCGGGTTTTGCCGGCGTAGAGCATCTCGGTCGACGCCAGTTTTTTGGTGAGCACCTCGAGGTTCTTGAAAGTCACTTTCGGCGTATTGTCGTCGAACGTCACCTTATCGAGCCAGGTACGTGGGTCGCGCAGATTTGAAGGGTAGGGGTGGAAGGCCAGGTTCCAGTCGAAGTCGCCGCGCTCACGCGCACGCTGCGCGAACAGTTCGAGGAGGGTGCGACCCGGGCAGGCTTGTAGCGGATCCTTGTGACCCTTGGCCGTCCAGCTGTGCGTCATCGAGATGTATACGCGGGCGTTGGACGAATGGCGACGCAGGGATTCCCAAGCGAGGCGGACCTGGTCTTCGTATTGAATGGCGACCTCCTCGGCTGTCGCCGGCCCCATCTGATGCCACTCGTTATGGGCGTTTACTTCATTACTGACGATCCAGCCCCAGACGCGTCCGTGCTTGGCGTCGGCCGACGACCAGCGTCGGGCGATGAACTCGGTGAGGGCCTTGTAGCAGGCGCGTCCTTCGGGGGTGACCGTATCGGAGGCCATCGTTATGCCTTTGGACGGGTCGGCCTTGGGGTGGACGGTCAGCTTCCGGATGCGTTCGTCGGGCGAGCGCGAGGTGGTGACGATGAGCGAGACGACCACGCCCTTGTCGCTCATAGGTTTGATCTGACGATCCAAGGACCCGACGTAATTCTGGTTGATCGCGAACGTGAAGCCGTCGGCCGAGGCGGTGAGCTGGCCGGGCTTGGCTTCCTTTTCGGGCGCAAGCAGGGCGTTGAGCCTGATATTCAGGTTGGCGTGATGGATTCCTAGTTCCAGGGCGTCGGGCACCATCTGGACCTGCAAGCCCTTGGCTGAAGGGGTGGTCGGGTAAGGGGTGCGGTCCGGTTCGGCCAGCAGCACGCCGCCTAGGGCAAGGAACAGGAGGGCGGTCGTGCGCATTTCTGACCGACACCGACGGGCCGCTCGGGTTCCCGGGTCGGAGGGTCGGTTTTCTGTTTACGCCCCCCTGGTTTCGGGGATGAATGAACCATGCCCCGTTTCCTTGCCCTGCTCATGCTTTGCGTCGCGGCCTTCGCCGCCGACCGCCCCCGCCCGAACATCGTCTTCATCTATTCCGACGACCATGCCTACCAGGCGATCAGCGCCTACGGCGACGACCGGAAACTCATCCAGACCCCGAACATCGACCGGATCGCCCGGGAGGGCATGCGGTTCGACCGGGCGCTCGTGACCAATTCGATCTGTGGCCCGTGCCGCGCGGTGATCCTGACTGGCAAGTATTCCCACCGGAATGGTTTCTACAACAACACGAACTCCGTCTTCAACGGTGCCCAGACGACGTTCCCGAAGCTGCTGAAGGCCGCCGGCTACCAGACCGCCATGATCGGCAAGTGGCACCTCAACAGCGACCCGACCGGGTTCGACTTCTGGCAGATCCTCCAAGGCCAGGGCATCTACTACAACCCTCCGATGAAGACCGCCGGAGGCATCGTGAAGACTTCGGGCTACGTGACCGACATCACGACCGACGTGTCGCTCGGTTGGCTGGCCAAGCGCGACAAGACCAAGCCCTTCCTGCTCATGTGCCAGCATAAGGCGCCGCACCGCGAGTGGTCGCCCAACCTGACCGACCTGGGTTGGGACAAGGGCCGCGTCTATCCCGAGCCGGCCACCTTGTTTGACGACTACAAGGGCCGCGCGGAGGTGGTCGCCGACCAGGACATGACCTTGGCGAAGACCATCAGCCTGCTCGACATGAAACTGGTTCACCCGCCCGGCATCACCCCTGAGCAGGCCAAGGTCTGGGATGCCTACTACGGCCCGATCAACGAGGCCTACCGTCAGGCCAAGCCCCAGGGCCGCGACCTCGTCAAGTGGCGCTACCAGCGCTACATGCACGACTACCTGGGTTGCGTGAAGTCGGTCGACGACAATGTCGGCCGCGTCCTGAAGTACCTCGAGGCCGAGGGCCTGCTGGAGAACACCATCGTCGTCTACTCGGCCGACCAAGGCTTCTACCTCGGCGAACATGGCTGGTTCGACAAGCGCTGGATCTTCGAGGAATCCGTCCGCACCCCGCTGCTGGTCCGCTGGCCCGGCGTGACCAAGGCCGGTTCCGTCGACAAGTCCCTTGTCGCCAACGTCGACCTGGCGCAGACCTTCCTCGACATGGCGGGCGTCCCGGCCCCGGCCGACATGCAGGGTCGCAGCCTGCGGCCCGTGCTCGCGGGGCAGGTGCCCGCCGACTGGCGCAAGGAGTTCTACTACCATTACTACGAGTACCCTGAGCCGCACCACGTCTCCCCGCACTACGGCGTGATCACCGCCGACCATAAGCTGGTGCGCTACTACGGCGTCGGGAAGGATGCGGTCGACCTCTTTGACACCGCCAAGGATCCCCTCGAGCTTAAGAGCGTCGCGGGCCAGCCGGACTACGCCGCCATCCAGGCCGACCTCGAAGCGCGGCTGAAGCGTCTGCGCGCCGAGCTGCAGGTGCCCGACGTCGACGACCCGGACGCCACCGGCGAGCGCACGCACCGCGAGCGGCAGGCTAAGGCGGCGAAGAACGCCCCCAAGAAGAAGGCCGAAGGCGCGAAGTAGGCCCGAGGTTTCGGGTTGGCGAGGCTCGCGGGCGGGGTAGAACGACCCCATGACCCTGCGCATCGTCCTGCTCGGACTGCTGTCCCTCTCCTCGCTCCTCGCCTCCGTCCAGGAGACCGAGGCCCTGCGCCTGGCCGAAGGGCGGCGGATGGCCGTGGGCCGCGAGATGCGCACCTGGTCCTTCGCGGCGTTCCCGGCGCCGATGGCGGACTGGCCGAAGGAAGTGAAGGGCGCGTTCGTCGAACTCCGTTGCGAAGACCATGAATTCTCCTCCGCGGCGCTGATCCTGCTCCGGGACGACTACCGCCTGCGCAGTTATCCGGCCAAGTTGCTTTCCCCGGCCGACCGGGCCCTCGCCGAACAGCTCGAGGTGAAGCGCCGCCAGCAGATTTCCCCGAAGCCCCGCACCGAGTACCCGCTGGTGATGAAGGGGTACACGAAGGAGACGGCGGACGTCACGGTGAGCCCGCATTTCGCCTTCTACACCGGCTCCGACAAGGCCGGTTCGGGGAAGAAGGCCTTCGCGCCCGGTTTCCTGGAGCGCCAGAAGGTCTGGTTCGAGACGGTCTGGACCCACCTGGATGAACTCGGCGCCCCGCTGCCGATGGCCGGCGACCGGTCCCCCCACAAGCTGAACGTCTTCATCACCGGCACGGGGCTCGCCAAGCACAAGGAAGGTTTCGCTTTCGGTGGAGCCGACGTGATCATGCACCCGGGCGCCCTCGGCGACGGCAGCAGCGTGGTCATCCACGAGTTCACCCATTCGGTGCAGTATTACTCCAAGGGCTTCCGCGATTCGCCCCTGGTCGGTTGGTTCTGGGAGTGCCACGCGAATTGGAGCACCCAGCAGTTCATGCCGGCCTACCCGCCGGTGCTCGGGCACTACGCCGAGCGCGCCCATTACGAGCTCAACTCCAGCCGCCATAATTACGGTTCCTGGCCGTTCCTGCAGGTGCTTGCGGAGGATCCGCGCTTCGGCTGGTCCTTTCCCTACGATATCTGGCCCGCCTGCCGGCGCAATGAACGCGACGGCGCGTTGGAGGATCCGTTCCAGGCCATCATGCGCGTCGGCGTCGAGCGCAAGGTCTGGAAAGACGGCGTCGAAGGTTTTGGCGACACCATCGGCGAGCTCGCCGCCCGCATGGTCGGCTGGGACTTCCAAAACCAATATTTCCACCTCAAGGAAATCCGTGGCCTCGAGTCCCAAGTGGGTCGAGTGTCCAGCTTAGGCGCCGTGTTGGAGAAAGGCGCGGATGGCCGGTGGGCTCCGCTCTATTCGCAGGCGCCCAAGCAGTATGGCGTGAACATCGTCTGGCTGGATCCGCATGTAGGGGCTAAGTCCGTCGAGGCCGACTTCGAGGGCTTCCGTGATCCGACGGAGTTCGCCGACTGGCGGGTGACCATGGTGGCGGTGGACCCGCAAGGACGTTGTCGCTATAGCCCGACGGTGCGCTCGGGCCGCGTGTCGTTGGAGGTGCGTCCCCAGGAGCGCCTCGCCTTGGCCATCGCGGCGACCCCGACGAAATACGTCCCGCAGGAGTTTCGACCCGGCTTCGCCGTGAAGCGTCGCTACCCGTATGCGGTGGCCCTGACGGGAGCCGAGTGCGATGATTTTCCCATGCTTCGCGACTTCCCGAAGGTCGCAGGAGCGCCGCATCCCAATGGTGGCGGCTTTGTGGCGAAATCCGCCCATGTGGACACCACCGCTTATGTCGCCAAGAATGCCATGGTCCTGGACGCCGCCAAGGTCACTGGACGGGCGCAGGTGCATGGCCATGCCGTCATCCGTCAGTCCGCTCGGGTCGGCGACGATGCCGTCGTCAGCGGTTATGCCCGCGTCGGGGATCGCGCCCAGCTCGGCGGGCATGCGCATGTCGGCGGTTATGCGAAGTTGTCGGGCAAGGCGCGCTTGGGCGGCAATGCGCGGCTGCAGGAATTCGCGACCCTCGATGGCGATGGCGCGGTCTCGGGCGACGTGATGATCCGTGGCTTCGGGGAGGTCCATCTCTCGCCCACCACCGAAATCGCCGGCACGGCGATGTTCGCCGAGGACCTTGAAGTCCATTTCACCGGCTGCAAGTCGGAGCGCTTCGACCGCGGCCTCTTCTATGGCTACCTCAACGCCGACTTGCTGAGGAAGCCCAAGGAAGTCGCCGACAACCGCGGCCTCTACGCTCATTGGAAGTTCGACGGCTCGCATGCCCCTATCGTGCGCGACCTCGTGGGTGATGCGGATGGGGTACTGCTCCCGGGGGCCGACAAGTGGCGCGGTGCTATGCTGGCGCCGCCGGCCGGTATCCGCGTCGACGGCCATGTCGTTGATGCCCGCAACCTGGCGGTCGACGCGAAGGTGTTCCTTCCGGCAGGGAGCCTGAGGGACCAATCCTGGGTGCTCTCCGCCGATAACACGGAAGAGCAATTCAGCGTGGGCGTGTCCAAGCAGGGCGCCCCATGCTTCTTCCTCGGGAATGCGAGGGAATTCGTCTACCTCGCGGCTCCCGCCAAGATGCCGACGGACCGATGGGTGTGGCTCTCCTTGACCCTCAAGGACGACATCGCCGCCTTGTACCTCGATGGTCAGAAGGTCGGCGAGAAGCCCTTGGGCCAGCGTAGCGTCGTCGAGCTTTGGGCGCGGACGACCAAACTCAATCCCGCCTCAGGCCCGGTGACGACCATCGGTCGAGGCTTCCCCGGGCGCATCGCCGAGATCAAGGTCACCCACACGGGCGAACTGCCTGGGTTCGACGAAGCGCCGAAGGGCGTGAAGTAACCTTTACTTCGCCGCCTTCTTCTTGCCCTCGCCGCCCTTGGCCTTGCCCGCGTTCGGGTCATGGTCGGGGTTGGGCGTGGGCAACTGCGCGTCGACGGACTTCAGCCAGGCGTCGAGCTGCTCGCGCATCGCCTTTGCGCGGGTCGCCTGGGTCGCCGCGAGGTCCTGCTTCTCGCCGATGTCCTGCGACAGGTCGTAGAGCTCGTCGCGGTTATCCTCGTAGAAGTGGACCAGCCGGAAGTCTCCCTTGCGGATCGCGCTGTAGGGGGTCGCGCCACCCGGGTGGTAGTGCGGGTAATGCCAGTAGATCGCGTCGCGGTCGAGTTTGCCGCCGCGCAGCAGCGGGGCGAGGCTCCGGCCGTCGACGACGGAGGCCAGCGGCTTGACGCCGGCCATCTCGAGGACGGTGGGGTAGAGGTCTAGGGTGATGGCGGGGGTGGCCTCCACGGCGCCCGGCTTGTTCACGCCCGGCCACAAGGCGATCAGCGGGACGCGCACGCCGCCCTCGTAGGCCGAGCCTTTGCCCGCGCGGTAGGGACTGTTCTCGGTGATCGGCAGCAGACCGCCGTTGTCGCCCGTAAAGATGATGACCGTGTTTTCGTCGAGCTTCAGGCGCTTCAGGTTGGCGCGGATGGTGCCGAGGGCGTCATCGACGCTGCTGACCAGCGCCGCGTAGGTCGCGTTGCGCTGCTTGAGCGTCGCGTCGGCCTGGACCTTCGCCTTGAATTTCTCGACGACCTCGGGCTTGCCGGCGATCGGGGTGTGGACGGCGTAATGGGGTAGATAGAGGAAGAACGGCTTGTCCTTGTTGGCTTCGATGAACTTCACGGCCTCGGCCGCTTCGCGGTCCGTCAGGAACTCTCCCTTCGGCCCTTCGGGTAGGGTGGGGATGTTGTAGGGCGCCACGTAGGCGGGCGGCTGGCCGCGGTGGTAGCCGCCGACGTTGAGGTCGAAGCCGTGCTTCTCGGGGTAGTAGGCCTGGTCGCCCTCCTTGAGCCCCGGCGTGAGGTGCCACTTGCCGATGCTGGCCGTGGCGTAGCCGGCGGCCTTAAGCTGTTCCGCCAAGGTGATCTCCTCGAGCGGGAGGAATTTCTGCCACGCCGGAATCTTCAGCTTCGCCTTGGGCTTGTCGTGACCCGCGATCCAGTCGGTCAGGTGCAGGCGGGCCGGGTACTTGCCCGTCAGGAGCGCCGCGCGGGTGGGGGAGCAGACCGTGCAGGCCGAGTAGCCGTCGGTGAAGCGGACCCCGTCCTTGGCGAGCTGGTCGATGTGGGGCGTGGCGTAGAGGCGGCTCCCGTAGCAGGCGGCGTCGGTCTGGCCCATGTCGTCGACCAGGATGACGATGACGTTCGGGGGGCGGGAGGGGGTGCTTTCCGCGGCGACAAGGCTGCCTGTCGAGAAACTCAACCATAGGCTCAGTAGGTAGCTTTTAAGCAGGGCGGGGCGCATGCCTCCGGCCTAGGGGCGGGCGGCCCGGGGCTCAAGTGAAACCGCCAAAATGGGGTTGTCGGTCGGTCCGAATGCAATAGTTTACACCTCATGTACCCCCGCTTGCTTTCAGCTTTGGTCGCCGCCGGTTTGGCCCTCTCTCTTGCGGACGCCCAGCCCGCCCCGGCCGGTGCTGCGACGACGACGAACCCGAACGTCTCCTCGACCAATAACGGCACGAACGCTTCCCGGCGTACCGCCGACAAGACGACGCGCGTCGAACGCGATCGCGCGGCCGACGAGTCGGGGGTCGAGCGGGTTGGTTTCGACCGCGCCTGCGGCAACCACAAGCACCTTTACTTCGACCGCTCCAACCGCGCCCACTTCATCTGCCTCGGCGCCCAGTCGCAGGTCGGTCCGGACACCACCCCCTACACCGCGACCGCTAACCAGCCGCTCGCCAATACCTTCCTGCTGCACTCCCGCCCCGGCGCGGCCAAGGTCATCTTCTTGGACTTCAACGGTCATACCACGACGGGGACCTCTTGGAACAATGCCTACGCCGCGGGAGCCCCGATCGTCACCCCCGCCTTCGACTCGGATGGCGCTCCGGCGACCTTCTCCGATGCCGAGCGTGCGGTCATCCAGGACATCTGGCGCCGCGTCGCGGAGGACTTCGCGTCTTGGGATGTGGACGTCACGACGGAGGACCCCGGCATCGAGAAGCTCCGGCGGACCACCTCCTCGGACATCGCCCACGGCGTGCGCTGCGTCATCGGCGGTTCCAGCACGCAGTGGCTAGGGGCCTCCGCCGGCGGCGTGGCCTACGTCGGATCCTTCGGCGGCCTCGTCTCGGCGACCACCACCGTCAACGACGTCCCCTGCTTCGTCTTCCCCCAGCAGTTGAGCAATAGCGGGCGCTTCATCGCCGAGGCCGCCTCCCACGAAGTCGGCCATACCCTTGGCCTGTACCACTCCGGCCAGACCACCGGCGTCGAGTATTACACCGGCCATGCCGATTGGGCTCCGATCATGGGCGTCGGTTACTACAAGAACGTCGTCCAGTGGACTCGCGGCGACTACCCCCTCTCCAACAATACCCAGGACCAAGTCGCGTTGATTTCCGGCCGCATCCCCCGCGTCCCCGATGAGCATGGCTCGACCGCCACCACCGCGGCCGTGGTCTCCGGGGCCAATTTCACCGCCGGTGGCATCATCGCCGATCGCGCCGATCAGGACTGGTTCCGCATCACCGCCGGCGCCGGCACCGTGAACATCTCCGGTCTCGTCGCCCAGCCCTCGCCCAATCTCAACCTCTCGCTCTCGCTGGTCGACGCCAATGGCCTCGTCCTGGCGCAAGGCACCGCGGCCGGCCTGGGCGCCAACCTCTCCGTCCCCGTGGTCGGTGGCACCTACTACATCGTCGTGGACGGCAAGGGCAGCACCAACGATCCCCTCACCGGTTACACCGACTATTCTTCCCTGGGTCGCTTCAGCCTCTCGGGCAGCTGGCCGTCCGCCGTCGTCGTGAACCAGCCCCCGGTGGCCTCCACCGCCGGCACCAGCCCCGCGCTCTCCGCCAACGGTACGATTTCCGGCACCGCGCCTTTTACGGTCAACTTCGTCGGCAATAATTCCAGCGACCCGGATGGGCTCATCGCGGGCTACCTCTGGGACTTCGGCGATGGCACCACCTCGATCCTGTCCAACGTCACTAAGACCTACCAGGCCGCCGGCAACTACACCGCCCGCCTGACCGTCACCGATAACGCCGGCGCCACCGCGACCG
>Ga0255108_1000238_pt1 | contig 17087 bp, 6 predicted proteins | sample Law_Miss_RepA_8h_FD_188469 | JGI IMG/M metagenome (GOLD analysis project Ga0255108, IMG submission 188469) | Freshwater microbial communities from St. Lawrence River, New York, United States - Law_Miss_RepA_8h | ecosystem: Environmental > Aquatic > Freshwater > River | place: USA: New York... | reverse complement strand
ATCTGCAAGCGACACCAGTGTTGAAGCCCGAATTGCAGATGCGCGTTACGTTGTTTACTACCAAGTTCCAAACGGCAGCGGTGGCTTTACGCGCGCATCCAAGGTCTGTTACGTCAGTCAACGAACGGCAGGCAGCTTCTATCTGAGTGGAACGGATGGTCAACCAGCCTACTTCCCGATGTTCTCTGATGCGACTTACGGAGCCGGCGGAACCTATGCAAATGGGGGAGCGTTCGCGGATGGAACATTCCGTGCACGTGTCGAGCTCGATGCGACTACCGAATCGCCCGCCGCTAACACATTCGTAATCGCCGATCAAGTTGAGTTTGTACAACGCCCGCAAGCGGTGAAGGCAACTCCTACATTGGTTCCACCTCATGGTGGGCGCAAGGTTGATACGACTCAGGCAGGTTTCACACCTAACAACTATTTCCAACCAGCTGCAACGGCAACATACGCCATTGCAGACTTCATCAACAACCCGCTCGATCCCAGCTTTACAACTGGGACAGATACCCTTGATGCAACAAACATTTCGACCATATTCTGGGGCCCTGAATCAACGGTTCAACCTCTGAATGGGACATCCGCTGTTGCTCCTGTAGATGCAATCAACCACCGGGCCTATCAGGATGCTTCTGGTAACCTGCTTCCATTCTTCTCGCACATGCAGGTCTTGGTTCCACGGACAGACTACATCGTTGATCCGGAAACCGGGGTTCCTGCAGCGAGCAGCGATGGTACCAAGTCCATAGAACTCGGATCCATTCACTCGGTTGACTGGCTTACTGGGACGCCAATCTGGCGTTTTCCAGACCGCTCCTATATGCCTGGTGGATTGCGAAACCCACAGGTTGGTACCGATATCGCGAGCAAACCTGTCTACCAGATTCCGGGTATTGTCTCCTACGATGTCAACAACGACGGAACCATCGTCGATGAGGAAGTCTTTATCGGCTCCCACGGTGACAACAACAATGGTGGCATCGCTGCTAGTGTGACGATTGTTCCTGGTATCGCGGTGCGTGGCCAGGTTCAGGTTCCGGTCCGAAATGCACTTGGCGTAATCACGGGAACAGCTGCAGCACCACGCGGACGCTACTTTGTTGAGCAAACGCTTCCAACGCCTGGCTTTGCGCCCGTTCTCAATACTGTTGCATTTGTTACGGCCAACAATGGTGTGGTCTATGCGATCGACCCTTATGGCAATAACGACTCCCGTTATCTTCCAAATGCGGACACAACCGTACTTGGTACGTATCGCTACGGCTCCACAAACGTTCTCTGGACATTCTCACCTGAGAGTGCAGATAGAGGAACAACGGGAACGCGTGCTGAGACATTAGAGCTTTACAACCGTCGCCTAAAAACGGAAGTTCCTGTCCCTGGGCCATTTGGTAGTGCTGCACCTGTTGTCGCTTGGGCAAAGGCTGATACCGATCCGACCTTGAACCTTCTTACAGACGAACCACGTTTGTTTGTGGGAAACCAAAATGGAAATGTGTATGCATTGGATGCCCGTGCAGATGCAGGCGTTAATGCTGTTTCGAATACCCTAAATGCGTTGCCATACCGCAAGGGGCAACAAACGTACAATCCTAAGCATCTCGCAAACAGCTTGGTTGCACAGACAGATTCGCACCGCGCTGAACTCAAGTGGTGGTTCGAAACGCTCGGTTCTGTCAATGCATCGGTTGCTGTTTCCGAAGTACCTGCGGCGAGAACGGCTCCAGCAACGGTTACTGCATCCAAGGGTGTTTATGTAACGACTGGAGAAGGTCGCGTTTACGCATTGGACTTTGATGGTCCTGTAACCAAGGCCGATCATGATGCAAACATGGTTTGGGATGGAACTGCGGGTGACTCACTGACAGCGGGAACCGCGCCGTCATTACCACCAGCTGCAGGATCCGCTGCCGCACTTAATGACAACATTCGTTTTAGGAATGCTGTTGCAGCACTTTCGGGTGCACGTCCAGACTTTACTGAAGGCACGATTCGGCCACGCTGGACATATCCAAACCGTTACCGTGATATCTCAGGTACCGACAACAAACTGACGGATCCTATTGATGCATCGACGGTTTACCCTGGAGCTAAGCTCGCGGAGCCAAGTACAGTTGCTGGACCAATCTACTCTGCACCGGTCCTGCTTGACTTCCCGTTCCTGGACCCAGACACGGCTACACTTTCCGGGGTACGACGGTACGTTGTTGTTTCGACAAACGACTTGAATGCCGATTCTCCTGATAGCCCACGTCAAGGTCGATTACTGCTGCTTGATCAGGAAGGTGACCGCAAGGACTTCCTCACGAATCCGATGCCTACCAGGGCATCAGCGGCAGTTGTTCCGCCTGCGAAGCCTGTGGCTGCTGCTGGTGCAACAATTTATTCCCAGCCCATTGATCAATACGTCTCAAAGCTAGGTGCTTTTGGTCGTGCGACACCCGCTTGGACCTATCGTCATCAGTTTGACACGTACACTGCAGGTGTTCCGAGTATTGCAAAGCGCAATGCCCCTGTAGCCACCGGAGTTACGGGCAGCCCTGCTTACAGAACATTACCGACGATCTTTGTTGGTGGCATCGGGCGTGTCTATGCGATCGATCTCGATCCAGCGACTGGTCTTTTCCTCCGCTGGCGTGGAACAGCGGCCGATCAGCTGACTACATTGCCTACTGGCGCAGTGATTCCATCGGAAGAAGGTGCAACGGATCGCCTAAACCCCAATGATCCACTTAACCCGTCAAACCCATTGCTTAATGTTGGTGATCGCCTGACGAAGCGTCTCGGATTCAAGCGTATCCTTGCAAGGACGGTTCCTCTCCTTGGGGATCGATCGGCCATCGATGGTGACTTGGTTGTTACAGGTGGACCGCTGATCAATCGCAGCAATGCGGAAGCACGTACAGCAGCTGCGACATTGACAGGTCGCGGAGCTGGAACGACTACCCCTGTGGATGTCTCGCTCACAACATCACCTCTACGCCCAAGCGTTCCATTGGTTCCAACGGATGATGCGCCATCGAGTGTTTACGTGATGCGTTCGACTGCGACAGGTGCATACGCACCGTTTGGTTACGACATTACATCTGTGTTGTTTGCAGACAGTGTGTTCCCAGTCTTTGACTTCACTGGCATGTATGCCAATCAGGACGTCGATGATCCGCTGAGCACAACCCGCGGAACGTTGCCATCCACGACGTCTGCTCCAGCGCTTGCATCGGGTACTCCAGCGAACACCGCTTATCAATATCCAAGTTTGTTCGTAACCAGTCGTGATGGCTACCTCCACGAGCTGAGCACAAACCTTGAAGGCGAAGACCCATCGCTGCCATCGGTGGTAACCAATCCAGGTGAAACCACAGCGGCGCTAGGATGGGCGACGACGGAAGATCCGGAACGCTTCAATGATCTCCATGTCTACCTTGTAACGAGGATGGGACCGGGTGGTCAGGGTTCCGGCATAACAGCCGTTACGAATGCGTATTTCCCTGGTCGGGATTCAGACTATGCGAAGTCCCGTGGTATTCAACAAAAGCTGCGTACGGATGGAACAGCCTACTTCCGTTTTTATCCGCCACAGGAACCTGTTGTCGTTGGGCAAACGCCAGACTACGGTGATAATGCACGGCCAAACCTGAAGCCACGCGGTCTCTATCGCCAGTTGGTTTCGGCAGTCTTCTTCCCGAAGGATACCAACACAGGAGCAACTGGCTTCCCATTGGATCAACGTGGACTCTTCTACGACAAGCGTTTCCGTACAGCTGCAGGAACGAATGCGAATGAAGGTGGATTGGTAAAACTTCCCGGCTACTCTGCTATGGGTGAAGTAACCGGTGCAACCGACTTCAATCCACAAGGACCAGAAGCCGATAGTGAGCGCGCTGCTGCAAACACATCTCTCGCTCCTGGCATCCTCGCAGCACCTAGTGCAAATGTAAACCCAAGCGGTCAGAACGCAACGTGGGTCTATGTTGCTGGTGATGACGGTCTTCTGTACGCATACACCCCTGTTTATGCGAAGCGCCTTGGTGGTATCGCATCTGGGTTTGTCGGCGGGACAATCGTTCGTCGCATCGATCCTGGTGAAGGTCAGGTAAAGGTCGACATCTTCGATGCTGCGGACTTCCAGACCTTGTTTGCTGCGGCCCAAAGCGGGGCGCCTCAGCGTCCACGCCGTGATGGTGAAGCAGCGACTGCGCCAAGTACGAGCAATATTGTGTCCCGTACAGCAAAGGGTAAGCGGCCATTCTTCGAGTGGGGCGAGTCTATTCCGATTGTTATTTGGGATGTAACGGTGCGTAAGTCGTTTGACTCATCGACACCGGCACCGTCGATTCCAAACATTCCAGCAAGCTTCCAGGTAACCGTACGCTTAACCCCTCGCGGTGGAAATTCGATCACGCGCACCTTGAATCTTGCGATGGCTGGTCCCACGGTTTCGGTTTATCCATACGATCGTGAGTACACGGTTCCTCCTATTGACACACCAGCTGGGCATGCGCCAGCGGCACTTGGGATGGCATTTGCTGACTTCCGAATTGATGGAACAAGCGGACTTCCAATCGGACCTGGAACACCTATCGATGTCCAAGTAACCGTTGGTCCACCGCTTACCGTTCGTGGTTCAGATCCTCGGATTGGGCCTCAAATCATTGTTCAGATTGTGGGTGGAGCGTTTGAGGCACAGATTCTCAATCGCACCAATCCACTCTTCTGGGCGGCTAACCCTCTCGGTGTGCAGGGCTTCCTGATGGATACTGTCAGCACTACCAACGGTGTTGCTCCCGTCTTGGTAGGTAAGCCAGCTGGTGATCCTCTGGCTGGTGGTATTGGACCGTTCCGAACGGGTGACAACGCTAAGGCCTTGTATCCATCCGCTGGTGCGACACTGGTCGACCCAGATCGAGCGGGTTCCGAATATAGTCAGGCACTTGGAAATGGAAATGTGATTGAGCGTATCGATGCTGATCAGTTCCTCTCCGATGGTCTGGGTGGACGACGACGTAACACTCGGTTTGGTTTACGCTTGCGGGATGCAGCGGGGGCAGATGACCTTTCCTACTACGTGCCGGTCGCAGCGAGCGCAGGCTACATCAACCATGGCCGAACAGGCTCATCCGATGTGTCTGCAAATCAACGTAACCTTCGCATCGTCAACCGCTCGTTAATGGGCTCCCTGAGCAATGTTCGTGCAGAAGTTCTTGATGACCTGATCTGGAGATGGTGGCCGGCAAACTTGCCGAATGCTGACTCTGGAACGGACAATGTCCGCCGGACGCCTATCGGAATGGGTGTGGATGGACGTATCAATCCATTGCCTTGGGAAACCGTCGTAACTGAGGCTCAGCCTTGGAAGCGCAAGGCGCTGACTGCGGCAACGGGTTCCATCATGGCACTCGGAAACCTCAGCCCTGACTACACGGACATCAGTGCAGCCTCTGCATCGAATCAAGGCCGACAGGCTGTGTCGATTGTCATAAACGGCACCGATGCGGTCACCGGTGGAGCATCTGTGTTTGCTGGCGGCCAGGATCTCCTCACGAACACAAACCCTGGGTACGTGACAAACCCACTGGGAGCTGCTGCTAGTGCATCCGCTGCGATTAATGTCAAGGTGCCGAGGTACCAGCCAGCCAACTTGGTTGCGATGCATTCTCTGACATCAACGTATGAGTTGCCAAGCAGCATTGATGGAGCAACGATTACGACGGCGGATGGTCGTGTTCAGCTTCCACGTGGACTTGCCAACCGTGAACTACGTAAGTGGACCGGTGGTAGCTTCAATGGTGAGAAGGCAATCACGCCGTTCGGGTACACAAGTCGTGTCCGAATGTATGTGGATGCGAACGGTAATGGCATCTGGGATGCTCAGAGTGGCGAAGAGCCATACCGCATCGTCGAAGTCTGGATGGGAGTTCCTGTCGATATGGGGCTGCGTGCAGCTGAAACACCTGTCGATCTTGGTGGTCTGCCGGGCGGCTTCGGTATCCAAAATGGCGTTCTGGGCTATGGCGGGACGATTCTGAGTGGTGAGCAGGCAGGCTTCGCGCCTCCACCGCTTCGCGCACCATACGCACCATTCTTCCGTCCAGTAACGATTCAGAACACGGGAAATGTCAACCTTTGGAACCTCCGCGCATCACAGCGCATCGAGACACCAGGGTCGGCAACGGCGGGTGCGGGGACAAACTACTATCTCTTCGGAATGCGTAGTGAGCTCGTTGACCCACGGTTTGGTATTCTCGCCTTTGGTGCGGATCCCAATGGCAACTTGCCACTGGCGAACCTGATGCCACAGGTTGTGACATCGCTGGATAAGACATTCGACAACGCATGGCTTCAGTGGATGCAAACCAATCCGGATCCAGTCTTCCGTGCAACGATGGACTATGACCTCGGTGGCCAAACTGTCTTCCAGCGTTACTACCAGCCACTCGCTGGTCGACATACGCTGCATAAGGCGCAGCCAAACGCAGCAAATCCATCGGTGCTTGGTATTCCTGACCTTCCTGGTGCGCAAAATCTATTGCCATATGGTTATGTTGCTCCTGAAGCAGCAAAGCCGATGGTCGGAATCGCAGTTCCACACGGTACGCCGACCGGGGTTTACTCGAGCCGTTACGCAAACCGTAATGGTGCACCACCTCAGCTAGGCGTCTTCGAGGACCATGACACTGATCCGACGAGAAACTACGCAGCTGTTCCTGTTCTGCAACCAGATGGCAGCATCTCGATTGCCGGACCGACATACCGTGGCATCAATGGAGTCGACAGTAACCTGAACTTCGTCTACCCAGGCGCTCAGCCTATCTTCCCGGTAGCTGGCGAAACCGTCCTTCGCGGACGGACTGGCATCACGAACGCAGCAGGTGCAGTTGTGGGTGTTGAGTATCAGCCACACACAAACCCGTCTATGGAGCTGAAGGTAACCGTTACCGAAAGTTCTATCACCGGTCAGGTTCCGGACTTCGATCTCAGCGCTCAGGTTGCAAACGGTCAGCTACCGGGCATCGATGTGTTCCCGATTCTGGATGCCGCCCGGCGACCAGCATCGGCCATCAGCCCTGCGACATACCGCTCTGCAAATGGACGGATTAATGTCTACTTCTCGCGCAATGCAGATGCAAACGGATTTGCATTGACCGGTGTCGGTGATCCGGTAAAGCTGTTCCATTCGCATATGAACTGGAATCCAACACTCGGAACCTTCGTGGCTGCCGACTTTGGAACGCCGGTTGCTGATCCATCGCTGAACACAGGCCGCTGGTTCACAGCACCATCGATTATCAATGGAACTGCTGACCTGCGGGAAAGCAATACGGCTCCGTATGTGCTCCAAACATCACCAACACAAACCAATGCACTCCTTGTTTGGGCGAACAGCCGTCAAGCATCGGGAGGGGACATTCTCGACACGATCATGTATTCTCGTCTGGATGCCAATGGCGTTCCGTCATCGGTGAACCCATGGTTTGTCAATGGTGATCCTGAAGTACGTCGGTTTAGTCCAAAGGTCGCCTTTGATTCTGGTACGAATACATCGATGCTTGTCTTCCACGGAGGCGTTCCTGGGAAGTGGCGGTTGATGTACTCTGGCCGGTCATCCGATGCGGCCGGTGTTCCAACAGACAACGCTCCTGATGGCGCAGGTCGTCAGCTTGGTGAACAGGTTCTGACGCTTCCAGATTCGATCGTGAGCGCCAGTGAGCCGTTTGCGACATTCCGCCGGATGGTTCGCCATAACAATGGTGCATCACCTGTCTTGGATGTTGTCTTTACAGGAACTGTCCGCACGGATGCAAACCCAGACCTCTACATGGCCCGCTACCTAATGCTGGGAAATGGTCGACGGTCGCGTCTTGCACCTGCTGACCTTCCACAGATTACAAATGAGCTTCTTGTTCAGGAAGGTCGCGAGCTTCTCTGGAAGGCACGTCACATTGCTTGGACGAGCAACCTGGGAGACCAAGCATCTCTACCAGTGGTGCGTGTGGCTAAGTCCGATGGAACATCCATCACGACAAACGCGACCCGGTGGCAATACGATGCAGCAACTAAGGTTCTGTATCAGGCCATCGCGCAGCCTACCGGTGTGATGTACATCTATGCGGATGCAACCGCTGGTGTGATTCGCTTCCGTGGCGTTGGTACACCAACAAGTCGTGATCAGGTGTTTGCATCCTATCAACCGAGGCTCTACCGCCTTACGGCCGATGATGCAGCAGACACAGGCGTAACGGTCGTCAATGACAACCGGACGCTGGCTGCAGGAACTGGTTCCTACAGTGGCATCGTTCGTCGGCCAAATGCAACCACTATGGGAGCAGGCCGGTCGTGGTTGGTATGGCAAAAGGGTGCTGAGCCCGGTCGCCCTGCAACCCTGTACATGAGCACACGGCGTGTAGGCATCGATCTTCGCAGCCTGTCATTGCCAGTCGCACAACGGCTTGCTCTTGAAGAGACTGTCGGACTTGAAGCACCGACTGCACCTGGTGCATCACAGTTCCCATCTGTAGCATCCGTTGCGGTAGCCGGTGTTGGTGCTGTGCCGTTTGACATCGATGTTCTTCGTGGACGCATCTTTGTAGATGCAGTGTTTGAAGGTCAGTTGATAACGGTTACGTACACAGCGGCCAACGGCAATGCGCTTACCAATCGTGTTGCGGTTGCGGTGCTATCGCAAATCGAAGAGCTTGGTGGGACTGAGAGCTCCACCGGTACTGTGCCTAGCGGCCCACAGTCGATTGGCCAGATGGTTCCGATGCAGCGTGCAGTGAATGAGGGCCAAGTATCTGCATTCCTGGATCTCTTCAATGCTACGGCGGGTGTGAACCGTGTTAACGGTCCGGCCCCAGGTGGAGATCCAACGCTGGAATCGGGTCGTCTCTGGATGTTCTGGACGAGCTCACGTGGACGGTTTGCAAAGCCTGGTGCGGATGGACTAGTCCTTCCAAGCGGCTTTGACATCCTGTACCAGACGCTTGCACCAAACTTTGAGTTTCCAAGCTACCGTTAGGGTAGTAAGTTCTTACGGTTACAACGGCTCCTGACACAGGGGCCGTTTTTTTTATGCCAGTTCAGAACCTCAATTCGGCGTACCGTAAGACTGCACGCCCTGATGTTTATTTACGACGGTCGCGATGCACAGCTAATGTCCGTATGATGGCTGCAAGGTGGATTGACAATGTGTGGACGCTATACGGCTCGAACAACGCAGACGGATTTGATAAATCACTTTTCGGCCAAAGGTGTTCTTTTTGATCATAGTGAGCGCTTCAACATTGCGCCCAGTCAGGATGTATCGGCCATCACCGCCCTGGAGCGTCCCGAACAGCGAATACTTGAGAAGCTGCGCTGGGGTCTTGTACCATTCTGGGCGCGGGACACATCGATGGCATCCCGGATGATCAATGCACGCAGTGAAACCGTCTTTGAAAAGCCTGCCTTTCGCGGAGCCATTCGCTCTAGGCGATGCCTGATTCCCACAACCGGCTTCTACGAGTGGCATCAGAAAACCAAAGTGCCTCATCTCATTTCGTTGAACTCAGCACCGCTGTTTGCTTTTGCTGGACTTTATGAAGAGTGGACTGCTCCGGATGGGTCCCCGCTACGTTCGTGCACGATTCTGACGACGGAGGCAAATGATGCGATTCGTAATCTTCATGAGCGGATGCCAGTAATCATTCATCCAAGAAACTACACGCTATGGTTGGATGCCCGAATCAAGACAAACCTTGAGCTGTCCCACCTGTTCCATCCGTGGTCGGAAAGTGACACCGTCGTCTGGGAAGTATCAAAACGTGTTGGAAATGTCGTGAACGATGACGCGCTCCTGATGGAAAAGGCGACGCTGCTCTGATGCAAATTCGTGAACATTTTGCTTTTTGCCCGAAGTGTGGTGAGTCTGCTGATGCATCGGAAAATCATAGATGCTTTGTGTGCGCAGTGTGTGGCTTTCAGGTCTACTTCAATGTCGGCGCTAGCGTGTCTGGCATCTGTAAAAGGAGTAATGGAGACGTGCTCCTTCTAAAGCGGATGCGTGCTCCAAGGGAGGGGACTTGGACACTTCCTGGGGGCTTTGTCGAGCCCAGAGAGTCGGGTACCGATGCGCTGCTCCGAGAGATTCAGGAAGAAACCGGACTCATGGCACTGAATCCGGTTCCACACTCCGCATTTCCAAATACCTATACCTATGGCGGTGTCACGTATGAGACATTTGACATGGTCTATGTCTGCGGTCTTGAAGGGGCTCTTAGCTTGGATGGGACCGAAGTGGATGCGCACCGCTGGTTTTCACTCTCTGAACTACTAGATGTCGACATCAGTTTTCCATCACTCCGTAGCGCCATCATGCTTTATGTCGCCGAGTGCAATCAGAATGTTTCTAGTGGCTGAGCGTACGGGGATCTGTCTTCGTGATGATGTCGCTGATGCCCGTCTTGTTAAAGCCTTTGAAACCATCCCAGCGTTGTAGTATCTCGAGGTGTGAACCTGGCGCTCCACTTATGCGGAACGTCTCAGCATTGGCATTATCAAGAAGGCCATCCCGAACGAGTGTGTCCAGCCGTTCAGGCAACACCGACCATGTCTCAGGTGCAGTGAATGCCTGCCACAAAACCTCGATGTCGGTAAACGGATTCATGACGCGACCGCCGTCTTGAATAAAGGCATCGCGTACAGCTGTGCAAATGAATTCAGCCTCTAGATGGTGCATCCCTGCAAGTCCAATCGCGCCTCCATGAAGTCCACACCACAGGCCGATGGTGCCGAGAGACTCTGATGGTGGCAATGCGGTGATGCCGAAGTCGGTATTGAGTTCATCGGCGGTGATATCGACATCAGCGAAGATTACAACACGGCTTACCGGATGCTCAAGAATTTGTGCGCCCCAGCCAGCATCCGCACCTGCATAGAAGCGTTCACGAAGTGTAAAACCCATTCTCAGAAAGAGTTGGATAAGACCTTGGAAGCCCTCACGGCTCGAGCGGTAGGTGTGGTGGTCGTGGTTTGACCATCCGATGCCAACAGTATCCTGTCTGGACTTTTGCCAGCGACCGGCAGCATTACGAGACATCCAGTAGTCACGTTCCGCGGAAAAGAACTCATCTACTGCGCGGCCTGTTCCGATAAGTGTCTCGGCTTTGATAAAGGCCTGTTGTGCTCCACGCGTGTCTGTAAGGTCATCCCCGGTTCTTGGACGGTCTTTATAGGCATCCCGGACGGCGTCAATGGCAGCTGCATAGCTACCTGATGGCGATACGACCGAATAACCGCGAGTGCCGTTTCGTTGTACGAGGTAGCAGGCGGAACCAGGGATGAGTTCATCGGAAAAGCGTAGGTCTGCCTCGGGGGATCCATGAACCTCTACGTTTTGTAGGTTATTTGCATTTAGAAATGCTTCGATGGATTCAACTCGGATGTATAACTTTAGGTTGGCTGACTTTGGGCAGACGAGTACAGACGGTAGCTGGGCATCAGGACAGATGAAGCCGAGTTCATCGATGCCCTCCTGGCGGGCAAACCCTGCGGATGTCCACTCATGATGGAAGTGTTCACTGGGTACCACGATGAAGTCGACAATGTGAGCGATGTCAACACCGACTGTGTTCAGTTTTCCAGCAAGATGGTGGACGAAGGGGTGGCCATCAACAACGGTTGATACTGCACTGTTCACGAGGGTTGCCGCGGCTGTTCGGCGGGGCCATGGGCTGATATGTTCGAGGCCATCCATGATTGGCGTCACTCCATCCAAGCGTTATCTTTAGGGACAATAATACTCCATGGATGCACCTGTGAAGAACCCGATTATGGTTAATCAAGCGCGTATATAACGAAGTGTGATTTCGTTGTGTATAATGCACCATCCGCACCGAAGCGGTTTTGCCGGTGCGTGCTTGTTTTTAGGAACCGAAAGGAAGTCGGGCGGAATGAATCCGATGCGCACTCCTCGTTTGTTTGGACATCATATGGTTGCTGCTATTGCAGCGACTGCCTTGGCCGGCGTCCTAATGCCTCTCGCTACTGCACAAGACGGTTCGCAACCGGTTACCTTCACGCTATACCGTGGCGAAGGGGATTCTGGCAACATTGCTCTGAGTTCCTGGGGATCCGGTAAAGCTGAACCAACCACTGAGAACGTTCTCCTTGGCGATGCGGCTATCAAGGTCACTACGCATGGTATGTACCAGGGTGGTCGGATCGACTTCAAGTCGCCCGTCGACTTGGCTGCAGCGATTGCAAATGGTCGTACCTATCTTCGCATGATGGCCCGCTTCAACTCATCGTCTGGTTCCAATGTTGGAGGCTTCCCTGGCGGTGGCAATCCTGGATCCGGTGGTGGCTTCCCTGGTGGCAATGGTGGAGACGGTGGATTTTCGTCGTCCGGATCCCTCGCCAATACCGCACCGTTCGAGCGGATGCGTTTCATTGCCATCATGGCAAATGGCGACCGCTACGAGCTGGTACGTCCACTTGACATGAAGCCAACGGAAGACCCAGATGCGTATCTTCCAGTCAGCCTGCCCATCAGCTCGATTTTCAAGTCGGCTAAGAAGCGTTTGTCTGGTGACGGTGCAAAGCTCAAGAGCTTTGTTATCTGCGGTGACAAGTATCAGCAGTTCCAGATTGGTGAGATTCAGGTCATCACCGATGAAACTGACATATCCGTCAACCCACTGGAAGATCAGATTGCGTTCATCAATAATGATGTCGTTTTCTCTGGAGATGCTGAAGGTGGAGATTCCAACCTCAAGTTCTCTTGGGACTGGGATGCCCGTGACGGTATTCAAGAAGACACCGTTGGACGCAGCGTTACAAAGGTCTTTACCAAGGCCGGTAAGTTTGTGATTACGTTGACTGTCACCGATGTCGATGGCTTGAAGAAGTCGCAATCGGTCAAACAGGAACTGGATGTCGCAAACTAAGCCGTCCAAGCTCAATCAGGAAGCCGCCCCGGGAAACCGACGGCGGCTTCCCGCTATTTTGGCTGCCCTGCGACCGAAGCAATGGGTCAAAAATGTACTTGTCGCTGCTGCTGCACTCTTTACATCGGACAAGCCACGCACCCTTAACGATTACATCCCGTTAGTTGTTGCAATTCTGGTGTTTTGTCTCGTGTCCGGGTGTACATACATCATCAATGACATCCGTGATGTCGACAATGATCGCCATCATCCAAAGAAGAAGCTACGGCCGATTGCAAGTGGTGACCTCAAGATATCAACGGCCTTAACATTCAGTATCATTGGTATAGCCGTAGGTCTTACTGCCGCGTTCTGGGTTGGGCCGAAGTTTCTCGCAGCAACCATCGCATACCTTGTCATCACATTGGCATATTCGCTTTGGCTAAAGCACATCGTCATTCTCGATGTTCTGACGCTTGCTAGCCTCTTCGTTATCCGTGCCGCGGCTGGAGCATTTGCGATCCAGGTCGGGATGAGCGAGTGGCTCCTCCTCTGTACGCTTCTTCTCGCTCTGTTTTTGGGGCTTGCCAAACGGCGCGGTGAAATCTCGGCTCACGGGTCATCCGGTTCGACCAGAGCGATACTTCAGGAATACAGCATCCCGATGCTTGACCAGCTGCTCACGATTGCCGCAAGCAGCTGCATCATGGCCTACACGCTCTACAGTTTCTTCTCAGATACGGGGAAGAGCCATCCGTACCTGATGGCAACGATTCCGTTCGTTCTCCACGGGATCATGCGCTACCTGTACCTGATCCACAAACATGGAGTGGGTGAGACACCCGAGGCTACCCTCATTGAGGATAAGCCGCTAGTGGTCACGGTCATTCTCTATGCCATTGCAGCAGGTGTCACCACCATCCTGCACTAACTCCAGCTATCCATGGTTTGAAGCAAGCTTCGCTCCGCTATGACCTTTACTGTCTTGAAGTGCTTTTTGAGATCTGCAAGGCAGACGCGGGCATCACCCACCACCACCACTGACGTTTTTCCACTCCCAAAGACGTCCCGCATCACGCGTTGCACATCGGATGAATCAGCCTTTCGGATGGTCTCAAGCGTGGCCGCAATACCTGTTTGGTCGACAGGAAGATTGAACATCGTTTGCGTTATCAGTGCTTCAGCGTAACCATCCGCTGTTGCCAGCGTCCGGGAAAGTGGTCCCGTCAGGGCTGACCGACGGATTGAAAGCTCATCCGGAGAGACCGGCTGCTGCTTCATCCGCTCCAGCTGTGCCACGAGGATCTCCGCAACGGTTGATGCCGCATCGAGACGCGTCTGCGCCGACAAGGTGATGACACCGGTTCCTTTACGCTCACTCAGGGCGGAAAACGCGCCATAAGCCAGCCCGCGCTGAATACGGATCTCTTTGTTCAAGCGCGCACTGTAGCCGCTCCCAAGGATGCTGTTCGAAAGCATCAGGATTGGCCAGCGCTTGTCACTGCGAGTAACACCTGGAGCCGATGCGATGACCGCTGCCTGCCCGGCATCCCGTTTATCGATGAGGATGACTGCGGGCTTCTCGATTCGTGTTTGTGGGAGGATTTTCGGAACACTGACATCCGCCATATCAAGCCAACGCGCCGCGCTGATATCACCCTTAATGGATTTAGGTACATCGCCAGTGAGCACAAGTGTCGTGTTTCGTCCTGTGAAGTACGTCGCATGAAATGCCTTGAGGTCGCGTTGCCGGATGCGCGTAAGGGATTTTAGGGTTCCACCAACGGGGCGACCGTAGCCCAGTTTTCCATAGATGGAACGGTTGATCGCGAGGCGGCCAAGCGTCCCCGGGCGGCCGAGGTCTACTTTGAGGTTGTCCAGAAGCTCGGTACGCTTTTTGTCGAGCTCAACATCCGGGAATGTGGACCGCTGTGTGAGGTCTGCAAGGAGCTCCAGCGCGAGGCCGGCCCGTGTGCTAGGAACGCTGATTTCAATCCGGATTGCCTCGTGCGTGATGCTGGTTGAGAGCGTACCACCGAGGGACTCTGCCTCTGCTGCGATGGATATGGCATCCCGGCTGACGGTGCCACGTACCAAGAGCTCTGAAACAAGGGATGCGGTTCCCGAGAGGCCATCCTTGTCCGCAAGAGAGCCAGTCCCGATAACGACATTGATGTTGGTGATGCCGGTTGGGCGCTGCCGCCCGATGATCAGCTTGAGCCCATTCGGGAGGGTCTCTTTGGTCGCGGATGGAATTGAAAGTTTGGACGGCTTACCGGGCACGGGGACCTGTGCGATACCACGTTTGCTGCGTGGCTTGGCTTGACCACGGTTGGCAACCGGCTCACGGATGGGAGCGGGTTTCGTCTCTGGTCCGGATGTGCCCACACCGATCAGCGCTGTATCAATCGTTAGATACGTATTGCAGAATGACAGCAAATCATCCTGCGTGATGTTCTGAATGGCCAGGCGATCTGTGTTGACACGCTTAATGTCGCCTAGGACCACCGCTGCTTGACCGATTGCGGCTGCGATGCCATCGGTTGTCTCGCGGCTCCGCAGCATGTCGGTGAGAATACGGTCCTTGATACGCTGAAGCTCGGCGGGTTTGACGGGTGTTGTCTTCAGGGAGGAGATGACATCGATGATGCCTGCTTCAAGCTTAGCAGGGGTGATGTTTTCAGCGGCAAGGCCTCGTATGACAAGCGTCGAGCCGTGTTCACGGGTATCGAGGTAGCTGGCGATGTCACTTGCAAGGCCTAGTCGATAGATCAGCTCTTGATATAGGCGGCTGGATTCACCTCCGGAGAGGATTCCATCGAGGACCATCGCCGCGGCCATATCAAGGTCCCGCACTGCTGGGAGCTGAAACGAGAGTGCGACGACGGGCAGTGGGAGGTTTGCATACGTCTTGTTGAGACGAACTTGTGTGCGCCGAGGTGGCTCGTTTACGGGAACTCTCGGGATGACGTTGCTGGGAGCGCTGAGGCGCCCAAAGGTCGCGGAGACTATGCGATCAAGCACCGCTGTGTTGAAATCTCCCACCACGATAAGCGTCGCATTGTCTGGGCGGTAGTAGGTTTTGTGAAACCGGATGACATCCGAGAGGGATCCTGCATTGAGGTTACCGATATCGCCGATGACGCCAAACTTATAGGGATGCATGGTCCAAGCGGCTCTGTCAAAGGCATCATCAAAGCGGCCGTATGGCTGCGCCAGCACGCCCTGTCGATATTCTTCTTTGACGACATCACGCTCCGAGCGGAAGTTCGCGTCATCGACATCGAGGTTGACCATCCGCTCTGCTTCGGCCCAGAGAATGCGCTCTAGGTGATTGGATGGCACGACTTCGTGATAAACAGTCAGGTCATTGGTGGTGTACGCATTGTTTTCACCTCCGACATCTTCGGTGAAGCGGTCCATGGCTTCATCTGGGAGGTTACGTGTCTTCTTGAATAGGAGATGTTCAAAGAGGTGTGCAAATCCGGCACGTCCAGCAGGGTCATCTTTGCCGCCAACGTTGTACCAGACCTGTATCGATACATTGGGGCTGCTATGCTCTTCGAGGCTGATCACACGCATCCCATTTGCAAGGGTCTTTTGGCGTGGTGTGATGTCAGGCGGAGTTGGAAGTGCTGGGAGCGTGTTCGTGTCTTGCATATTTGATTCTACCTGCCGGGGGTAAATGCAAACAGCCCTGTCCGGAGGACAGGGCTGCCATTCGTCCGTAGCGATACGCCACAGGTCCTACATCTTGACAGTTCCCGCTTCGATATCCTTGCTGACGCCTTCCACCTTCGCCTTGAGCTCAGGTGTATACAAACCAGACGCCGCAGCGTTGAACTCAAACCGCGTTGCGCCATCCTTGATGCCAAGTTTGAATGCCTTGCCATCCGCTTTCTTGTCGATAACAGCCTTAGCAGCTACGAGGTAGCCCTTTTGCGTATCGATGATAAACGCGCCAACATTCTGCTTCGGCGCAAGGTCAGTCTGAGGGGCATTCGCACCAATAAACAAAGCCTTGCCATCCTCTTCAATCGCTTGGGCAACACCCGCACCCGCAGCATTTGCGTTGTGCGTAAAGACATCCACACCAGCCGCCAAGAGCGCCTGCGTTTGCTGCTTTGCCTTCGCCTGATCATCGAATGAGCCCGTGTACGTTACACGAACATCGACCTT
>Ga0255108_1000224_pt1 | contig 17666 bp, 20 predicted proteins | sample Law_Miss_RepA_8h_FD_188469 | JGI IMG/M metagenome (GOLD analysis project Ga0255108, IMG submission 188469) | Freshwater microbial communities from St. Lawrence River, New York, United States - Law_Miss_RepA_8h | ecosystem: Environmental > Aquatic > Freshwater > River | place: USA: New York... | reverse complement strand
GAACACCGAAATACTCTTGGGCACCCCCCTTGGCGAGCCTAAAGCCCAAGAACACCTCATCAAGAATCATGACAATTCCCCGAGCGTCACAGACCGAGCGAAGGGCGGAAAGCCAGGCCGAATAGGCCTCACGGTTGAATTCAACATGACGCTGCCCATCAATAAGCATCGAGTCGGTAGGGGCGGCCTTATTAGGATGCATGGCTTGAATTGGATTGATCAAAACGCAGGCGATGTCTTTACTCGTGGCCAAATAGTCAAGCGTTCTTTGATGCATCTCCCGGAGGGTCAGAGTCTGGCGAGAGGGCGGCATAGGATTTCCGGGGCCGGGCTGTACATCGTCCCACCAGCCGTGGTAGGCCCCGCAGAATCTGACGAGGCGGCGCTTACCGGTGTGGTAGCGGGCAAGGCGAACCGCCTGCATAACCGCCTCGGTGCCGGACATATGAAAAGAGACTTCATCCATCCCCGAAATCGCCAACAGATCTTCTGTGACTCGAACGATGCTGGGGTGATAGCCACCAAGGAAGGGGCCGAGATCCTTCGCATTGTCCACTGCCTCGTTGATAGTCGACTTATAGAAATCAAGACCGAACAAATTTACTCCGTAGGAGCCGCTGACATCGAGATATCGATTGCCATCGAGGTCGACGAGCCAAGACCCGTGACTCGACTCCCATACGTTGCCAATCTGGAGTTTCTTGACGCTTGCATTTCGAAACTGAAACGGGATTCGATAGCGTCGAGTGAACTGAATATCGGAGATCCGCGGAACGATAGCGTCGGTTGCGGCGAGGGTCCTAGGGCACTTCTGCTCCAGATCGGAGACCAGTTGATTAAAAGCGCCGCTCCGACGGGTGGCTACTACCTCGTGCACGCCATCGCGATTAAGCCAAGAGCTCTCGGGGTAGACATAGTTTGGAATCAAGCCTGTGAACAGCTTGGCCATTCGGGAGTGCCCGGTCAACGAGGGATACTTTGCTCTCGAGAGCTTGAGTCTTCGGTAGCCCTTGTAGAGGCCTGTTGCCAATATTGCAGCCGAGGTAATTCCTGCCAAAATCTGTCCATCCATCCGAAAGCCCTCCTTTGCGATGTTGTATTTGTATTACGCAAACATGACGAAGTGATGACCAAATGATTTCTTTTGTAAAAACCCTAAAAACTCTTCTCCTGCTAGAGGATATGAATTTCCTTCTCACCAATCGAATTCCTCGAGCGCTTGCAACAAGGCTTATGGGTAGGTTTAGCCGGGTTGAACACCCGCTGATTGTCCGAGTATCCATTTTCCTCTGGGGGCTATTTGCGGATCTCAAACTCGAAGAGGCCCGGCAGAAGCACTTCAAAAGCGTACACGACTGCTTCGTTCGAGAGTTATTGCCTGGAGCCCGGCCGATCTGCGGTGACCCGGATATCCTCATTAGCCCATGCGATGGAATCGTTGGGGAGTTTGGCATGATTAAAGATCAACAGCTTTTTCAGGCCAAAGGTTTTCCATATTCGCTCAAGGATCTATTGCTAACCGAGAGCCTAGTGAAAACCTGGCAAAACGGCTGCTTCCTTACAATTCGCATTACCTCATCTATGTATCACCGATTTCATGCGCCCGAGGATGGGCGGCTCCAGCGAGTGCGATATATCTCCGGTGATACATGGAATGTCAATCCTATTGCATTAAAGAGAGTGGAAAGCCTATTTTGTAAGAACGAGCGCGCGATATTAGAGCTTTCGATAGGACCGAAGAGCACCCCGATTATCATGATCCCCGTGGCTGCGATCTTAGTTGCAGGTATCCGAATTCACGGGATTAATGCGACGTTGAATTGCAAGTCTCCGAATGGTCTAACTCTCGAATCTGACCGATGCTTCAATCGGGGAGACGAGATGGGCTGGTTTGAGCATGGGTCAACGATTATTATGATTACGCCACCTGAATTTGAATTCAATCCCCATCTCGCGATTGGTCAGCGCTTAAGAATTGGTGAACCAATTATGCAGCTGCCGATCGCTTCTTACTAATAATTCGATCATTGATCTCATCGACTACAGACAGTAGATTTTCAACGCTGTCGATGACCATAGTAGGTTGACACTGTTGTAACTCCTGTCGCGCATGATTCTCTTTCAGAGCACGATCCGAGTCTGTCAAGTCTTGATACTCTTCAAGCGATAATCCCATTGCATTTCCAGTAACGCTGACTCCGACCGTCCAGCAATTAAAATTAATTCCTTCCATAAGCCCTGGCACGGTATCGTCCACCTTAATCACCTCCGTCGGGTCTGAGATCCCCAAAAGGCTCGCACAGTGCGCAACCATTTGAGGGGAAGGTCTTCCCTGTTCGGTCTCTCCTGCGCAGACACACGCATCCGGGGCGTATCCTTGCTCCGCGGCCAAAGGCATGAGTACGTTGGCTAATTCCCGGGTGTAGCCAGTCGTTGCACCAATTCGAATGCCGCGAGCGCGCAACAGGGTCACCACCTCACGTACGCCCGGAATTAGTTGAGAGTATTGCCGAATACTCTCAATATTCATCGGGGTGAACGCTTTCAACATCTCGTCCACATCGACCGACGTAGGCATTCTTCCATAGGATTTGACCCACTGCGATTGAATGTGGGGAAATTGTAGTAGTTCGTCAATATGGTTCCACTTATTGACCCCCATCGGACGCCGTGCATCTTCGATAGTAATCTCGATACCATACTCGTTGAATAGATTAACAAATGCGCCCATTGGGGCGCGGCTACCAAAATCGACAGTAGTTCCAGCCCAATCAAAAATCACAGCTTTAATCACGTTATTACCTCCAGATATCAAAAGTATCTCTCGCAAGACCAAAAGCGGTGCTTGCACCTGTTCCACTTGTTACAACTGCTATACATTCGCGGGGCGAAAGACGATGAATCAACGCGTCCCCACCCCGCCATACGGGGTAGGTTCCCGCCCAGCGTTCGACAATCTCTGCCTGTCCAATATCGAGCACACTACGCGCCAAGTTAAGTATTAAGTGATCAACCTCGGCGCTTGAAAATACTGTCTCCGAGTCGCTATAGACGTGTGAATCGCCAACGATGAGGCTTCCATCGGCGCTTTGAACCGCAATAAGATGAATACCTGCCTCAAGATACTCGGGCATCTCAGACCTGATGCGGGCTTTGAGCTTCTCAGCTTCGGGCAGTTCTGCCCAGCCTGAGTACCTGGCTAGGCTGTTATCGGTCATTACTGATCCCGGAAGACGAAACCCTGGGGCTGGCCGAACCCTTAACATCTGTAGGGTACAGAGTTTAAGATCAAAGTCAGCCAACGCAGTTTTTGCGACACCACTCAGACTCCCACCACAGCAGAGAAGCACCCGATCTGCACGAATTGGCCCGGATGATGTTTGCACCCCCGGTTTACGAAATCCAAGGACTTCGGTATTCCAAAAAAACCGCACATTCCATCTCTCTTCTAACCAATGTGCAAGTTTCTCAATTGCGGTTTTTGATTCCACTCTAAGTTCTAATGGGCTGTGTAGTACTCCTAGCATGTCCTCTAACAGGAGGCTATTTGCGTCTGGGTGCTCTGCAAGAAGCTGAGGAAAATCTGGCTTCTGATATAGCTTACAGCCCTCACCCATCTCGCTTTGCATAAAGGCTCTAGCAACTTCAATCGCCTCGGGGCGTTGACACGCTATCCATGATCCTCTGTGTACTACCTCTATGCCGGCATCCGGTGCAATCGAGTTCCATATGTCTCGAGAGTAGCGTGCTCTGCGCCATGTGTCGCCTTGCGCCTGTCCCGATACGGTGATGAACCCAAAGTTCCTAATCGAGGCCCCAACACACCGTGAGTCTCTCTCGACGACGGCTACCGAGAGGCCTCTTCGGGCTGCTTCGTAGGCGTGTGCTAAGCCAATAATGCCAGCGCCTGCAATAACGACGTCATAAGGAATACTGTTAGCCAAAGTGCAACTCTCCGCTGAAGGTCTGACCTCGTGTGCTTAATAAAGCTTGAGTCATTCGATTTTGAATTGTAGGATTCGACTTATAAGGGTTCACGGTTCTGAGTCCCATACTCTCTAGCCACAATGCAAACTCCTTAGCCGAGGTAATTGAAGACCCTAAGGCCTCCGATAGGGCGCGTGCGGCTGTCTTGTCCGAAGAGAGCGCGTTGTGGTATACCACGGGAAGCCAGCGCCCCACTGCCTCGCCATGGGGGAGTCGCAGACTGAGTGTATCTTCATAAGACAGCGCATGTGCGAGAGACGTCTGAGTAACTGACATCGCCTGGCCCGCCCGCAGCGACCCTATACTCAGTTTTTCGCGGGCCTTCAGGCTCTGTAGATTGTTCAGCACAATCGGCAGTGCATTAACAATCAAGCGAGCGGCCTCAATGGCCAGCCTTAAGGTTTCGTCATTACGGTTCTTATTCCAAATTGACTCCAGCGCATGGGAGAGTGCATCGATTGCAGCATTGCGAGTCTCGATTGGCCCGAGAGTCATAGTCAATTCAGGATCGATTAGTGCAATATCGCCAACTACAGTGGGCCCGAAAAAGGAGTGCTTTGACCCCTTCGAAAAATTCCAGAGTGTTGCTGTACTGCTTACCTCGCTCCCCGTCCCAGACGTTGTAGGGCAGAGAACAAGAGGAATTGGATTTCGACTACTTTTAACTGGTACGTCAAGCTCTTCATCTAACTCAATCCCAATCGAAGGCGAGAATCGGACAACTTTTGCAGTATCTAAAACAGTTCCTCCCCCAATAGCAAGGATAAAAGTCGTATCGCGATGAAGGCTTTGCCAGATTTGATTTCTCATTGCCGAGACATACTCAATAGAGGGCAGCGACTCATTGATGGCCACAAATCTAATCAATCTTTCTCCGAGTAAGCCCGACAGTTTTTCGATTAGCAACTGATTGTCCAGACTGTAAATTAGGACTAAGGCCCGGCGATCTAGGTAGAGGCCTTTTATCTCGTTGATCGCGCCAGTATCAATAATTATCTGCATATTCACAAGACAAATCGATTTCTCACGTAACCAATTTTCTAAGATAGGCTGAGGTGAGGTCGATTACACTTACCGAGAAAATTAGAATAATGAGCACAGCGCATGTCTGTGCGTACTCGAACGATCGGATCACCTCATACAAAATCGTCCCAATTCCTCCAGCGCCCACCATCCCCACAACTGAGGCCGAGCGTACATTAGATTCAAATCGATACAGGCAGAATGAGATCCACAGAGGAAGTACCTGCGGGATGACTCCAAAGATTACTTCGGTGAGTCTTCCCCCGCCGCACACGCGAATTCCTTCAATAGGCCTAGGATCAACAGCCTCAACTGCTTCGGAAAATAGCTTCGCGAGTGTCCCTGTAGTGTGTACAAATAAAGCCATCACTCCAGCAAAAGGCCCGAGCCCGACAGCGACGATGAAGATCAGGGCAAAGACCATCTCATTCACGGCACGTAGGGCGTCCATGAGACGTCGTGTGGGCTGATAGACCCATGCGGGAACCAAATTGGCCGAACTCAGTAATCCGAAAGGCACTGCCGCGAGCACAGCAAGGACGGTGCCCCATATCGCAATCTGAATGGTTACGATCATCTCCGTAACGTAGAGACGGTAGTCACGAAAATCTGGGGGAAAAAAGTCTTTCCCAAGCGTAACCATATTATCGGAGTATCGTATGAGATCCAAGGGACGGACCTCCGCCCCGTGCCATGCCCAGGCCAAGACCAACAAAATGACACTCCAGTTTAGATAATAGAAGAGTCCCTTTCGTTGCGCCTGGGCCCGTGTCTCCACAAGCGCCAGGGAATTCGCTGAGGGTGTAAGTTTCACACTACTTAATAGCAGCTAAGGCTTTATCAATCTCTGCGAGTTTGACGGTTTTCTCTGCAACAGACATCGCCGAGTCAGACTCGATCTTTTGCCTATCTTTGAAGAGCTCGAGCTGCCGAATTGGATTGAGCTGGGCATTAGTAGAGGCTCTGAATCCACCGTAGTTATATATATTCTTTAGTATCTGCTTTTCAGCCGGATCTGTCTTGGCATAGTTCAGAACAAAATTTCTGATTTTCTCTTTCGAGGCGGAATCGAGGTCCTTCCTCCAAACGAAGGGGTCGCTTGGGATAAGTGGGCTCTTCCAAATCACTCGAATCTGACTGGCCTGATCCGGCTTTGTTGCCTCAAGGCGACCGTAGTCTTCCGTGTTATTGGTGGCAACATCAAGTTGCTTAGCTAGCACGGCCTGTATGTTGGCACCATGGCTACCATTTCGCACGGTCTTAAAGACCTGGCGTGGATCGACTTTACGTTGGGAAAATACATAATAGGTTGGCACCAAAAAACCCGAGGTTGAATTTGGATCTCCGATCCCGAAATTAATGTTCTTACTATTGGCAAAAACATCATCTAAAGATTTGTATGGCGAATCCTTGTGGGTAATTAATAAGGCATGATATCCATAGGTTCCGTCTGCATACATGAGCTGCGCAAAGATTTCTCCGTTTGCTCGATCTACGGCCTCCATGGCTGCTTTATTACCGTACCAGGCTACTTGCACCTTATTAAAACGCATGGCCTCGATTACGCCTGCGTAATCTGATGCATAAAATGACTTAACAGTAAGACCGGTCTTTTTCTCCATATCACGAAAAAATGGCTCCCAGCGGTCGCGCTGTGCTGCGGCAGCATCAGTTGAGATAATTCCAAATGAAATCTCTTTTGCAACAGCGAAGGGGGTTGTTACGAGAAGTAGCATCGTCGCAAGAAAACGCACAAGATTTTTAGTCATCAAAACTCTCCTTTAAAGTAATAGTTAAGCAACAGTTAGAACTTCTGAATCAATAACATTAAAACCGCCCGAAGAAGTGGTCAGTAGCTCCTCTGCATGGACTCCGTAGAGATTGCGTAGTACTGCCTCTGAGAGTTCAGTCGTTGGAGAGTCGAGAACTAATTCTCCCTGGCGCAGAGCAATGACACGTGAACAGAATTGCTTCGCGACCTCTGTCTGATGCAGGCTCACTAATAGAGTGATTCCAAATTGGGCCGCAAGATCGCATAAAATCTTCATTACACGCCGGGAAGATGCAGGGTCAAGAGAGGCTACTGGCTCGTCAGCCAGTATGATTCTCGAGCCTTTTGCCAGCGCCCTTGCGACAGCCACGCGCTGCTGCTGGCCCCCAGACAGGGTGGACGCGCGTTGGTCTGCTTTGTCTGCCAAGCCCACATTCTCGAGGCAATCTAAAGCAATTGCGCGAGCATCTTTGGAGAAACTACGACCGACGGCGCGCCAGATAGGGAGTGATGCGCATTGACCAACGAGTACATTTTCCAGCACAGAGAGCTGCCCTACGAGATTAAATTGCTGGAATATGACTCCTGTAGCGGCTCGGGCATGCCCGAAGGCGCTGCGGTTAGCCCGGCATCCAGCCCTAAAGAGGGGAACGCCTTCAATTAAAATCTCGCCTTGGTTTTGATCTGGCGCTTCGAGACCACAGAGAAGCCTAATAAGCGTAGATTTTCCCGATCCAGATGCACCAAGTAGCGCCACACGCTCTCCCGGCAGAATCTGAAAGGAGACGGAACGCAATGCTTGGCAGCCGGAGGACTCGGTGGTTGGCGAATCCCGGCGGAAAAAGGTTTTTGAGACGCGATGAAGGCCGATCGATGGGTAGGTCATCAATTGCACACCTCAGTAATTAATAGACGTAGATCAGAGAGCATTTCCTTTTTTGATAAGGGCACTAAGTGCCGCTGCTTGCTTTGCTCGTCCCATAGCCGCAATCGAATCGCATCCTTGCTATACGGATGAGCCTCAAAATGCCGATGCTCATGCAGGGGCATCGGGCCGCCCTGAAGCGCAAGGCTTCGAACGCTGTCTTCCGAGAGCAACTCAAGGTAACCTGGGGTCGATGCAACCAGGTATCGCTTGGCCTGTACATGCAATCGAATCGGCTCAGTCACTGAATCCGCAAACCCTACTTTGAGATAATCTGCCCCTCGCACTTCGTGACGGTCATTGATTGCCTCGAGAGTAGGGGTTTCACGCTCATTAAAGAGGTGGCCGATATCGTGTAGAAAAGCTGCTAAACAGAGTGCGGAGGAGGCGGAGCTTATACGAGCATTCTTAGCGCACAACCAGCCATGGCTCAGCTGGTCAAGAGCCTCGCCCTGATATTGAAGTGAACCGCGATTCTGATAAAGGTCGAAAACCTTTGACTCGAAATGTTTCATCCATCTAATTAGACGCTTACACTATGAAGGTTCCATGACGCATTTATTACAAATATTTCAATCGAGTACCTGCACACCGCCTAGATTGTGTCGCGAAGACTGTGCAGGGTCATTCGGTTGTCAAGAAATTGTAATCTTTAGGCACCAACCTTCCCTATTGCAACAATTCCTTAACACTGCGGGCTAACGAATGGATTTTAGGGTTTGGATGTATTTCCTAGCAGACCATCTGTCGCCTAAGGCAGCCATGAAACTGTGGCTTGTGCCGCTCTTACTCGGCTGGTCTGTTGCTTTATCAGCATCGGAAGTAACGTTTGTTGCGCTGGGTGATTTGCCATATGGCAAGGATGACTCAGCTGGCGTTCGTTATCGTCAGTTAATCGCCACCATTAACCAATCACCCCATGAATTCTCAATCCATGTAGGTGATATAAAGTCAGGCTCGTCGGTTTGCTCTGACGAGGAATTTCTGCGTCAGCGCGAACACTTTAATCTCTATGAGAAGCCGGTGATCTATACCCCGGGGGATAATGAGTGGACGGACTGTCATCGAAAGAGTAACGGTGGCTATGATCCGTTGGAGCGTCTCGCTCGGCTTCGATCGGTGTTCTTCTCCTCGTTAAGCTCTATGGGGAAGCGTTCTATGCAGGTGGCGATCCAACCCCAAGAGCAACCTGAGTTTTCTCAATTTGTTGAGAATCGGAGATGGCAAAAGAACCTCGTTCTTTTTGTGACTGTTCATATAGTGGGCAGCAACAATAACTTTGAGAGCCGTGACCCGAAGGCTGTGGCTGAGTTCTTTGATCGAGATCGAGCAAATATTGGGTGGGTTAACGCTGCTTTTGATTTGGCAGAACGTAATAATTTAGCGGCCATTGTTATCGCTTTTCAGGCAGATGTTCTTGAGAGTGCATCCAGGTTTAGTCAGTTTCCAAGCCACTCAGGTTTTAAGGCAAGCGTAGGCGACACCATTATTCCCCGCAGTCGAAAATTTGGGCGTCCTGTCCTCCTCATTAGTGGTGACAGTCATGAATTTAAGTTTGGGCAGCCATTTACGATTCAGGGGGAATGGGTATCAAATCTCTACCAGTTGGTTGTGCCTGGAAATCAGGACGTGAGAGCAGTACAAGTCACAGTTAATGCTCTGAGTACATCGCCATTTTCTTTGTCGATGATTTCTCCCATAACTCACCAAAAAGGCCAATAGAATGCTTTTTATGCACTGCACAAATATAAACGATTTATATCGTTTAGAATGAGGCGGAATAATTTGGAGGTCCTATGAACACTGCAGTTCCCGTTGAATCAGAGCCCGCTCCGGTACTGGCAGTTCCAAAAGCAAAGAAGCCGTCTGCGAGGAAGCGGCCCGCCAAGAAACAGTCGCCAAAAAAACAGCCCAACAAGAAGCAAGTCAGTAAGGCCGTTAAATCCAAGTCTTCACGGAAGGCCGGCCAGGTGACTGCGGTAAAGCCAGCGAAGCAAAAGCTTGTTCGGGATAGTTTTACAATTCCGGAGGCGGAGTATCAGATTCTCGTCAACACCAAGAAGTTACTCACGAAGAGTGGCGTAGAAGTCAAGAAAACGGAGCTTCTTAGAGTTGGCCTGCTTTTGATTGGCAACAGTAGTTTGTCCGTGTTGAAACGCCAACTTGGCGGCCTAAGAAGACTAAAGAGCGGGCGTCCAAAAAAGAGCAAGTAGGGCTCGGGAGGGGAGAAGTGCTTTAGGAGTTATCAGGAAAGTACGCTCCAGAATCAATTAAACATAAATGTATTACTTGGCTGAGATAACGATCTTGGGCTTGTACGAGTAGAGTCAGTATCGAGCGGCCGAGGCGATTCGTGGGGTGCAACTGGCGAGCGACATCCGTTCTCGGCGAAGGGGCTTTCCCCTGGAAACTCGGGCATCGTCCATTATCACGAATCAAAGTTGTAGCCTCAGAAAGTAAAACCTTATTCTGGGAGATTGTGATGAAGAAGACACTTGTAATGACATCGTTAATGGTCTGCAGTTCGCTGGCATTTGCTCATGGCTGCCCAGGTGAAATGAAGAAAATCGATGAGCGCATGCCCTCGGCAAAGCTCTCGCCTGCTGACATGTCCAAAGCAAAGGATCTGCGCACCAAAGGTGAGCAGTTACACAAAGACGGCAAGCATGCGGAGTCGATGTCTACACTTGGCGAGGCGAAAAAACTCCTCGGCATCTAAGTGGGATTTATCTCCACAAAAGGCTCTCCTTGTGAGGGCCTTTTTTATGGACCACAGACTAATAAAAGTATTTGAGCTAGACCTCGTGAGCACGCCACAGGCGGTTGCGAGACTCTATGTCTCTCATCTCTGACCTTGCTCTTTAGATTGGTTTTATAGTCTCCCTTGTCACGAAGACAGTAAGAGTGAAGAGTTTTCTGCCTTTAAGAGTATTGAAAAATTCCTTTTATTTGTAGTAAGTTCGAGTTCAAGTTCAAGTGTGCTACCCGTTGGGGGACTAAATGTTCAGAAAAATCCTCGCAGTTGTGTCGCTGAGTTTCCTCTGTCTTGTTGCGCACGCTCAGGGCAGTCCAAAGCCCCTTGAAGAGGCAACATCAAATCGTTTTGCTCAAGAGCTCAAAGTTCAACATCTCCACGCTAAATGGCGTACGCGAATTCAATCGCTACTTGATGCCGGCAAATTACCCAAGATCGACATGGAGACCAGTTGGTCTGAGGACGCAGTAAGAGGCTATATCCCCGAAATCTTCTCTTTGTTAGACGAATTGGGAGTTGCCTTGATTGCTGCCGACGGTTATCAGCGGAAAGCAGATGGATCTGCGGGCTATCGGTGGAGCAACTATATGCTTGAGGCTGCTGAGATGTATCCGGATCGATTCATTCCGACCACGAATGGCGGCACCAGCCCAAACTGGTTAGAACAAAAAGATGGCACGGGCAGTTTTATTGAGCAATTAGAAAAACAGATTCGAGCCGGTCATTACGCCCTGATCGGAGAATTGGATTTTCGTCATTACATGTCAACCCACCAGTGCGCTGCGGGTAGTAAAAACCGGGACAACTCAATTCCTCTTACAAGCGCAAATGGGCATCGCGTATTCCGTCTCTCCCACGACACGGGCGTCCCGTTTGTTATCCATCTTGAACCCGAGGATGAGCCGCTAGCTCAACTCGAAAAGATGTTGGAACAGTATCCGAAAGCAATCGTGGTGGTTGCGCATTTCGGTCAGCTAAGGCACCCAGAGCGGCAAAAGGGCTTTACCCCCCAGAAGGTCAAATCGCTTTTCAGTCGATTCCCGAACTTAAATTGGGATCTTTCAACAGGGGGGCCGAATCGAGAGTATCGATGCGCAGGTTTGAATAACGATAGGACATTAAAAGGCGATACGGTTCTGTGGGCAGCTACTGCTTTGGGCCAGAGCGACACCGTAAGCCCTGAGTGGCGTGCGATCTTTACTGAGTTCCACGATCGCTTTGTTTTCGCTACAGACTTCGGTAGCGGACGGCCACCGTTGCGTGGGTTCTTGCGAGACAAAGTAGTTAATTTCGAGAGAATCGTGCGTGATCTCCCAAGAGAAGTTCAGCACGCTTTCGCCTACAAGAATGCATGGAGGCTTTTGACCGGTAAACCCTGGGAGTAACACCTTCCCTCACTCCTTCCCCCCACCATCCCTCGCCCGCCACCTGAAACGGGTGCGGAGCCCCTGCGTAGGGTGCGACGGGCGTTAAAGGCAATGATTACCCCCTCGTGCGCGCGTGTTTCCCTTCGCTTTGTGGGTCTGCAGCATCGACTTCGGCGTACGATTCACCCTCACAGCCCTGGTTTTTCCTATGTGACCTGAAACCCAATTTAGTACGGATTTGATGTGGAGTCTGCGGTTAAAAATCTATCAGCAAATTCCTTCGGTGTCATGTCTTTCAGGCTGCTGTGGGGTCGCTCCTCGTTGTATTCCTTGCGCCAGATCTCAATCACCTCCCGGGCGTGTCGCATGGATAAGAACCAGTGCTCGTTCAGACATTCATCTCGGAACCGACCGTTAAAGCTTTCAACAAAGCAGTTCTGTGTTGGCTTTCCAGGCGCAATGAAGTGGATGTGAACACCATGGGTGTACGCCCATTCGTCAAGGATCTTTCCCGCAAATTCCGGCCCGTTGTCCGTGGTAATCGATAAGGGCAGGCCTCTCAGATCAGCTAAGCGCTTCATCACATCAACAACCCTGCGACCAGTAAGCGATGAGTCAACCTCGATAGCCAGGCATTCCCGAGTGAAGTCATCCACGATGTTTAAACACCGCAGCCGTCTGTAGCCATAGCGACGCTTTTGCGCAGCAAGCTCACACAACCGCTCCTTGAGCGGCCCATCATCTGGCCGCTTGGATTGATAGCCATACAGCGATCTCGATATGCCGATCAGCCCACAAGCCCGCGTGACGCCCATCTGGTGGGCCGCCATCACATGGCCCACCGCGTCCCGTCTAGCCTGTGGGCTCACCACTTTCGGCCTACGACATCCTTTAGCGCTGCGATATCTAGGTGGGCATCGGCCAATAGGCGCTTGAGCTTGCTGTTTTCCAGCTCCAATGCCCGCAGCCGCTGGGCCTCAGATACCGACATGCCGCCAAACTTGGACTTCCAGTTGTAATACGTCGCATCGGATATCCCGTGCTTCCTGCAAAGCTCGCCAACCTTCAGCCCGGCCTCGGCTTCCTTCAAGATCCCAATGATCTGTTCTTCCGTAAAACGCTTCTTCATTACTGCCTCCGTGTGAGGCAGACTCTACATCCGTTACGTACTAACCTGGGGTTTCAGGTCACCCCGACCCCACCGAAACTTTGTTTATTTTGACCTTAGCAAGTTAGTGAAGCGACCCTTGCTGGGCCGCCACAGCATTCGAATCAGGCTAATTCTGCAAACGTTAGCGAGGCGACTCCTGTGAGGCTGAGGCCGCCAGAGGCTCAATCTAAAGATTCGCTATAAATCGCAGCGCCTTTGTAAGTTCTAAATAAGGTCAGCCTGTCCAGGGTGGATGTTTACGCATGACGGCATTGAAAAGCTCTGATCGTAGAGAGTTAGCCAACCATCTCTTAAGGGCTGGAAGCGGTAATTGTTCAAACCACTCTATATTGACCATTGAAAACTGCCGAACAAATGGAAAGACTGCAACATCTACCCAACTCTGTTGATTTCCTAATAAGTATTGGTGGGATTCAAGAGCATCATTCATTGGTTTCAGCATTACTGCAATTGCGGCATCAAGTATCTCGCCTTGGTTCAGATGGGGGTTCCGATTTGGATATTTGTATTGATCAAGCAATGCCTTAAAGGCGCAATCATTCTTTTCAATCCAAATTTGAGCAGCATCTTCATCAATCCCACCCCAGTTATCCGGATCTGATTGCTGTAGTGCCCAACGCATGATCTCGATACTCTGATCTAAAACAACATCACCAATAATCAGCACGGGGACGGTCCCCTTTGGGGATGCCATCAACATCGATTCGGGCTTATTACGCAGTTCAATCTCTCTGTGTTCAACCTGTATTCCTGCGTATTTCAAAGCCATCCGAGCCCTTATTGCATAAGGACATCTGCGGTAGGAGTACAGGATTGGCAGCATTGCAGACTTATTGGACGATTCTGAGTTCTAATGAGTGGCTACGCTAAGAATGGCCGTGTACTAGTCGACACGTCGCTAACACTTTATACTGGATTAAACTCTTCAGGCGAAATTCGATAGGTCTATCTGTCGGAAGTAGCGGAGTTACACTCTAGAAACAGAGATACGCTTTGAAAGGATTAAATATGCAAGTCACGGGTAAGTGTTATTGCGGTGCAGTTTCCTTTAAGGCTAGTGTCGATCCGACACGCTTAGTCGTGTGCCACTGCACGGATTGTCAGGTCTTCTCAGGGGCGCCATTTCGGGCCGTCTTGCCAACACCTGCCAGCGATGTCGAAGTGACTGGCCAGGCGAATCAATATATCAAGGTGGCGGAAAGCGGTAATCGCCGGATACAGGCGTTTTGCGGACAATGCGGCAGCCATCTGTGGGCTACCGAGGGCGTTGGTGAACCTAAAACCATGAATCTTCGCCTTGGCTGCATTGAAGAGCGCGACCAGCTAGTGCCCACCTTACAGATTTGGGGTCACTCAGCAGTGCCCTGGCTAGGGCAGCTCTCGACGGTGCCAGTGCACTCTAAGGGCCCATCAAGTCCACTTAAGACAGATTAATAGGCCCTCCATAGATCGTAATAAGCTGTATGGAGTCCTTGGCCGAGTGATTTCTAAGTCCCTTATTCAATATTCTTTTAGAGTAGCGCTTTTATTCGCGCTAAACGTTGGGATTTCGTCAAGTTATGCGCAGTCAGGGGGGTTAACACAAGACCGACCTGAAGCAGCGCATGCGGGTACATCGGCGACCCCTACAGCGCAGCAACCTTTTAGCCAGCACATTGTTTCGACTGCAAACCTCCACGCAAGCGCGGCTGGATTGGAAATACTTAGGGTAGGGGGTTCGGCGGTCGATGCGGCGATCGCGGCGCAGTTAGTGCTGACCTTAGTGGAACCACAATCCAGCGGAATTGGTGGCGGTGCATTAATGCTCCACTTTAATGGGCAGTCAATACAGGCTTACGATGGGCGGGAAACTGCGCCACGATCTGCAGACACTGACTTGTGGCTCAGAAACAGAGAACCAATCGCTTTTCAAGAGGCGGTGATCGGTGGCCGGTCGGTGGGTACACCAGGTGTTTTGCGGTTACTTGAACTCGCCCATCGGCATCATGGTCGGCTAGCATGGCCGGCTCTTTTTGCCCCTGCGATACGCCTTGCAGAAAACGGCTTCGAAATCAGCCCGCGTTTAAATGCGCTGCTTCAACGAGATCTGGGCTTACGCAGTGACCCGCGGGCCCGAGCGTTTTTTTACTCCGAATCCGGACACGCACACCCTGTGGGGATGCGCCTGCGGAATCAAGAGCTTGCGGTCTTGTTTAGAGAAATCGCGCAACATGGTGCAAATGTGTTTTATCAGGGAGCTATAGCAAGGCAGATCGTCACCCTGGTCCAGCAGCATCCAACCGCTCCTGGCCTACTCGATCTCGAGGATTTAAAGGATTATCAACCGATAGAGCGTCAGGCGATCTGCTTTGCGGTGCCGGCAGCGATACGACCAAATACGGGTATCGAAATCTGCGGTTTTCCGCCTCCGAGCTCTGGGGCGCTCACAATTGGTCAGATCCTACAGATGCTTTCGGCTCTGAAGACCAGCGCACTCTCACCAAGAGATTTGAAATCAAAGTTTCCCGCATCCGATTTGGCTCAGTGGATGCACCTCTATATTGAAGCGGCACGTCTAGCGTTTGCCGACCGAGCACTTTTTATTGCGGATCCGGATTTTGTTACTGCCCCTGCCGGCGACTGGAATCGTCTGTTAGCACCGACTTATACTCACCAGCGGGCTCAGCTGATCCGAGATCGACGATCGGAGAAGGTCACACCCGGAAACCCCGCAGGGGTTACGCAGACCCAAGCGGCCATGCCTGAACAAGCGGAGGCGGGTACCAGCCATCTGGTGATTGCCGATCGCTTTGGCAATGTGGTTAGTATGACCTCTACGATCGAGAGCGCCTTCGGCGCCCGGCTCATGGTGGGTCAATCGAATCAGGGCGGTTTCCTTCTCAACAATCAGCTTACCGACTTCAGTTTCCAGCCCAAATCGCCAGAGGGAGTGCCAATTGCCAACCGGGTTGAGCCGGGTAAGCGTCCTCGCTCCTCCATGAGCCCCACCATGATTTTTGAGAGAAACCCTGATGGGTCCCGTGGTCCGCTCATTGCAGCCTTAGGCAGCCCCGGCGGCGCTTCGATCCTGCACTACACAACCAAAACTATCCTTGGGTTTGTGGAATGGGGTCTGGATCTTCAGGCCGCAATTGATCTGCCGAATTTCTCGATCACTGGACCCCAGGCCACGGTTCAGCTTGAACTCGGACATCCGCAGTCTGATCGACTGAAGCGGGAGTTAGTGAATTATGGTCAGCCTGTGGAAATTGTTGAATTAACTAGCGGCATTCAGGCGATAGCCCGGATTGGTGAGCATTGGCATGGCGGTGCTGATCGGCGACGCGAGGGCGTTACTCTGGGGGACTGAGATAAAAAATAAGAAAGCTATTGCCTATAAGACACTAGATATGAGAGGCTGGTCTGCCTTTGTTGGCTATCTAATCGGGGGAATCAAAGTGAAAGTCTTAGGATCTGTTTTTGTTGCACTACTAATGATTGTCGCGGTGGCAGGCTGCGGAGAGAAGGATGAGGAGAAGGCCTCGCAAAACAGGCCTGCGATACCAGGATATTAGAGCATGGTTAAAAAACTTAGAAATCTTGCTTTCTCGATTCTTCTTATTTCCACAACTTCCGTGCAGGCCGCCCTGCCAACGGATGAGACTCGTGAATTAGCAAAGTCTGTTCCCCTAGCCGACCTTCATATGCACGTCTATGGAATCGGTGGAAGCACTTCTCGTAACATTCTCCGCTATATGGAACAACATAACGTTAGGTGGGGCGGCGGGGTTGGGCATTACCAAGTCGATATGCAAGAAAAGTTAGGCGCTCGTTACATTGCTGCCATAGGATCAGAGTTTTGGCACGACGTATTTAAGAGTCGTGGAGCGAGCGGCTTGTCTATTCTTGATCAGTCTGCATTTAATGAATTATTCCGAAAGGCTGAGGGATTATTTAAAGATGGAAAACTCAAGGGATTTGGTGAGATTCATGTCAAGAATAAATTAAAGTTTGATCCAAGTTTTGAGCGTAGTATTCCTCTAGATAGCCCAGTAATAAATAAGATGTATGAAGTTGCGAATCAGTTTGGGGGATTTGTTCAGATCCATTCGATGGGGGGTATCTTTGGAGGATATGATGAGATTTCAGTCATGGCAGAGCGTTACCCCAAGGCGCTGACTATTCTCTCGCATTGCCTGCCCGCTACCCCGGCTCATCTATTGAGCAAACTATTCGATAAGCATCCCAATGTCGTTTGCGAAGTCTCATCCCAAGGTCTGGTTCATGTGCCACCTCCTGTTGGCGGGCGTATGTTTAATCGAGACGGACTTCGCCCCGAATGGGCTGAGGTCATTGAACGTCATCCGACCCGATTCTTTGTGGGTACGGATCCTTGTTGTGGTCTTGATGGGAAGTACGGGGAAATGATCGAAGAAATTAGGCGAGATTTCTTGCCCTATTTAACGCCGAAGACTCTGAGGCGAGTAGCGTATGAGAATGCAGTTGAGAGGTTCGGTCTACCGAGACCATGATTGCTTAAGCCTCAGTTTCGGGCTACTGAGCATGATTTTAGGTCGTCTTGAGATGATGTCTTTTCTGGCGATTTTTAGCTTTAGTTATTGGCGGGAGTAGCCTGGGTGTTTAGTTAACGATTGTCGTGATGCGTGTAAACTCAGTGGCTTCCAACG
>Ga0255108_1000223_pt1 | contig 17697 bp, 14 predicted proteins | sample Law_Miss_RepA_8h_FD_188469 | JGI IMG/M metagenome (GOLD analysis project Ga0255108, IMG submission 188469) | Freshwater microbial communities from St. Lawrence River, New York, United States - Law_Miss_RepA_8h | ecosystem: Environmental > Aquatic > Freshwater > River | place: USA: New York... | reverse complement strand
ATAAAGCCACTGAGGTTGCCGAAAAAGAATTGCATGAGAACTTTGCGGAGAGTTATGGAATCTTCTCCGGCAAAGCCACGCAGCGTGCCAAGCTACGCTTTACTCCTGAGAAAGCACGCTGGGTGTCTGCTGAGACCTGGCATGGTCAGCAAGTGAGTAGTTTTGATAAGGATGGTAATTACATCTTAGAGTTTGATTACAACCAAGATCCAGAACTCGTGATGGAGATCATGAAGCATGGCGATGGAGTTGAGGTAATAGGGCCGGCGGGTCTTAAATCTAAAGTGAAAGCTGAACTAGAAAAGGCGCTAAAGAAATATCCGTCTTAGGCCCCTAAGACGTAACTCGATTAAATACATTCCCTATCTTTTATTTACTTAGCAAATCGCTTTAGGTCAGCAAAATCTTCCTCAAACATCTCGCCCATCTCTTTATGGATGATCTTGTTGTTCTTATCCAAGATTAGTACGATGGGTACCCCCTTTACTTTGCCTAATGACTTATTTAGCTCGGGGGTCATCATTGCGGCTTGGAATGTATAGCCGTGTTTACTCATATAGTCTTTGGCTAACTTTGGGTTCTTATCAATCGAGATGGTGATGATGTTGATACTGTTCGGTGGTACTTGCTTGACGAACTTCTCGAGATAGACATTTTGGCGCTGACAAAATGGGCACCAGGAGGCCCAGATCATTACCAAGGTATTTTTAGTGTTATTGGCTGGCAATGAGTAGCTAGTGCCTGTGAAGGTCTCTAGCTTGCCAAGCTCTACGGTCTGGCCAACGGTCATGGCGCTCACCAGCCCAGGGATGAGTAGGCAAGATATAAGGATCTTGCGAATTAGGTGAGGAATATGGGTCATTGACTTACTATTAGACCACTATAGACCAAGCATCTGTCGGGCCTCATTAGAGCTAGCTAATTGCCCCCCAAGGTCACTAATGATCCGCTTAGCTCTGTTAACGAGTTGGGTATTACTCTCGCACAGCACACCCTTCTCCAAATAAATATTGTCTTCCATGCCCACCCGAATATGTCCGCCCAAGAGCCATGCTTGGGCTACGATAGGAAACTCAGCACGACTGATCCCAAAGGCGGCCCAGAGCGCTCCGCTGGGAAGTTGATCGCGCATATAGAGTAAAGTGGCTGGATCGGTATTGAGGCCGTACTTCACGCCCATCACAAAGGTATAAAGACCAGGGCCATCTACAGTGCCATCGGCAATTAGATCTTTAGCCAGATTAAGATCGCCACTATCAAAGATCTCAAGCTCGGGCATCACCCCTGCCTCACGAATAACCTTGGCCATCTTGCGGACGTTACTAGGGGTGTTCATTACCACATCGGCACCCGAGTTCATGGTGTTGAGATCCAATGAGCAGATCTCTGGTTTTAGTGCTGCGACATGCTCGACTCGTTTGAGTGGATCGCATAAGGTCGTGCCGGGTGCAAAGACTTTAGGGTCACCTTCGGTCGGCACATAGCGTCCCCCAGGACCGGTGGTGAGATTAATGATGAGTTCTTTGTTCTGCGCTTTGATGAGATGCATAACTTCTGCATAGTGATCCAACTCCATCGATGGCTTGCCGGTCTCGGGGTAACGCACATGAATATGGGCTACTGCTGCTCCTGCATCCGCTGCTCCCAAGCAGGCATCTGCAATCTGCTTGGGGGTAATGGGCAGATATGGGGTCATCTCGGGTTTAGTGAGATTACCTGTTACTGCACAGGTTAGGATTGTTTTGTTCATTTAGGAGCTCACTGTTTTGATTAATCAATCATGCCATTGAAGCAAATTTACTCGAAGTAGGTCCACATTCTTATAATATGAACAGACTTTTTCTTTTCGGAAGATTTCGTAAACTAAATGATGCTGAATATTAATTCTGCGGGAGTAAGTCCCTGTTAAATACCTAAATAACCTCTCATACGGAGGAGGATTTTGTAGTGGATTAACTACTAAAAATAGTTATTTTAAGAAGTCTTAAACATAGCAGGGTCCATCAATTAAGGGGTGAGCTTTTATAAAATCTAAATTAATTTTCATGCCAATTCCAATACCATCATAGGGAGTTACGCACCCATCTTTGTCTAATTGATAAGCTAACTTATCCATCATTTCATCTCTGAAAGGATTCAATGAGGTTACGTCTCCCTCAAAATACCCAGGATTATCGATTGCACTTAAGAAATGAATGGTATTACCCATATTAATAGCTGTCGCCGATGTATGCGGATTTATGGTTAATTTATACGCACTAGCCATTGCAGCAATCCGTAAGGATTCAGTAACACCCCCTGCTTTGGATAAATCAGGTTGAATAAATTGAACATCGCCATCATCTAACAGTGTTGCAAATTCATAGCGGGTATAGTGATTTTCCCCGGCTGCAAATGGAACTCTCCCAAGCGTTCTAGCCAATCCGTAAGCCTTTCTATCTTGCGGTGGAAATGGCTCTTCGAGCCAACTAACCCCTGCCTCATCAAATGAGGGCATCACTTTACGAATATCTTGTAAGGTATAGTTTGTGTTGGCATCAACCAAGATATCAATTTCAGAGCCGACTGCTTTTCTAACGGCTATGACACGAGAAATATCTTTCTCCGCAGTATCCCCAACGCGTAATTTTAAAGCCCTATATCCATTAGCAACATGCTCTAAAGCTTCGTTAGCCAAAGAACTTGGTTCTTGCCATCCAAGAGCAATACCGCCTGCATATGCTTTAATTTTTCGAGGCGCCCCACCAAGTAATCGATAAAGCGGCTGTTGCATGACCTGTGCGCGAATATCCCATAAGGCAAGATCGATTCCGCTGAGCGCAAGAACAGAAGCAGCTCCCATGCCATGGCTTGATATTTGCATCTTATAAACCTTAGACCAAATACCATTAATATCTAAAGCATCGTGATTAATGATTAACTCTCTCATCGTAGTATCAATTAATCGAGCAATTGCTCCTGGAGCACGTCCATGATGGGCCTCACCCCAACCAACTACTCCATCATCCGTTTCCACTCTGACCAAGACAGAATCACGCTTAACGCTTCTACCAATTCCTAACCTAACCGACTTATTTTCCGGAACAGGAAATGAGATCGGTATGGCTTCAAGTTTTACGATTCGCATAGATTTACTCATCAAAAAAATTTAATTAGAAAATACTTCAGGATTAACTATATTAGTTGGTCTTTGTCCTTGAAGGATTTTTAAAAGCGTATCAACGGAGCCCTCACTCATTTTTTGTAAGCTAGTAGCTGTTATTGATGCGATATGAGGGGTTAGCAATAAGTTAGGCGCATTAAAAACTAACTCACTACCTTCCAAGGGGTGGTGATCATGCACATCCATCGCTGCACCTCCTAGTCTTCCCTCTTTTAGTGCAGTAACAATTGCTGCACTGTCAACGATTGGACCCCTAGCAATATTAATCAGAATTGCAGTTGGCTTCATTAAATCAATCATAGTTTTGTCAACCATTCCCCGAGTCTCATCATTCAGAGAACAGCTGATTATTACGATATCGGATTGCTTAAATAATTCAGCCTTTGATACTGGTTTAATACCTTTTGGAATTGAATCTGGGCGTCGGGTAAAGCCAATAACATCCATTCCTAAATCAAAGGAAATTTTAGATATCTTGCTGCCAATTGCGCCAACCCCTACTATTCCTAGAGTAGATGTCTCAATTTCAGTTAACGAATCAGCTATCGGCCTAGTCTTATTCCAGCCATCGTGTCGCAATTTCTCGTTAATCTGATCTAGTCTTCTACGAAAATAAAAAATAACAGCCAAACAGTACTCAACTACTGCCCTCGTATTAGAACCTGGAAGATTAGCTACTGGGATTTTTTTTCTAGTTGCCGCTGCCACAGGTATAAAGTCTAGACCAACACCGTGTCTAACAACTGCTTTTAAATTATTTACGCCTTCAAAAATATCATCTGGAAGTTGGCTACGTACTATTAATCCGTCGCAGCCCTTAATTAACATTTTTAATGTTTCTACTTTAGTATCAGGCGCTAAGATCACATCGCAAAATTCCTCTAACTTTCTTTGACTCACTGGATGAATGGAGTTTGTTAATAACACCCTCGGTTTACTACTCAAGATATGGCACTCCTTGTTTTACAGGATTAGTCAAAAAACCTACCCCTGGAAGATCTACTTGAACCATCTGCCCAGGTAATAGCCAAGCAGGAGGAGAATGAACCATCGCCAAACCCCCCGGGGTGCCCGTAGCAATAATGTCTCCGGGCTCTAGAGGCATTTGCTTTGAAATAAATGAAATAAGTTCAGCAATCTTAAAATACATTTTTGCAGTTGTGCCATCTTGCAAAGTTTTGCCATCAACCTTTAATTGAATATCGATTGCATATGGATCTCTAATTTCATCAGGAGTAACTAGATAAGGTCCAAATGGTGCTGATGCAGGCATATTTTTTCCACGAACAAAGTTACCTTTGTCCTCTTTGATCATACCGCTACCGCTTACATCATTGTGAGCAGTAAAACCAGCAATCAAGCTCATCACTGCATCGGGCTCAACATGTAAAGCTCGCTTTCCCATAACTACTGCTAACTCAGCCTCATAGCCAACATTTCCTACATCTGGCGGAATTAGTATGGGGTCATATGGGCCGATGGTCGTCAACCCAGAACGGATAAAAATAACTGGCTCTTTTGGATAAGGCATCGATCGCTCATCTAAGGCGTCTGTAAAGTTATAAGCGGCCCCAACAATCTTTCCAGGATTTGGAATAGGTGCACAAAAAGTAATGTCCTTTAACTTAATAACAGCATCCTTGTAAGGCAGGTCGTTTTTAAGGGACTCCTTGATTCTTTTGCTAATTGGCTCGAGTCCTTCTTTGACCATATCCAATATATTGGGCTGTGTATGACCCAAGAGACCAATACAACTTGGATGGGATAAATCTAAAATTGAATTGGTATCAGCTAATAATAGACCAGCAGCAATAATTTGAGAATTTTTTCTAAAGGATAGATATCGCATGCTAAGTTAGATACCTAAAAGCTATGCAACACGAAACTGATCTAAGATATTCCGATTAATTTCTATACCCAATCCTGGTCCTGTCGGTACCTTTACTTTGCCGTTTATCTGAATAATTGGATCTACAGACAGCAGATCTCGGAAAGGATTTTCACATTGCTCAAATTCAAATAAAGGAGGATTGCCTTTAAAACTCGGGGGTTGATCTGGAAGGGCCGCTAAAAAATGTAAAGTTGCAGCTACTCCAATCACCGATCCCCATGCATGAGGAACACATTCCACTCCGTGGGCACTGGCAAGTGTAGCAATTTTTCGACACTCACTAATACCTCCAGCCGCACAAACATCGGGTTGAACAATGTCCATCGCTTTACGAGTCACGATATCTCTAAATCCCCAACGGGTAAATTCATTTTCACCACCTGCAACAGCCATGTCCAATGCTCGGGTTACTTCGACATACCCATCTAGGTCTTCTGGTGATATTGGTTCTTCAAACCATTCAATCTTTAATTTTTCAAGCTCCCTGCCAATTTGGATAGCTTGAGGAACAGTAAAACAATGATTTGCATCAACCATCAAGCGCATTTCATCACCTACTGCTTTTCTGACTGCTTCAACACGCTTAATATCAAATTTCAAATCACCTAAACCAATTTTCATTTTGATTGCAGTAAAACCTGAATCCTTAAATTCTAAAGCCTCCTCAACAGCTTCCTCAATTAAGCGGTCCATATCAATAAAATAAAGCCCAGTGGCATAAGGCGTTACCTCTGAGCGATAGGAGCCGCCAATCAATTTATGAATTGGTTTGCCGCAAGATTTACCAATAATGTCCCATAAGGCAATATCAATTCCACTGATGGCAGAAATTGCCATGCCTGTTGTACCGTAATCCTTAATGCGGTTATAAAGATCTTCCCATATAACCTCTACATCAAATGGATCACGACCTATGATGCGCGGCCCAAACTGACTGTCAATAAATGCTTTTGCAACAGCAGACGGGCCGTAACACTCTCCCCAACCGATAATGCCATCGTTAGTTTCAATTTCAACGATACAAGAACCTCGAGTTTTATAAAGCCAACCTCTCGAAGAAGTGAATGGTTTTTGAACGGGAGCAGCCACAACATGGCAAGATACCTTTTTAATCTGAATCATTTTTTCTGTTCGGTAAATACTTTTTTGCCAACCACAGCTAAAGTGTTAGTCACATCAACAATTTCTTTCTCCAAGGCCTTACCAGTTACGTTATCTACACTAGCGCCGCCCTCCTCCGATGCAGATCTAAAGCGGGGATCTTGAATCGCCTTACTAAAAATTGCAATTAATTTTTCTTGAACTTGTGGCGGAGTTTTTGCTGGAGCAACCAAATATGCCATTTGAACTAAAGGTCCATGAGGGAAAACGTTATATCCCTTTTCTTTAAATGTAGGTACATTTGGAAGTGTTTTAATACGTTCGTTAGCAAAGACCCCCAAAGGCCTGATTAAATTTGAATCAATTTGCGCCTTGCTTTCTGAAGGTTTGAGAACTGCTGCATCTAATTGTTTTCCAGCAAGATCGACAACCACTTTGGATCCCCCGGTATAGGGAATAACGTTGACCTCTGAATTCACAACATTTCCAGTCATTACTGCAAATATATGGTTTAGGTTATTGCTACCAGGTGTACCAACCGATATCTTTCCTGGATTTTTTTTAACCATTACCCCAAAACTATCTATGTCTTTTGCTGGGCTTGCTGCTGGTACTAATAATAAAAGCTGATCCGTAGTAACACGTGCAATTGGTGCAAATTGATCATTTTTTAAGGGTGTTAATCCTTGAGCTATCATCGCAAGTGTTGAACTGGTACCCATTCCAATGGTATAACCATCCGGATTTGCGTTAGCAACCCTTGTCATCCCAATGGTTCCTGTAGCTCCCGGAACGTTTTCAACAACTAACGTAATACCGTCACTAGCGAGAATTTTTGATAATTGTCTTGCCGATATATCATTCGAGCCACCCACATTCCAGGGTACAACAAGCCGAATTTCTCGATTCGGAAAATCAGCCGTTTGAGAGAAAACTGTTGCTGCAAATCCATACATAAAACTGATTAAAACAAGCTTTTTCAACACTCTTAATTGATTCATTGAAAGACCTCCATTGTGATGTTCATTAAAGTTATAACAAATAACATTAAATATGTAAAGAAAACCACGCCTCTTTGCTTAAAAGTGTTGGTGGATTATTTCAACAGGTGGAAAATATCACCTCGGGCACTCTCGATATCCGCAAAAATGGCTTGAGCAAGTTTCTTGCCATTTCCTTGCTTAAGTGCATTCAAGGCAGCCAGATGGTGCTTATGTCTTTTCTGTCCGGGGTTATATTCTGGTAAGGCTAAATTCAGTGTGGGTCCACAACGAAGCCAGGTTGCTTCAATTGCCCGAAGAAGTATCTCTTGATTAGCTAATTCATAAATTCCAAAATGGAACTTATAGTGAGCATCTAGATATGCAGATAAATTTCTAGCTTTAGCCAGTTTTTTCATCTGTTCAAAATACTTTTCAATATTTAAGATCTTTGATTTAGTTGCATTTTTTACTGAGGCTTCTGCAGCTATTGGTTCTAAGCCAATCCTAATCAACATAAGCTGATTAAATTCCCAGGAATTTAATAATGGCACTGATGCCCCGCCGCCTTGACCAACACCCCCCCTATCTAAAACATTTTCAGCAGCAAGTCGATTAATAGCATCACGAACCGGCGTAAGACTAATACCTAAATCTTGAGCAACCTTTCGCAATATGATTCGCTCTCCTGGCGCATACTTTCCAGCCAATAAAGCACTTTTTAAAGATAAGTAAGCTTTATCCCAAAGGGTATTTGTATTAATTTGCTTTAGTCGAGCATTTTTAGCGAGCATAGTTTCATTAAATCTTCTTAAGAATGATCAATATAAATCAATCTTGCCGCCGCATGCCTTGATATGCCGTCCTTACGAGTGTAAGTTGTACAAAATCGATACACCCAAAGAAATAGGGGAGTGATCTGTATAAACCTAAAGAAATTGGCGGAGCGGACGGGACTCGAACCCGCGACCCTCGGCGTGACAGGCCGATATTCTAACCAACTGAACTACCGCTCCGTATACAGCATCATGCTTGTCATCGCATGACTGGCGTCCCCAGGGGGATTCGAACCCCCGTACTCACCGTGAAAGGGTGATGTCCTAGGCCTCTAGACGATGGGGACCTTGGACTACTAAAACTTGTCTTACCTTCTACTACTTTGTTTGGTGGTGGAGATAAGCGGGATCGAACCGCTGACCTCTTGCATGCCATGCAAGCGCTCTCCCAGCTGAGCTATACCCCCTCGCGTCTACGCACTTCCAAAACAATCCGAGATTTTAGCCTATTTTTGCTAGACGCTCGATTACTTCTTCTTTACCCAGTGTGGCAATCACTGCATCTAGGGCTGGGGTCTGAGTGGTTGCAAAGAGCGCATACCGAATTGGCATGGCTAATGCAGGCATTTTGAGATTATGGTTTGTTAATACCGCCTTCAGAACTGCAGCCACCTGCTCCTTGCTTTGGGTCTCTTGGCTCTTTAATGCTTCTCTAAACTCGGTGATCGCGGGCCGCACATTTTCTGGGATGTTCTCTTGGATTTGCTGTGCGCCAAGTTGTGGTCGCTCTTGATAAAAGAGCTTCGCCCCTTCCACAATCTCCAATAAGGTATTAGCCCGGTCTTTGAGTAAAGCCACCACGGCCTCAAAGCTGGGGCCTTGGGTGGTGTTGATACCTTGTTGATCGGCAAAGGGCTTACATAATTGGGCAAGGCGCTTAGGGTCACCATTTTGGATGTAATGGTGATTGAGCCACAGGAGTTTCTCGGGATTATGTTGGGCGGGTGATCTGCCTAAATGCTCTAGATCAAACCATTGGATGAACTGATCTTTATGAAAGATCTCCACATCACCATGTGACCAACCAAGTCGAGCTAAGTAATTGAGGATGGCTTCAGGCAAGTAGCCCATCTTTTGATAATCGCGCACGCTTAATGCCCCATTACGCTTACTCATCTTCTCGCCACTCTCATCGAGTACGGTGGGTAGATGCGCATAGACCGGCGGTGTGCCCCCCAGTGCTTTCATGATATTAATTTGTCGCGGGGTGTTGTTGACATGATCATCTCCACGGATTACGTGCGTAATTTTCATATCAAGGTCATCGACCACGACACAGAAGTTATAAGTCGGTGTGCCATCGGGTCTCGCAATAATCAGATCATCCAACTCATCATTGCTGATCTCAATACTGCCCTTTACGGCATCATTCCAGATCACTGATCCCCCAATCGGGTTCTTAAATCGAATGACGGGGTTCACATCCTTAGGGGGCGTCGGTAAGGTCTTACCCGCTTCGGGCCTCCAAAAACCGTTATAGCGCGGCTTCTGTTTGTTTGTCAATTGCTCATCGCGCAAGCGGTTGAGCTCATCCTCACTCATATAGCAGTAATACGCACTGCCATCAGCAAGCATCTGCTTAAGAACTGCGCGATAGCGATCCATGTGTTGCATCTGATAGATCGGGCCCTCATCGGGGTCCATGCCTAACCAATGCATCCCTTCTAAGATGACCTCAACGGCTTCTAATGATGAGCGCTCTTGATCGGTATCTTCAATCCTCAGGATGAAATCTCCACCCTTGCTTCTGGCAAAGGCCCAAGGATAAAGAGCACTGCGGAGGTTACCTAAATGAATAAAGCCCGTGGGGCTAGGGGCAAATCGAGTTCGAATACGCATGGGCATTATTATCTCAGGTTATGAATGAGCTTTTGGTCTTTGTCTGCGATGGCGCTCCGGTGCGTGGAGAGTTTGTATCCTTAGGAAGTACATGGCAAAGTATTGTGGAGCGTCGCAGTGATCCTCCTGCCGTACGTACACTTATGGGTGAGTTTGTGGCTGCTGCCACTCTACTCACCGCTAGCATTAAGCTCGATGGCACCTTGATTATCCAAGCGCAGAGCAAAGGTCCGATTCTGTTACTGGTGGTGGAATGCACTTCGCAGCTGGAGATCCGTGCGACCGTCAAACTCAATCCCGATGTGACCGAGATACCCGATAACGCCACCTTGGCGGAGTTACTGGATGCTGAAGGGACTGGGCGCTTAGCCATTACCTTAGATCCTTCGGATCGCAAAGCATCGCAAGCTCCTTACCAAGGCATTGTGGCACTGAACCGCCCATCAACCACTCATCCCGGTTTACTAGAACCGGTGGCGTCAGTGAGTGAGGCCATCATGCTCTATATGCAAAACTCAGAGCAATTAGATACACATGTATGGTTAGCCTGTGGTCCTGACTCAGTGGGTGGCTTTTTATTACAGCGCCTACCGGATACTGGCGGTGCGTCACAGTATGACCCCACCATGATGCGTGAAGGTTGGGAGCGCATCCAAATTTTGGGTAACACGATCACCAGCGAAGAGTTGCTCACGGTCTCTCCAGAAACTCTCTTACGGCGTCTCTTCTTAGAAGAGTCCACTCAGTATGGTGTTCGTAGTTTCCCAACTCGCTTAGTGCGCTTTGCTTGCCGTTGTTCGCGCCAACGGGTAGCCGATGTGATCCGCATGCTAGGCCAAGAGGAAGTGGATGGCATCTTAGCCGAGCAAGGTGCAGTAGAAACCACCTGTGATTTTTGTGGGATGCAGTACCGCTTTGACCCCGTGGATTGCAAACAGGCTTTCGCAAGCTCTACCCTTGTGGATGCCGTCAGACCTCCGTCTAAAGGGCATTAGCCACCTGCTTGATTTACTGTTTAGGCTTTGCTGGAGCGTTGGGCCCCATCGTGTCTTTGGGCACAATTTGCACAAAGTACTCGCCTTCTTTGATCATACCGTGCTCAGAGCGAGCGCGTTCTTCAATCGCTAGCTTTCCTTCTTTGAGATCTTTAACATCTCCTTCGAGTTTGTTATTGCGGATCTCAAGCGCTGCGTTTTTCTCCTTCTGGGCCTCGAGCTGGCGCTCGAGCTCATAAACTTTTAACCAGCCGCCTTTACCAAACCACAGTGGGTACTGAATAAGGATCAGTAAACCCAGCATGGAATAGATAATCAGGCGCATGCTGTGTTTTGCTTATTTACCCAAATTACGGAGGTTATAAAACGCAGCTTTACCAGGATAGGTTGCAACATCTCCCAGATCTTCTTCAATGCGCAAGAGTTGGTTGTACTTGGCAATCCGATCAGAGCGAGAGAGCGAACCTGTTTTGATCTGGCCTGCATTGGTACCAACAGCGATATCCGCAATGGTGCTGTCTTCGGTCTCTCCCGAGCGATGCGAGATCACTGCGGTGTAATTGGCACGCTTGGCCATCTCAATCGCCGCAAAGGTCTCGGTCAAGGTACCAATTTGATTGATCTTGATCAGAATCGAATTAGCAATCCCTTTATCAATCCCTTCTTTCAGAATACGGGTGTTAGTTACAAAGAGATCATCACCGACTAACTGGATTTTCTGTCCAAGCTTTTGGGTAAGGGTTGCCCAGCCTTCCCAATCGCCCTCGTGCATACCATCTTCAATCGACACAATAGGGAACTGATCTGCTAGGTTGGCAAGATAATCGGTGAACTCGCTTGAGCTCAGTTGCAAACCTTCTCCAGCCAAATGGTACTTACCATCTTTGTAAAACTCGCTTGCGGCACAATCAAGCGCCAGTAGCACATCGTCACCCGCCTTGTACCCTGCTTTATCAATGGCACTCAGAATGGTTTGCAAACACTCTTGATTACTCTTGAAGTTCGGGGCAAAGCCACCTTCGTCACCCACCGAGGTTGGCATATCTTTATCGTGCAAGATTTTCTTGAGCGCATGAAATATCTCTGCGCCACAGCGCAGTGCTTCCCGAAAACTCTCGGCGCCCACGGGCATGATCATGAACTCTTGAATATCCAAACTATTATTGGCATGCGCCCCACCATTCACAATGTTCATCATCGGGACAGGGAGTTGCATGGCACCTGATCCACCAAAATAACGATACAAAGGTAAGCCCGCCTCTTCGGCTGCAGCACGAGCAACTGCCATGGATACTGCTAAGGTGGCATTCGCTCCTAGACCAGCTTTGTTGTGCGTGCCATCCAAATCATTGAGGGTGCGATCTAAGAACGCTTGTTCGGTCGCATCTAGACCCAACACGGTCTCTGCAATTTTGGTATTGATGTTCTCAACCGCTTTGAGTACGCCCTTGCCTAAATAACGTTCTTGATCCCCATCGCGAAGCTCAATCGCTTCGCGGGATCCCGTGGACGCACCCGACGGCACGGCTGCTCTACCCATCACGCCCGATTCGAGTAAGACGTCGCACTCCACCGTGGGATTTCCTCTGGAATCCAGAATCTCTCTTCCAATAATGTCAACGATGGCACTCATAAAATCTCCTCAGTAAATGGTTTAGAACTTGATCGCGCGCACTAATAGCTTGCAAAGCGATCTTCTAAAAAGGTGTTGGCTTGTTTAACGCTAGCATCAATTGTTTTGAGAGTTGCTAAAAGCTCTTTCAGATACTCCAGTGGAATTGCATTAGGCCCATCAGATAATGCTTTCGCAGGATTGGGGTGGGTCTCCATAAAAAGACCGCTAATCCCAACAGCAACCGCTGCTCTGGCGAGAACTGGCACAAACTCACGTTGGCCACCACTGCTACTACCTTGACCGCCCGGTAATTGAACCGAGTGGGTGGCATCAAAAACTACGGGGGCTTTTGTGCTGCGCATGATCGCAAGACTTCTCATGTCCGACACCAAATTGTTATACCCAAAACTAGCGCCGCGCTCGCAGACCATAAATTGATCGGGGAGATTTTTCTCTTGGGCCGCCGCTCTGGCTTTATCGATTACATTGTTCATCTCGTAGGGAGATAAGAACTGACCCTTCTTAATATTAACGGGCTTGCCACTTTGCGCTACCGCAGTAATGAAATCAGTTTGGCGACACAGAAATGCGGGAGTTTGCAGAACATCGACCACCGCTGCAACCGCGGAGACATCGCTACTCTCATGCACATCGGTGAGGATCGGTACCCCAATTTGTTTTTTAACCCTCGCCAAGATCTCTAAACCCTTATCCATGCCTAAGCCACGGAACGAGGTTCCTGATGAACGATTGGCTTTGTCAAAGGATGATTTATAGATGAATGGAATGTTTAGTTCAACACAGATCGCCTTAATCTGTCCTGCGGTATCAATCGAGAACTGTTCTGACTCGATGACACAAGGTCCGGCAATCAGAAAAAATGGTTGGTCTAAACCAATAGGAAAGCCACAGAGTTTTTTAAACATAGTTGTGTACGATTGCTTAGGCTGCAACTGCAGTTTTGGATTGTTGGCGCGCGAGTGCTGCGCGGATGAATGCCAAGAACAGTGGGTGTCCATCGCGCGGGGTTGAGGTGAACTCGGGGTGGAACTGCACCCCAAAGAACCAAGGATGCATGCTTTGCGGCAACTCCATCATCTCAGGGAGATCTTCGGTCGGTGTACGTGCTGAGATGACCATACCCGCCTTCTCTAATTTAGGCGCGTAGATATTATTGACCTCATAGCGATGGCGGTGACGTTCGTTGACTTCATCTCCATAAATGCGGTGCGCAAGTGTATTGGGTTTGACGGGGCAGCGTTGTGATCCTAAGCGCATCGTTCCACCAAGATCGGAGTCTTCTGCACGCTTCTCAATTTTTCCTTCGCGATCAAGCCATTCGGTAATGAGTGCTACTACGGGATTCGGAGTCTCTGGATCAAATTCGGTGCTGTTGGCAGCTTCAATCTTTGCCACATGCCGAGCAAACTCAATCACAGCTAGTTGCATGCCTAAGCAAATACCAAGATAAGGAACCGCATTCTCACGCGCATACTGAATTGCTTTGATCTTACCCTCAGTACCACGCTTACCAAAGCCTCCTGGTACCAAGATCGCATTGAGATCGTGCAAGCACTCGAGATTGCCCTGCTCTAAGCGCTCTGAATCAATATACTGAATATTGATTTTGGTGTGGTTATGAATACCTGCATGACGCAAGGCTTCGATCAATGATTTATAGGACTCGGTGAGATCTACATACTTACCCACCATACCAATGGTAACCTCGTGCTGGGGGTTCTCCATCTCGTAGACCAAGTGGGTCCACATGGCTAGATCTGCAGGCTTAGCTTGGATGTTGAGCTCTTTGCAGATTAACTCATCCATGCCCTGTGCCTGCAACATCTCGGGGATCTTATAAATCGTATCAACATCCCACACAGAGATTACTGCTTCTTCACGCACATTCGAGAACAGTGAGATCTTGGCGCGCTCATCTGCTGGAATCCGTCGATCCGCACGGCACAGTAATACGGTGGGTAAGATACCGATCTCACGCAGTTTTTGTACCGAGTGTTGGGTCGGTTTCGTTTTAAGCTCGCCCGCACTTTGTATCCATGGCACGAGCGTTAAATGCACAAAGGCGCAGTCGCCCTTTGGAAGACGCAAACTCATTTGGCGGGCAGCTTCTAAAAATGGGAGCGACTCAATGTCACCGACGGTGCCACCGATCTCACAGATAGCAACATCCGCTTTACCATCATGACTAGCTTTAGCACCCCGTTCTACAAAGGCCTGAATCTCATTGGTGATGTGCGGAATGACTTGCACGGTCTTGCCGAGGTACTCACCGCGGCGCTCCTTCCGAATCACCGACTCATAGATCTGACCGGTGGTGAAGTTATTGCTCTTGCGCATCTTGGCGCTCACAAAGCGCTCGTAATGACCCAAATCGAGATCGGTCTCGGCGCCGTCTTCGGTTACAAAGACCTCGCCATGCTGAAACGGACTCATGGTTCCAGGGTCTACATTTATATAGGGGTCTAATTTGAGGAGGGTGACTTTCAGGCCGCGGGATTCAAGAATCGCGGCAAGCGAGGCGGCTGCAATTCCTTTCCCAAGGGAAGAAACTACACCACCAGTGACAAAAACGTATTTGGTCATCGCTTAACGTCTATTGGTAATACGCAATTATAGCGATAGCGGCGGATCTGTCTAAAAAACTTGATTCGGGCTTGCCCTAGGTAGAATGATTGGATGCGCTTTCTTGCAGCCTTACTAATTACCCTGCTAACCCTCTTTTACCTGTTTCCTACAGCGGTTGCCGTCTATCGGGGTCGTGCAAATACCGGGGCAATCTTTGCTCTAAACCTCTTTTTGGGGTGGTCGCTAATTGGTTGGGTACTTGCCCTCGTTTGGGCCTTAAAGCATGAAGAAATCCTCTAAATGCCCTTGGTTTAGGGGTATTTTGGCTGGATTGACTGTCAGTAAAGTTTTACAATATAGCCTACTCTTTTAGGCTCATTTCTGATCAGGAAACCCATGTTAGACGCTTATCAATCCCATGTTGCTGAACGTGCCGCACAAGGCATCCCCGCTCTTCCCCTTACCAAAGACCAAACTACTGAACTCCTTAAATTACTGCTTAATCCTCCCAAGGGTTTAGAAGCAGATCTCTTAGAACTCATTAGCTATCGAGTACCCGCCGGTGTTGATGAGGCGGCCAAGACCAAGGCCGAGTTTTTGGATTCTGTTGCCAAAGGGAAACTTGCTTCTCCATTGATCTCCAAGGTCAAGGCCACGGAGTTACTCGGTACGATGCTGGGCGGTTACAACATTAAGCCCCTAGTCGAGCTTTTAGAAGACAAAGAATGTGGCGCTACCGCCACTGAAGCATTGAAAAAGACTTTATTGATGTTTGATTACTTTAATGATGTCAATGACTTAGCGCACAAAGGTAATGCAAATGCCAAGGCTGTAATCCAAAGTTGGGCCAATGCCGAATGGTTTACTAGTCGCCCCGCCGTCCCAGAATCCATGACCCTCACGGTCTTCAAGGTAACTGGTGAGACCAATACCGATGATCTATCACCTGCCCCCGATGCATGGAGCCGTCCCGATATTCCCCTGCATGCCACCATCATGCTCAAGAACCCCCGTCCGGGCATTGAACCTGATGAAGCCGGTGTTCGCGGTCCCATGAAACAAATTGAGGCCTTGAAGCAAAAAGGTCATCAGATCGCCTATGTGGGTGATGTAGTGGGTACTGGTTCTTCTCGCAAGTCGGCTACAAACTCGGTCTTGTGGTGGACCGGTCAAGATATTCCCTTTGTTCCCAACAAGCGCTTTGGTGGTGTTTGTTTAGGGAGCAAGATTGCTCCGATCTTCTTTAATACCATGGAAGACGCTGGCGCTCTGCCAATCGAGCTCGATGTTAATCAAATGAATATGGGCGATGTGATTGAGTTGCGCCCTTACGAAGGTAAGGTTTATAAAAACGCTGCGGTAATTACCGAGTTCGCATTGAAATCCCCAGTGATTTTGGATGAAGTGCGTGCAGGCGGTCGTATTCCACTCATCGTGGGTCGTGGTCTAACTGCGAAGGCACGTGCGTCTTTAGGTCTGCCTGCATCCACCGAGTTCCGTGTTCCCATTAGTCCTCCTCATAATAAGAAGGGCTTTAGCTTGGCACAGAAGATGGTGGGTCGTGCCTGTGGATTACCAGAGGGTCAAGGTGTTCGTCCTGGTACCTATTGCGAGCCTCACATGACCACGGTCGGCTCACAAGATACCACCGGTCCGATGACCCGTGATGAGTTGAAAGATCTTGCGTGTTTAGGGTTCTCGGCAGATCTCGTAATGCAATCCTTCTGCCATACCTCAGCCTATCCCAAGCCCGTTGATATCCGTACGCACCATGAGTTGCCAGCATTTATGACCAATCGTGGTGGCGTTGCTCTACGTCCAGGCGATGGTGTGATCCACAGCTGGTTAAATCGTTTATTGCTTCCTGATACCTGCGGTACAGGTGGCGATAGTCATACGCGCTTCCCCATTGGTATCTCCTTTCCGGCAGGCTCTGGTCTCGTTGCCTTTGCAGCCGCAACTGGTGTGATGCCTTTAGATATGCCAGAGTCAGTCTTGATTCGGTTTAAGGGCAAGATGCAACAAGGTATTACCTTGCGCGATTTAGTTAATGCAATCCCGCTGTATGCGATTAAGCGCGGCCTTCTCACCGTTGAGAAAAAAGGTAAGAAGAATGTGTTCTCAGGTCGCATCCTCGAGATTGAAGGATTACCTGATCTCAAGGTGGAGCAAGCCTTTGAGCTATCCGATGCCTCTGCTGAGCGTTCTGCTGGTGGTTGTACTGTGCATCTTAATAAAGAGCCCATCATCGAGTACATGCGTTCTAACATCACCTTGATGAAGTGGATGATTGCAAATGGCTATGAAGATAAGCGCACCCTCACCCGTCGTATTAAAGCGATGGAGTCGTGGATTGCTAAACCACAATTACTCAAGGCTGATGCTGATGCCGATTATTACGAGGTCATTGAGATCGACATGAACGAGATCAAAGAGCCCATCTTGGCTTGCCCCAATGATCCAGACGATGTGAAGTTCTTGTCTGAAGTACAGGGTGACAAGATTGATGAGGTGTTCATTGGTTCGTGCATGACCAATATTGGTCACTTCCGTGCTGCTGGCAAGATCTTAGAAGGTAAGACCGATATCCCAACACGCTTATGGATAGCACCACCCACGAAGATGGACGCGATGATCCTCACCGAGGAAGGTTATTACGGCATCCTTGGAAGAACGGGTGCTCGCATGGAA
>Ga0255108_1000222_pt1 | contig 17758 bp, 12 predicted proteins | sample Law_Miss_RepA_8h_FD_188469 | JGI IMG/M metagenome (GOLD analysis project Ga0255108, IMG submission 188469) | Freshwater microbial communities from St. Lawrence River, New York, United States - Law_Miss_RepA_8h | ecosystem: Environmental > Aquatic > Freshwater > River | place: USA: New York... | reverse complement strand
ATCCTAGGGATCCTCAGTGTTGTTGCTGGATTCCTGAATGCCCCTGCGGTAGGTTTGCACTTCTATTCAGATTGGTTAGCGCCTGTTATCCCTTCTCCGGAACACTCGCACAACAGTGGCTTGGTGATGGGGATTAGCGTTGTTGTTGCGTTGGTAGCATCCGCCATATCTGTAGCGAAGTACAAAAGCTATAAGGTCGGAACCGGTGACAAAACAAGCCCGGTGTTTGCGTTCTTCGCTTCGGCACTTCGCTTCGATGACCTCTATGCAGCCATTGTCGTAAAACCGCTGACCGCCGCTGCTGCGTGGTCCAACTTATCGGTTGAACGGAACGGCGCCCGAGGTCTACTACGCATTGGTCATTCAAGTGTGGACTTCGTCGGAAAGTCTGTTCGACGCTGGCAAAGTGGAATTGTGGGTGACTATATCCTTAGCATGGCTATCTGCTTGATTGTCATTGTTTCAGTAGTCTTGATTGCTGGAACCCGAGGAGGCAACTGATATGAATGAACTTATTCTGGTGATTGTTGCCTTACCCTTGATTGCAGCAGTGATAGCTAGCCTTTTGCACGAAAAGTCAGCAAAGTCCATTTCTATTATCGGAAGCGCTATCGCGTGTTTGGTCTCAATACTGGGAATCACTACCGGCGGCACGATTGACAGAGGCTTCCACCATGTCTTCAATGCACCTTGGTTACCCAAACTTGGACTGATGTTCAGCTTTGGACTTGACGGGATGTCATCCCTTTTGGTCCTGCTCACCACGTTCCTCACAGTTATTGCGGTCATCGTAATCCCTGCACCGAAGAATGCTGTACGAGCCTATTACCTGTCTATTCTTGTAGCCGGGGCATTAACAAACGTCGCTTTCGCATCGTTGAACATCTTGTTGTTCTACATAGCCTTCGAAGCAGCATTGATTCCTGTTTTGATTGCGATTGGGATGTTCGGCGGTGCAGACCGAAGCAAAGCTGCAATCCAGTTTTTCGTATTCACCGTTATTGGTTCCCTCCTCCTTCTTAGTGCGATCATTGGGCTGAGAATCGCGACTGGGACGTTTGACTACCTTACGCTTAAAGATCTAGTGGCATCTGGTGCGGTTGACCCATCGTTGCTACGCTGGTTTGCAATCGCATCGTTTGTTGCGTTCGCGACCAAGGCGGCTGTTGTTCCATTGCACGCATGGCTTGGCCGTGCGTACATTAATACACCTACGGGAATGCTCCTGTTGCTGTCCGGTGCGATGGCAAAGCTTGGTGTATATGGCCTAATTCGTTTTACGATGCCACTTGGTGGAGAGTTTGCTGAAAGCCTCGTTCCACTGATCGTTACGCTTGGAGCTGTGTCCGTTGTCTATGGAGCATTTGTAGCTGCTGCACAAACCGACATCAAGGCTGTTATCGCATTCTCATCGATTAGCCACATGGGCTACATCGTCATTGGAGCGGTTGTGGGCGATGATGCTGCTCGCTCTGGCAGCGTTTTGCAAATGCTAAACCATGGAATCACGACGGGCGCATTGTTCATCTGCTGCGATTTCATCTCAAGGTATAGAGGCAGTCGTCAGGTGACCGCACTTGGTGGAATTTGGTCCGACTCACCGTTGTTCAGCCGGTTGCTCCTTTTATTTACGTTCTCATCGGTAGCACTCCCGCTAACCAATGGGTTTGTGGGTGAATTCCTCATCCTGCTTGGAGCGTTCCCTAAGTTCCCTTACCAGACCGCGATCGCATCAGCTGGTGCCATTGGTTCTGCTGTGTATATGCTTTGGATGATTCAGCGGAGCATTTACGGTGGTACAAAATCCGTGGGGTCTAAAGTGATATCGCTTGGAGTATCAGAGCGAAGTGTGTTGTTGGCATTGGCACTGATGATCATTGGAATCGGTGTCGCCCCATCGCCATTGTTGGCGATTGCGTCAGACAATGGACACAAGGTTGGCGCTGCCATGCAGCCGGAGGTCAAGTAAGTGAATTTTGGTGATATTCATGCTGCAGGCGCTCCGATACTGATGGCAGTTGGGGGCTGCGTTGTACTGCTTACTGACCTTGCGTCAAAGCGCTCGGCGACTAGGAAGTTTGGTACATTCCTGGCATTTCTTTTCTGTATCGCGGCGATGGTTTGCAGTTATACATTGGGTGGTCAACTTCGTACAGCGTTCTCAAATGGAATAGCCGTCGAAGGCCTCGTCGTTACAATGCAAATCCTCCTTGCGGCGATTGCTGCTGTAACGATTGTTGCGTCATCTGAAATCTTGCAGTCCTTTCACTTGCCAAAGGGTGAGTACCGCGCCCTGATCATGCTGGCATCGGCTGGCGCAATGGTCTTGGTCCAAAGTCTCGACTTGGTAAATGCCTTTGTTGGTATCGAGATCATGTCGGTTGCGTTCTATGTCCTCGCAGGCTATCGACGTGCTCAGGCGGCATCGGAAGAAGCGGGCGCAAAGTACTTCTTGATGGGCGCATTTGTAAGTGCAATCCTTCTCTTTGGTATCGCATTGATTTATGGCAGTGTCGGACTTGCGATGAAAGCGAATGGGCTAGAGCTGCCGCAAGGTTACTCGTTTACGAATATCGTAACGATCTCGAAAGCCATCCATCAGGTTCCTGGATTTGGGACGAGCCCATTGTTTTTGCTTGGCGCGGTGATGCTTATCGGTTCGCTGATGTTTAAGGCTGGAGTTGCACCGTTTCATATGGTTGCTCCAGATGTGTACCAGGGCGCACCGGCACCGATTGCTGGATTTCTAGCTACGACGAGTAAAGTCGCTGCATTTACAATCCTGATGCGCTTCTTTACCATCATGGCTGGCGCGGATACAGGAGCGGCAATCAACGTTGTCGTGATTGGGTTAGCATTGCTGTCGATCATTGTTGGTAACACGGGTGCAGCGAATCAAAAGAGCATCAAACGCCTCTTTGGATATTCATCCGTTGCGCATGGTGGTTACATCGTCTTAGGATTGTTGGCATCCCTAGGAGCTGAATCTCAGGCCGCCGCGATTACCGCGGTAACCTTCTACATCGTGGCGTACGCAATCACAACCATCGGAAGCTTTGCGGTTGTCGCATGGCTTGGTAAAGATGGCGAAGATGCCGATGCCATTAATGCCTACCGTGGTCTTGGAAAGCGGAACCTTGGAGCAGCAATAACCCTTGGTATCTTCTTGCTTTCCCTATCTGGAATACCACTTACTGTTGGCTTCCTGACCAAGCTGGGTGTCTTTATGGCACTGCTGAGCGCTGGTGGAACATGGGTTGCTGTCGTTGCGCTCATCGGAAGTGCAATCGGATTGTATGCGTATCTACGTGTCATCAGTGAGATGTTCTTTGTCGACTCATCGCAACAAGAGACATCGTCAACCGATGGTGCGAGTAAGCTGATTGCAGTATCTGCGGCAACATTAGTGATTGTGATGGGTGTGTTTCCAAGTCAGGCTCTGTTGCCATCGTTTGAAGCATCCGTAACTGTCCCGCCGGTGTCAGGAGATGAAGTGAAATGATTATCGGCGTCCCGCGTGAAATAAAGGTTGATGAAAACCGTGTCGGTTTGGTGCCGGCTGGAGTTGAAGCACTCGTTTCTTCGGGACACCGTGTCATTGTTGAATCCAACTGTGCCGTTGGAATTGGTTTGGGGAATGAGCAATACATCGCAGCTGGTGCAGAGATAGCTGATTTGCCATCTGATGTCTGGGCTGCAGCCGACATGATCGTAAAGGTAAAGGAGCCACTCGAAGCCGAGTACCCATTACTGCGCGATGGCCAAATTGTTTTCACGTACTTTCACTTTGCGGCAGTTCCAAGCCTTGTCGAAGCATGTAGAACATCCGGTGCGATTTGTATCGCGTACGAGACGGTCCAGTCTCCCGATGGTCAGCTTCCTTTGCTGGCGCCAATGAGTGAGGTCGCAGGTCGGATGGCAGTGCAAGAGGGTGCTAAGTACCTCGAGAAGGCGATGGGGGGGCGTGGAATCCTCCTCGGCGGCGTTCCTGGCGTGGCCCCTGCAAATGTGGCGATTATCGGTGGGGGGATGGTTGGGACCGAAGCCGCGAAGGTCGCTGCGGGTATGGGAGCCAATGTTACGGTCCTCGATGTTTCCTTACCAAGGCTGCGCTACCTAAACGATGTCATGCCACGTAATGTGACTACATTGTTTGCTAATAGCGGGACGATTCGGGAATCTGTGGTTGCTGCGGACTTAGTGATTGGTGCTGTACTCATTCGTGGTGCAAAGGCTCCAACTTTGGTTTCTCGATCCTTGGTTGCCGCGATGAAGCCCGGTGCCGTGATTGTGGATGTAGCCGTTGACCAAGGTGGATGTGTTGAGACGATTCGCCCAACTACGCATCGGGATCCTGTTTACTTCGTGGATGGCGTATTGCACTATGGTGTTGCCAATATGCCTGGTGCCGTACCCTTTACATCTACATTTGCGCTGACAAATGCCACGCAGCCTTATGTGTCGCGGCTTGCATCTTTGGGGTGGAAGGCTGCTGTACAAAGTGATTCCAGCCTAAGACATGGTCTTGTTTTTGCTCATGGTGACTGTTACTCCGTCGAAGTGTCCGAACAATTTTCGCTCGACCTGAAAATCTTGCTTTAGTCCTGCTGCGTCAGGTCAGGTAAAGTAGAACAATGAAGCGCGGATTTACCTTGATTGAGTTGCTTGTTGTGATAGCAATCATTGCTGTCTTGGCGGCCATTCTGTTTCCAGTTTTTGCAACTGCCCGTGGCAAAGCGCGACAGACGGTTTGTACAAGCAATCTAAGACAAATCGGATTGGCGTTGCAGATGTATGCGCAGGACTACGACGGGATGGTTCCGTTTGCAAAAGATGCATCCGATGCTTACGTTCCGCAAATCTGGTCGCCTGTGCCTGCATGTCAAGCACAGCTTGCTATAATGCCGTTCCTGCATCCGAGTCCCGATCCAACGCAGGTGGGCACAATCCTTCCAGGTGCAATGGATGCATACGTCAACTCAAAAGATATCTGGCGTTGTCCTGGGGATGCAGGTTTTGACATTTTAGACAATAACTATTCCTGTGATGGTCCATGTCCGCTTCCGGCAAGGCCGACGATGTTCAAAAAATATGGTGCATCGTATTTGTTCCGTACCGAACTAGCTTTTCGACGCGCTAACATCGATTCCTTTGAAGGCTTTGATATGCAGTCTCAGAGTGCAGTCGGACCCGCTGGTGTGAACTTTCTATTCGATGGGAATGGTTCATGGCACGGTAGCAGCTTTGCCGTTGGTAGATCAGGACTGAGATACAACGTCCTGTATCTCGATGGACATGCAAAGTCGGCTTCCTATGATCAATATCAACGTGCCTGGGCGACGGATCTCGGACCTGTTGGCTCATCACTTTGTACTGACTAACTCCAGATGTTGATTCATGCCGGGGTACTTGTCGATGCTGATGGCAAGCTGCAACATGACGTAACACTCTCGGTGGTCGATGGCAAAATCGATGACATCAAGCCCGGTACTACCAAAGGTACCAGCACTTCGTACGCGGTGGTGACGCCGATGTTTCACAATGGACATAGCCACTGTGAATATCAGGCGCTCGAGTCACTCCTTCCAAGTTCAGCATTCTTTCCTTGGGTACGGGATGTTGTACGCTTAAAAATGCGCCTTCCACCTAAATTTTGGTTCCATAGCACACTTTTAGGTGTGACAAAGCTTCTGGAGAAGGGCTACGCGTCGACGGGGGATTGCTCCGATTCAGGGTTTGCGCCAGCCATCATGGCAGCGCTTGAGCTAAGGGGTGTTTGTTACCGTGAGGTAAACGGACTTTCGGCAGATTATGATCGTCCCCGCTGCCAATCAGTCATTGAGAGTGTGCTTAATTCTGACACGATCACGCCGCTGGGAATCGCTCCACACGCAATCTATAGCACGTGTGAAAGTATCCTTGAGGATGTTGCCAATCGAAGACAGAGCGTACCGGTTTGCATCCATGTAGATGAGAGTCCAGAAGAAGAACAATTTTGCCGTTTTGCTGATGGACCATTTGCTGAGATGTATGAGCGACGTGGGATAGTTAGACCCTCACCACATTCCAGTGCTGTCAAGTATTTCGATGCGATGGGGCTTGTGACTGCGAATACTTTACTTGTTCACGGTTGTACATGGGATGAAGATGACGTCGCAGCTGTGAAGGCACAGGATGCCTGCGTAGCCATTTGCCCAGAGAGTAATCACTTCCTTCAGTGCGCCAATCCGCCAGTAATGTCATTACATGACCAGGGGGTACGAACCGTTATTGGGACGGATTCAGCACTAAGCTGCAACTCAATGTCACCAATGCATCAAATGAAGCTTCTAATGGCGAAAACCCCCAATGTGGACTTTCACAGATGGATTTTTCATTCACAAGTGACGCCAATGAATGGAAATGCATATGATGTGGCAGCTGGCTTACCGGCTGACTTTTGCGCCTATGGAAAAGGTGTTACATTCGAACGAGGCGAATTGAGTGATGTTGTAGATAAACTCGTCGACTGCATGCCCGATGTTTACCGATCCGGAAAGCCGATGTCCTATGACCTCAATGCTAACGTGCAGCGCGAACTTGTTACTGTTGTGAAGGAACTATCCCTGCATTGAAACTATCTTTGATGTTAAAGAAACATGACATCTGGCTGGCGATAATGGGAATCAGTCTAGGTATTTCTTTGCTTTACTTGAACGGTGGATGGAGCAGTTTTAGATCCAGCCAGGCGATGACCTTCACAGAGTACTATCTGATAAACGATGTAGCGCTGCTTGTGATCCCCCTCATTGTGATTACAGTCTGCGGACTCAACACATCAGATTACGGACTACGTTCGTGTAGCAGGAAACACATAATCGCGGCAGCGGTCATCGGATTGCTGTTTTTTCCTGTTCTCCTCGTGACCGCGAAGGCTCCTGAATTTCAGGCATATTATCTACAAGTAATGCGCCAGAGTGGTGCCATCACCGATGTCCCAGTCGAGATCAGTGTCTTTGGATTTGTTCGGCATCAGATAATCCTAATCACATATATGTTTGCATGGGAGTGGTTTTTCCGCGGTTTTCTCCTGATGTCCATTCAGCGGATGAGTGGTTCGGTCGTTGCGGTGCTCGTGCAGGCCGTTTTGTTCACCATCATGCATTTAGGAAAACCTACAATTGAAGTCGTAAGTTCGTTCTTTGGAGCTGTTTTATTGGGGATGTGGGCGCTAAGGTCTCGGTCAATAATGCCATGCTTTACGGTGCATGCTTTGCTTACATCACTAAATGATGTTGCCGTTCTTGTCCATGCAAGGTAACCGAGACTTGGCTCACTTACGGGGCGAATACTGCGATCCCGTGACGACTCAACGACTATGTATTCCATTTGGTTGTACACATGTCAGTTACAACGACCGGTAAATCATGACCGCAACCAAGAGGACTCAGATCCCTGTGTGGTGAGGACTTCCCGGAGTTTAGTGAATCTATACGCTTAGTAACTTGGTCTTAAAACGTGGCGAGTTTGTAGCGACAATAACTGCGATCATTAATATTGTTAGAAATATTCCAAGACGCAACGAGGATGTTACGAGTGAGCGTGGTTCCAAGTCTATTGCTGCAGGGGTACTACTGCGTAGAATCGTCATGTCGCTTCCTGTATAAGCCAGCTCCCAACCTGTTGGGACGACTGTCGACGATGGAAGAACTAACCATTCGGCACCAAGCGCCGTCGCAGCATCGACTGTGGGAACTCGCATTAAGTTGCCATTCTCTGGCGGCATCAGGCTTGTACCAGCGAGACTCTCTAATGTCTCCTTGTCCTTGCGAAGAATCAGGCTGTCATACGTTGCGATGTCATGAAGCTGATGCAATGTAAGGAGATTGGGTGGCAGTGTTGCTCCCTTAGGTGATGTCGAGCTTATCGACCAGTTACCAACGAGACAGGCTATTGGGGATTTTGCAGCATTTAGTTTAAGAAAATCTATTCCAGGCGTCGTCTTTATGGCATCAGCCACGCGACCGGCTGGATGGTAACTTGCTGACCAAGTCCAGAGATCAGCTAGTAGTAACGCTGGAAGGACCCAAATTGCAATCGGATAGCGGCTCCTAAGCCGTACACAAACTACGCATGCTACGATTGACAATCCAATCATTGGTATCTGATTCAGGATTGCATACGCTGATATTGCGCTGGTTACATCTCGAGGCAATGACAGTTTCTGAATGGTTTGATCCGCAAGTGCCATGCAGCTGCCAGCAATGACTAAGAGTACAAAGGTACCCAAAGTAAGATGACGCAGCCGAACTCGGCTTACTGCAATCCCGGCTAGCAAACTGATCGCTAACGATAGAACAGGTAGCACTCTAGCCGGATTGCCTGTAGCCGCAAAACCCGGAATGCCATAGTACATAGCCGCACACAGTGGGCTTCCAACCGCAATAGCAAGCGCGAGTACCCCTATAACTGCAATTACCTTATGGTCTCGCCGAAGGGTCTTAAAAGTAAACATTCCAGCGAAGAACAGTACTGGAATCAGGACTCCTGTGTAGAGTGCCCATTCAGCATAGTTGTTGGGAACACCACTATTGGTTAGCAGCCAATTTGTACCACCATTTGTGTTGGGGTTACCATAGTGGTTAGGAGAAAGCCATGTAATCAAGTGACTCACAGGCATTGCATTACTGATATACGCAGCATAGCCAGCTGGAGATGCGGCCACTCCTCCGCGATGAGACTGTTGCCCAAGTTCAATTGATGGCATCAGCTGGCACGCTGAAAGGCAGAGACCGAGAAAAAGCGCCGTGAGTAGTCTGCCAGATTGCAACAGTGGTTTCTTCGTTGAAACAATGAAAATCCCAGTCGTCAGAAGCGAGTACATGGCAAGTTGAAGGTGACCAGCAAGTAATGACATCATCGTCAAAAGAAGCAAGTGTTTATAGGATTTATTGAGTGCAGCCAGCCACATCCACGGTAACCAAGCGAGGACGGTCAGATGGGTTGCAAGAGGTAGCCATGTGACCAGCGTTGCAGACTGTGAAAAACCAATCGCTGCTATTGCGGCACCTACATGACTTGCGCTTAGTCGACGCGCCAACTGATATGTGCCAAGCGCGAGGATTCCCATATGAAAGGCTATAGACACCATCATGGTGGTGGGTGCCAACGCAGATGGGAGAATCCAAAATGGCCAATGGAGGGGATAGAAAAATCCGCTTTGGCCATTTGCGAGAAGTGGCTGTCCACCGAGCGTGGATGCAGCATACGGATTCACGATCGGCAATAGTCCGTTAGCTGCCGCTTCCATCACTACCTTACGCCATGGCAGAAACTCAAAGATTCCATCCGCCGACAAGACGTTCCATGGAGCCTTGATTTCTGTTTGCCAAGGCGTGAGATGATCGTAAACCCATGTGGGAATAAATGTCTGTCCATTTATAAGCATCAGAAAATACTTACTCGTTATGACAAACAAAAACAGCGTCACCATAAGATAACGCTGCCGAAACAAGTTGATCACATACCTAAACACTGCGAAGATAGTCCATGTTTTTGGATGCCTCATCATTGAAGGGATCCACATCAAGTATCTTAGCAAAGAGAGCCTTAGCTCTCTCGAATTCACCAAACATAGTAAGTGTTTTGGCCAACGATAGCTGATATGTGATGCTTTGAGGATCCAAACGGACTGCGGTCTCTAGTTCAAGAAGCGACTCATCAATGAGTACTTGGAAACTATACACGAGTCCCAGCTCATGATGCGCTTCTGCATGGGACGGTGCAGAATCTATGACGGTCTTGAAGCCTACTTCGGCTTCCGAATAGCGACCATTAATCTTGTGTTCAAGCGCCAACGCGAACACAGATGAAAGATCATTAGACATTTGCAAAACGTTCTCCCGTACATGCAAAGTATAACACTATTGAGAATGCAAATCTCTAATCTGTTACAGGTGAAGAGCCCCTAAATCCGCATTTCCGACATTGAGGGTACCCACTTTTCTTTTGATTCGAGCAAGGGCATTATCAACTGATTTAGTCTTACACGTAAGCTCATCCGCTATTTCACGATAACTCTTGCCCAGCTGGTAGCCTGCAAGCACTCTCCATTCAAATTCGGATAGCAGGCGAGTGAGATTATCTCGCAGTTCTTTCGTATCTTCCGAACGAAGGACCATGTCCTCTGGGTCCAGTGCGTTTTCACTCGTTAAGATTTCGGAGAGGTTCCAGTCCGCGCTAGGGTCATCACTTGGACACTCAAGTGACAAGCTGGTGTTGAGGGGCTGTTGCTTTTGTCGCGTTGCTGTTTTGATAGCCGTAATGATATGTCGCTGAATACAGACTTTGGCAAACGCTGGAAATGAGATTGCCTTGTCAGCCCTAAAGTCGATAATCGCTTGCCACAGACCAATCATGCCAACTTGCAATAAATCATCTTTCTCGGCACCAATCAGGAAGTACGACTTGACTTTGGTCTTTACCAAATTCCTATATTTGTATAACAGATACTCTGCTGCAAAATCTTCGCCCCGTTGCGCACGTTCAACAATCTCTCGGTCCAGCTGTCCTGCATAGCGAAGTTGGAGGCTTCGGGGTGTTTCGGATCCACGAACCATCATATTTAATACATACCTTCCGGTGATGCAGTGAAAGCGGGGTAGATAAGACTTGAATACAACATGCGGGGTCTGTACATCCTCATTGATGACACTTCTCGTGTTGCAGATAAGTATACGATTTTATTGTGTTGTCCGCAAAACGCGGTCACACGTAAGGAACCTTGGTACCTTCAAATGAGTAGCATCCAGCGAGTTGGAAACACGTAGGAAAGCAATCAGAACTCAGATGACTTATCCAAACCACGTAAATCACCGCAGCATAATACTCTTAACCATCCAACGAACGGGCAACTGCTGCAGCAGTGAAGGATGCTGTTTCTGGACACAGAATGGACATACCACCATCAATCGGAAGGGTAATGCCAGAGATGAAGTGTGCGGCTGGAGATGCAAGAAACACCACCGCAGCAGCCACTTCTTCTGCATGGCCGACGCGGCCAAGAGCATAACTGGTCGGGAAGATCCGTTGTTGGAAATCTGAATAAACAGCCTTCCACGACTCTTCGCCATCGGTCATGATGTGCCCAGGTGCGACTGCATTCACTCGGATACCCGACTGTCCTAAATCTACAGCCAAGGAGCGTGTAAGGCCTGCGATAGCAGCTTTAGATGTGTTATACGCGACCCGTCCCGGTATCGGTTGATTACCAACTAAACTACCAACATTGACCACAGTTCCCTTGGTTGCAATCAGATCATCGAGTAACCCTTGCACAAGAAGAAATGGCGCAGTCACGTTGATGAACATAGTCCTTTGAAACATATCCACATTCGTGGTCTCAGTTGTTCCAGGGGTCTGGTCAGCTGCATTATTGACGATGCAGACGACACGCTCAGGAAGCTGCTTGGCTGCTGTTACTACCTTTTCGACACCATCTGCGGATGACAAGTCAGCAGTAACACTAAAGACTAGGTCACCGTAAACATCCTTTAGCTCCGATGTCGTCGATAAGAGCAATTTCTCATTGAAATCGGCCAGCAACACGCGGGTACCAGTGGATAAAAACGCTTTGGCAATGGATGTTCCTATGCCATGAGCCGAGCCGGTAACAACTACGCATCCATTCATGCCGATTGGTCCCCGTTAGTCATCATAGCCAAGATATGCATCCAGAGACTTTTCAACTTGCGCCACAGGACGTCCAGTACGCGCTGCATAGTCAAGCACTTGATCTTTGGCCAACGTTCCAACGCTGAAGTATTTAGCTTCAGCATTAGGGAACACGATGGCGCATACAGATGCTGCAGGTTCCATCGCCAGACTCTCAGTCAGCGTAATTCCAGCAACACGGTCCGGATCAAGGACATTGAACAGTGTTACTTTTTCAACATGGTCGGGACATGCTGGATATCCGGGGGCTGGCCTGACACCGATATAGTCCTCGGCAATCATTTGCTGCAGCGGCATATCGGCAGGTTCAATCCCGAAGTTCTGACGCATTACATGGTGAACATATTCTGCGGCTGCCTCTGCAAATCGATCTGCGAGTGATTCAAGCAAGATCGCACTGTAGTCATCACCATTCGCCTTGAATTCATCAACGCGTGCCGCACATCCATGTCCAGCGGTGACTGCTAGCATCCCAATCCAGTCATCCGATGGCTTTACATAATCAGAGAGACACTTGTTTTTTGAGCCACTGGTTTTTGACCCTTGCTGGCGAAGGAAATGGAGGACGTGTTCGGAGTCATTACCATCCGAAATGACAACATCATCTCCCGAATTACGGGCTCGGTAGTAGCCATAGGATGCCTTGGCTTCAAGCCACTTCTCACTGATGACCTTATCAAGCATCACTTGGGCATCATGGTAAAGACTCGTAGCAACCTCGCCGACGACCTCATCCGTCAAGATCTCAGGATAGCTGCCGTGAAGATCCCATGTGATGAAGAATGGCTTCCAGTCGATGAAATCCCGAAGAATACTCAAATCAAGACTCTCACCGATGTGTGCTGATGAGTCGGCTGGAGTAACCGTTGGGCGTTCATCCCACTGAATGTCTTCAGCGTTCTGTCGAGCCAGCCCGAGTGGTATGAGATTTGAACCGGCTTGCTTACGTGCGAAACGTTCACGCAAAACAGCTTGTTCAGTCAGATTCGCATCCAAAAATGCGGATGATTCCGTTGAGACAAGGCTAGTCGCAACAGGGACTGCGCGGCTGGCATCAAGGACATGGACGACACCGCCAGAATACTTTGGTGCAATCTTCACCGCAGTGTGCTTTCGACTCGTTGTTGCACCACCAATGAGCAATGGAATCTTCAACCCACGCTCTTCCATTAACTCTGCAACAATCATCATTTGCTCAAGGCTTGGCGTAATGAGGCCTGACAAACCGACAATATCGGCTCCGATTTCAACAGCCTTGTCAACAATCTTTTCAGCGGGACACATCACGCCAAGATCGATTACTTCAAAGCCATTACACGCGAGTACTACGCCGACGATGTTCTTGCCAATATCGTGTACATCACCGCGGACCGTGGCAATCAGAAACTTACCTGCTGATGATGAGTCAACCTTTTCTGCTTCCAGATAAGGTGTCAGGACTTTGACCGACTGTTTCATTACTCTGGCAGACTTAACAACCTGAGGTAAGAAGAGCTTGCCGGCACCGAAAAGATCTCCGACATGTGTCATCGCCTGCATGAGGGGACCTTCGATCACCTTTAAGGGACGTTGAAGGTCATTAAGGGCCTCAAGCGTGTCCTGATCGATGAATTCTGTGATTCCGTGCAGGAGAGCGTGACCAATCCGCTCCGTCACAGAGTGGCTTCTCCACTCCTGTGCAATGACAACAGCCTTCTCACCAGAGTCCCGATACTTTTCTGCAAGCGTTGTAAGGACATCTGTAGCGGTATCGGTACGGTCCCATAGCAAGTCATTAACGGCATCCATGAGGTCCGAAGGAATAGCATCGTAAGGGGGGAGAGCGCCCGCATTAACGATTCCCATGTCCAGTCCAGCCTTGATGGACTCAAACAGGAATGCACAGTGGATGGCTTCCCGTACAGGGTTGTTACCCCGGAAAGAGAAGGAAATGTTTGAGATTCCACCCGATACACGCGCACCTGGTAGATTTGCCTTGATCCATCTGACTGTCTCTACAAAGTCGATCGCATAGGTACGGTGTTCATCCATACCCGTACCAATAACGAGGACATTGGGGTCAAAAATGATGTCTTGGGGGTCAATTCCTGCACTCTTAGTGAGGAGGTCATAAGAACGTTGGCAAACATTGATCCGGCGTTCCAATGTGTCAGCCTGACCATATTCGTCGAAAGCCATCACCACCATCGCAGCACCGTAGCGCTTTAGAAGCTTGGCCTTCCGAATAAACTCTTCTTCGCCTTCTTTTAGAGAAATGCTATTGACAATCGGTTTGCCAACACAGCACTTCAATCCAGCAATCAGGACATTAAAGTCCGATGAGTCGATGACAAGAGGAACCTTATGGATTGCAGGTTCTCCATGAATAAGGTTCATAAATCGCGTCATCAGCGCTGCAGAATCACTTAGACCATCACCATCAAAACAGATGTCGAGCAGCTGCGCGCCATTGTCAACCTGCTCCAAGGCAATTGCGAGGGCAGCATCAAAGTTACCTTGTTGAATGAGGCGCTTGAACTTTAGCGAGCCTGCAACATTACAGCGCTCACCAATATTGATGAAGTTCGTCTCCGATGTCACATTGAAAGGGTAGGTTCCAGCAAGCCTAAGTGTTTCAACCAGCACGGGAGCCTGGCGGACAGCGCGTCCACTAACGGCATCAACCAGCTTTTCAATATGCTGTGGCGTTGTTCCACAGCACCCGCCGATGATATTGATCCACTTATTTTCTATCCAGGGCTGAACCAGCTCTGCCATCAGTTCCGGGCCCATGTCGTAGCCGGTCGGAGCAAGTGGATTTGGTAGACCTGCGTTTGGATAAACGATGATCGGGATGTCAACGATTCTGTTTAGCTCAGAGATAAATGGAGACAGTAAGTCAGGTCCAAGAGAACAGTTGGCACCAATTGCAGTTAGCGGGAAGTGCCTAATGGAGTTCCAAACAGCTTCGACGGTCTGACCAGAGAGATTTCCACCGGCCTGATCGATAAAGAGACTTGCAATGACCGGGACACGACGAACACCTTCATCAAACAACTCATCGATTGCAAAGAGAGCCGCCTTGAGGTTGAGTGTGTCGAATGTTGTTTCGATAAGCAATAAGTCGACACCACCATCAATCAGTGCCAGCGCTTGCTCTCGGTATGAATCGCGCAGCTGATCAAATGAGACTCCGCGGACTTCCGGACGACTTGCATCGATTATGACAGATGCACTTCGGTTGCAAGGACCTATTCCACCGGCAACCCAACGCGGACGATCGGGAGTAGCGAATTTGTTTGCCGCATCACGGGCAATTCTCGCCGCTTCCAGATTCATTTCCCGAACATATTGCGAGAGATCGTAATCTTCCTGAGCTATGGAGTTTGCCGTGAAGGTACATGTCTCGATGATGTCCGCCCCAGCGGCCAAGTACTGCTCGTGAACATCTTGAATGAAGTCCGGAGAGTGAAGAAGTAGCGCTTCCGTATTGTTTCGGAGGTCTTTGTGATGATTTGCAAAGCGTTCTCCGCGATATGCCTCCTCTGTGCGCACTTTTAACTGTAAAAGGACACCCATAGAGCCATCGATGACGAGAATACGCTCTTTGAGCGCCTGTTCAAAGGAAGTTGACATCACGTCTATGGTAGCACGAAGTGACATCGAATCCTATTGACATCTCATAATGCTGCGATTGTAAACAGGCTGAAAGTGTTGATCTCCAGGAAATCACTACGGGTGATCGAATCCAACATGCTCAACGAGCAAGGTTTACCAATCAGTTTTGACTTGGGTCCTGATTCTTTCTTGCCTCGGCAAGTGCTTGCCACATTCTGAGCGTCTCAGTCGATGGCGCTTGCTGTGCAGATGGCGAAATTTGACTCGCAATTGCATGTTGAGAGAGGCGAGCATGGTACATGACAAGTGCATCCTTGCAGTCTTTCAACATTTTCTCATCGATTTCTGACTGAACTCGGTTGACAATGGCAGTCAATGAAGATGCAGCAGGTGTTGCTATCAGTACATCTAGCAGTGCCTGTGAAGTTGGAATTGCCTGAAAGTCTCCAAGCGACCGAAGCTGTTGAACGACAGGAAGCACCGACGGTGAAACGAAGAGATCCAGACCACCGATATCGTTTATCAGGGAGTGTGCCAGTGATCCGAAGGTTGTGTCTGTAAGCCCAAGTAACAAGACCTCCTGCGCTCTGGAATGGTTACTTTCACCGAGCGATGCAGATGGAATTGACTCATCCATTAGTCGATATTGAGGTGTTTCCCACGGGCGGGGACCTTTGAACTGTCGTCCTGCAGCCTTTGATTTACGTTGAACTTGTCCACCGTGAAGCGGACCATTTTCTAACGTGTTTGGCGTGATTCGGCGAACTTCGGAGCGTATTGCAACTTCAGCTCCAATGCTATTGGATTCGAAGGTAGGGTGAAAGGGTGCGAGTTTTCTAATCAATGCATCCTGGTCAATGCTTGATTGCTGGTCGGCAACCAGTCGCAGGGCTGCACGTAAAAACTGTTCTCGGCCATTTGCAATCGATACATCAAACTTCTTCCGCAGAACTTCGAGGCGAAATTCAGGGATATTCAGTGCAGTGGCTGCAACACTTAAGAACGCCTCACGTCCCTGTGTACGAAGTAGGGAATCAGGATCCGCTCCTTGGGGCATCCGAAGAACTCTAATGGTAAGGTCAGGATCGATGCTTTGAAAGAGTTCAGATGCCTTTACCGCGGCCCGTTCTCCAGCATCATCCGCATCAAATGTCAGCAGAATAGTCTTCGCGTACCTTTGCAAGATACGCACATGGTCACCCGTTAGACTTGTTCCGAGCGTTGCTACAACATTGGTGACGCCATATTGATGACAGACAACCGTATCCATGTACCCTTCAGAAATCATCACAACACCATCGGCTTGAATGGCTTTTCTGGCCATTGGCAAGCCGTAGATGGTCTGACTCTTTGAGAAAAGGGGTGTCTCGGGAGAGTTGAGATATTTGGCTGTGTCTTGTTGTGCCGTTGTGATTCGCCCTCCAAAGGCTATGACCCGTTCTTGTGAATCGTGAATAGGAAACATCAAGCGATTACGGAACCGGTCCGTAAATCCAGTTCCATTGTTTCGTCTGAACACGAGACCGGCCTCAATGGCATCATCCATATCCAAACGGAGAGCTTGGAGGTGAGATGCAAGGGCATCATAGGAATCTGGAGCCCAGCCGATCCCAAACTGGTTGAGGATGTCCTGCGTTAAGCCGCGGGATGTCGCATATTCCTGTGCACCAAGCGTATTTTGGTAGGCCAAGCGGAAGAAGCGTTGGGCTTCCGCCATTAGGTCGCGCAGGCGTTGTTTTTGACTTGTTCGGGCGACTGCCTGCTGAGGTGACTCGGCGGCCTGTTGAAGAGCAATACCTGCCATGTCGGCGAGGCGCTGCAATGCCTCCGGAAAAGAGAGGTTTTCAGCCTTTTGAACAAAGGAAAATACATCACCGCCTTCTTGACATGCACCAAAACAGTGCCACGTCTGGCGGGCGGAATCAATGGAAAACGATGGCGACTTTTCCTGATGGAAAGGGCAACACGCCTTGTAGCGATTTCCGACCTGTTTTAACGAAACATACCGTGAAGCGACTTGAACAATATCCGATGCGAGTCGGACACGCTCTTTGTCGTCATTCACGGTATGAATCTAATCAGGTTTGTTGAAGACTAGCCTTCAACAGTCGCGATTGTCATCGCGATAACACGGTACGCAGCCTTCGTTGGTTCTGCTTGTTCCTTTTGATTAATCAACTGGAACTGAACATGCTTCTTAGGATAGCTGAGCACAAGGATATTGCCGGCCTTTTCGTAGCTGTCTGGCTGACCATAAGCACGAAGGATCTCAACGTAGCTGGATCCAAGTCGGATACCCTTTTGCGTTGTGATCGAAGGTGTTTGTGTCGATGGCTTGATTGGCGAATGATATCCAAGACAACGGATCTGGGAAATAGCTCCACCTGGATTGATCAGGAATTCGTACGAGATTGCCGTGGTTTGACCCTTGGCATCCTTGGTTGTACGG
>Ga0255108_1000218_pt1 | contig 17977 bp, 11 predicted proteins | sample Law_Miss_RepA_8h_FD_188469 | JGI IMG/M metagenome (GOLD analysis project Ga0255108, IMG submission 188469) | Freshwater microbial communities from St. Lawrence River, New York, United States - Law_Miss_RepA_8h | ecosystem: Environmental > Aquatic > Freshwater > River | place: USA: New York... | reverse complement strand
GCGTGATATGGTGCATCCAACAAATCCCCCGGGGGTGAAAGTCACTATGCCTTTGTTCCTTCTCGCTGCGCACACCGCGCCAGCACTTACGTATCGCCTGCAGGATACATCCGTTGCCGCGATTATGACCGAGCTGAATGCTGCTCAAAAGGCGCACTCGGATGCCTTTATGAAGAAGGTTGAAGAGATTCGCAAGAAGGATCCCAAGGCTCCACTGCCAGCATTCACGATGAACGATGGCCCTGCAAAGGACTTCGCAGCGCGGTTTTTGGCCTATGTAAAGGCGAATCCAAACGCGGATGATGCGGTTCGTGGCGCCGTCATGGCGATGCAGACAAGCCGTGCGCAAAAGGGTTACGAGGCGACATACACCGAAGCGTGCAAAGTGCTTGAGAACAAGTATGCTGGATCCCCGACCATCGGTGCGGCGGTCAACACGCTTGGCCAGGCGTACTCTCCAGAAACCGACAAGATTCTTGCTGCTATCGTAAAGAAGAACAAGGATGCTAAGGTTGGTGCAAAGGCGCTGAAGGCGCAAATGGATAGCCGCCAGAGCGCCATCGAGATGGGCGAGCGTCTGAGCAAGAGCGACCAAGGCCGCAAGGTCATGGATGAGCGGAACGGCGCTGGCTGGTCGGATGCGCAAATCGCACAGATTCCAAAGCTGCAGAGTGAAATGACATCACTGCAGAAGGCACTTGACACCAAGTTCGCCGGTGTGCTCCCAAGCCTTGCGATTGGCACTGCTGCCCCTGAAATTACCATTGCAAATGTTGCCGGTGGTAAGAGCAGCCTCGCGGCGCTCAAGGGCAAGGTCGTCGTTTTGGATATCTGGGCTACCTGGTGTGGTCCCTGCAAGGCGATGATTCCGCATGAGCGTAAGATGGTCGAGGAGCTCAAGGATCAGCCATTTCAGCTGGTTAGCATCTCCGGGGATGAAAAGCTCGACACGCTGACAAGCTTCCTGAAGACTGAGTCGATGCCTTGGACGCATTGGTGGAATGGCAACCAGGGCGGCCTCATGGATGACTGGAGCATTAAGTACTTCCCAACCATCTATGTCATCGACAAAAAGGGTGTGATCCGCTTCAAGGATGTTCGTGATGAAGAGCTGACCAAGGCGGTCAAGTCGCTGCTCGCTGAGTAGTTCCATAAAGTCAAAAGCCCTTCGGATGTCAGTTGACTCCGGAGGGCTTTTTCGTTTCTGGCATGCCGCGCTGGAAGCCGTTAGCCGCGCGGCCGTTAGCCGCGCGGCAACCGGTCCGGAAGGGCATAGTAATCGAAGCATGCGCCTGCACTGTGCATTGCGATGAGGATTCCGTTTGGAAATTGCGCTGTGCGGACTTGGTCGCTCGCATCAATTCCATCTGTCTCATCCGATTGGCCGGTGAAAACACCCATTGGTGCTGCTGGGTTGCGCTCATCAAAGACAAAGTAGCGCGATGCACTGGGGATTTGGTCGGTGCAGATGACAACACGTTTCCCGCCGATCGTGACGCTTGCGATGCCCTCCTGGTCACCTTGAAATGGCTTTCCTGGGATGATGCCAAGTGGCATGCCATCTGACAATCGGATCCGATGGATACCGAAGCGTTCATCCGCCGCATAGAGCAGCTTTTGATCTCCTGAGATCGCAAGCGCTTCCATTTCCTTTGTTCCTGAGAACTCGACTATTGCGCGAACGAATGTAAGTGTTGGGCGAGTGGTCTTCAAATTAAGGCGCAGATGATGAACGTAGCCTTGGCGTGGCCCGGATTTTCTCGAAACATAGATGTCCGCTTGGCCATCGCGTGCCACTGTGCCGGTCACACCCATCGGGGCAGCGGCATCCCCAGATTCTCCGCGGAACAGAGTGCCGTTGTCATTCGGGATGAGTTCTTTGACTGCCGGGACGGAGCCATTATGCGTGAGCTCCCAGATTCGGAGACGGCTGGTTAGGCGCTCCGTTGAAATAGCGATGTCGGTGCGGCCACGGTTTGTGCGCATGCCGTGGAGGACATGGATGTTGTTTGGACGATCAATCTTGTCGATGGTCAGGCGTAGAGAACCGGTGTCATCTAGGAGTACGATTGATCCACCTTCGGCAGCGGATGCTTTGTTGGTTCCGAGAACAAAAAAACGTCCACCAGCTGTGTTGGGAATCCAGATTGCAGGGTCATCTGCATCAGAACCGATGCGTTCCGAGCGTTGAATATGTTTGAGTGGGATGCTGAACATGATAAAAAGTTGCCCTCCGGCGAGGCCGGAGGGCGTTATGTCAACTACTTACAAGGGCCCATGTTTGGATCATCGGCTACATTGCGGACATTGTCAGTGTCAGGTGCTGTCCATGGTCCACAGTCGGTTGCGGAATCGCGTGCTCCTGGCGGGTTGCGCCAAAATCGACGGGTTGAGCTGCTTGAGGAAAGTGGTCCATCCCATGCGGCCTTTCGGAAACCTGCGTGGCCATCGAGGTAGGTTACGTTCATACCGCCAGCGTGGCGTGCTTGAATACCGACCCAGTTGTTGAGAGCAAAGGTTCCAGGTCCACGGGAGAGCTCATCGCCTTCCATTTCTGACTTATTTGCTTCAAGGAACAGGAAGTTCTCAGCTGGTGCCTGCCATGCGGCGAGGTTTGGACCTTCGATGCCAGGAAATTCCTCATCGCAGAGGTGCTCATTGATCGCGTAGCTGTTGTACCAAGCATAGTTTCCAGCGGCATCTGGTACCAGACCCCAAGACTGCTGTAGGAAAGCAGGAGTGAACTGATAGGCGGCGTAGTCATCGGATGCCATGTACTGAAGTGTTGTGCCACTTGGGCAGTTGAACACGCTTTGGCCTTTTTGTTGAATGTTGCCAACCTTCTGGCCGATGTATGGCCGGAAGTGGAACATCCAGAAGTCCTTGCCCCAGTCGCCATCACCGGCAAATGAGCCATCCGGACGGGTTGTGTTGGCATCCGATGGCATCCGCTCATCGTAGTCCTGAACGTACATCATCGTTGCCGTACCAAGCTGCTTCATGTTCGAAAGACAGCTGGTTTGACGTGCTTTCTCGCGTGCTTGTGCAAAAACTGGGAACAGGATTGCAGCAAGGATTGCGATGATTGCAATGACGACGAGAAGTTCGATTAAGGTAAACGCATTACGGCTAGCTTGTTTCATGAAAGCAACCTCCAGTGCGGATGTTGTCATGTTGATTATCTAACAGTGTTAAGAATGTGTGAACTGCTTGGACGAATGGATTAACATCAGTTAACTTCATTTTGCAATCGAACGAGCAGTTGATTCATTGCTGATGAGCGGATTTAGGGCGAGTACCGATGTTTTGTTCTGTACGTGAATTTGGTGCAAACAAAAGGACACTATGAGAGATCTCCCTGTGTCGCGAAGCGCAGTGGAAGTGTTTTCGGTACCTGGTGCAACCGCCGCGCGGGCATCTGACGTGTTGTGTGTCTTTGCCTTGGAAATAAAAAAGAAAATCCTCCCACCGCGTAGCGCAATGGAAGGGCTTCTCTATATCAACTGCGACCGCTGCACGCGCAGGATAGAGTTGTGTAACGCGCGGCCAGTGTGTAAACGACGTAACTGACTTCACGAGAATAGTTGATACTGTTACTTGGCTTCAAATCTGCAGGTAGATGCTTTGGTTTGTTCATCGGTCGCAGGGCAACAATGATGATGACAATAATACTCTTTGTTGGTTACGCGCTTCTTGCATTTGCAGCAATCGCCTTTGCACTATGGGTGCTCTACTTATTCCTTCAGCTTTTATCCTTGTTGTATGAGCGCGTTATGGGAACACCTACACCAGGGCCTATTGTCGGTCTTGCTGTTAGCCTGAACAAGGTACTGTCGTTCATGGTCAGGCCATCTGGATCATCCAGTACAAGCAATTCAGATATTTACTTCGACAACTCAAGTGATTGTAACGATTGACGCATTAGTCCAATTCCTAGATATCTATTTGGATTACTTCTTTGGAACGTAGGCGCGTGGTTGTCATTCTCGGATTATTGGCTCCAAATTTGCTACCTTGGGGCACATCTAGCAGCGTCAAAACAGGAAGTCTAACACCTGATCTAAGGCTAGCTTGTTTACTACCATGCCGTATAGAAGCAGCGAACGGAAGAGTTGAGCGCGGCAAATGGACCTTGACCGCGAATTCTGACAAGGCTCAGTCTCTATGGCTTGCTGATGTTCCTCCATGCGGATTGCATGCTTCTGTTTGCTTCAACGTCTAAGTAAGCAATCTGCGCATCACAAAGTGCCTCGGGTGTTACATCCGGTACGTACCGCCGCCCGCGCATCACTCTTCTGGCAGCTCCCTCGCTTGGAGATGAGATTAAAAGAAAAATCCCTCCCACTGCTTTGCGTGCAATGGAAGGGCTCCTCTGTACCGTAAGGCCTTGCCTCACCTGCGGGTTTTCTGTTCCCGGAGCAACCGCCGCACGCATATCACTCTTCTGGCAGCTCCCTCACTTGGAGATGAGATTAAAAGAAAAATCCCTCCCACTGCTTTGCGTGCAATGGAAGGGCTCCTCTGTACCGTAAGGCCTTTCCTCACCTGCGGGTTTTCAGTGCCCGGAGCAACCGCCGCACGCGCATCTGAATTGCTGCCAGTCTGTCCGTCTTGGAAATGAAGAAATAAAAAAACCTCCCACCGCGTACCGCAATGGGAGGGCTTCTCTGTACCGTAAGGCCTTGCCTCTACTGCGGGTTTTCAGTGCCCGGAGCAACCGCTGCACGCGCATCACTCTCATCATCGTAAACCGGCAAAAATGGTGCGAGCTCGCCGAAGTTAATCATCCCGGCGATGTTCGGGTCGACCGAGTGCAGGCTAAGCGCAACTCCAAGAGCTTTACAGTCCTTGGCCATCATAATCATGTCGCGGATACCTGCGGAGCTGACATAAATCAATTCCTTGAGGTCGACGACGAGACCCTTGATCTTGCCCGAAACGATGGACTTGTACTGTTGCTTGAACGCATCGGTTGTGTCGTTATTCCACGTCCCAGCAACTTTGAGGGAGAGGACTTCCTGCTCATCGATGGCGCCATCAAGGGAAAGATTCTTCGGCTGATCTGACATTTCGCATTTGCTCCAGCAGGCGAGGAATCACCTGCAGCTAAGATGGTCAATCGTACCGCAAACAGATGCGATTGTCGGATGTTGCGGTGGACAGTTTACGACCCGTCAAAAGTCAGCAAATTTAGGCGGACCGCATCCTCCATCCACACGCAATTCCGAGGAACGATAACAAATTCCCCAATGTGACACACTTTGCAGCCGCACATTTGATGTAAGGTAAGACCCGGGTACAAACAATCCCGGGAGATTTCATTTATGTCTGCTGGACGGATGCAACGGACCGCTGCGGTTCTTATTCCCCTCATCGTGGTTGGCGGGGCCATCACATGGCGCCTCAATGTCGTCACCAAGGAAAAGGCTGCCGCCTCGGCCGAAGGGCCAGGCAAGACGAAGCGCACACCAAATGTAACGACCGCGCCCGTCGAAGTCCGAGACATCGTCACCACTATCAGCGTTGTTGGCGATATCTCCGCCGTCTCCGAACAACGTATCGCCCCCCGCATCACCGGACGCCTCCTCGAGCTCCTCGTCAATGAAGGCGACTCCGTAAAAGCTGGACAGCTCATCGCACGCATCGATGGCAGTGACATCGCCCAACAAATCGCCCGCGCGCAAGCCCTGCTGACCGAAACTGAACGCCGCGTCGAACAAGCCACCCTTGCCGCAAAGCCCGCAGCCACCAATACCAAGGAAGTGCTTGCTCAGCAAAAGAATGCGCAAAAAGTCGCCGATGCAACTCTCCGCCAAGCCGAACGCAACGCAGAACTGACCGTCGGGACCGCGCGCTCTGCCGTCGCCGATGCGCAAGCACGTGTAGATGCAGCCGATGCTTCCGTCGCTACCGCAAAAGCCGCTAAAACAAGCGCGGATGCCAACCTCACCAACGCCATCACCCGGCAAAAACGTGTCGCCAGCCTCAATACACGCGGGTTTCTCTCCAGCCAAGAACTCGATAACGCATCCACCGATGTCAAAGTCCGCGAAGCAAACCTCGCTGCTGCATCCAGTAATGTCGATGCCGCACTCTCCAACCTCCGCTCCGCACAGGCACTCCTCACACAGTCACAAAAACAACTCGACCTCGCGGACGCCAAGTCTAAAACAGACATCGATGTTGCAAAAGCCACCTACGACTCCAGCTTGTCGCAGGTCCGCGCAGCCGATGCAAACATGATTCAGGCAAAGGTTGCACAACAGAACATCAAGGCACTTGAAGGAACCCGCGCCGCCGCACGCGCAGCTCTCGATGCCCTTATCCAGCAACAATCGCAGCTCAATCTTATTGCCGCGACGGATGGAATTATTTCTCAGCGTCTAGCCGACCCGGGCACGATGCTGACCGCGGGCACACCCGTTGTCGTTATCCAGTCCAGCGGCGCCATTCAGCTTGACTGCCTTGTCGACCCGGACACCGCAACTAAATTGCGTATTGGGGCGATGGTAGAAGTCAGCACATCGGATGATGACAAACAGACCATCCCGGGGCGCATCGATGTGATTCTTCCAGCCGCGGATGCCGGTAGCCGCCAGCTCCGCGTCCGCGTGGTCATCACAAACCCGCCAGCCACCCTCCGTGCTGGAGGATTTGCCCGCGTTACTGTTGAGACCGGTCGCGTTAATGGCGCCATCGTCGCTCCACGCGAAGCCATCAAGAGGACCAAGCAAGGCACGGTCGTGGCCGTCGTGGATGCCGAGGGCAATGTCTCTGTTCGCGAAGTCACGCTTGGTGCAGAGGATGCAACAGGCATCCAAGTTCTCACCGGACTTGCCGCCGGAGACATGGTCGTGACGATGAGCTTTGCCCCGCCAAAGGATGGCAGCAAGGTTAATGTCATCGGGCCGGATGGTGTCGGCAAGGGCGAACAGGGAAACAAGGACGGCAAGGAGAAATTCGGGGATAAGGCTCCATCGGAATCCAAGCCAGCTGCTGGGGCATCCAAGTGAATATCGGTAAGCTCGCGGTAACGCGGCCGGTTGCCGTCACGATGCGCATCGCCGCACTCGTCCTCCTCGGTATCGTTTCCCTGACCCGTCTCCCGCTTGACCTCTTGCCAAAGGTTGCCCTGCCGACCGTTGTTGTCAACACAACCTGGCCAAATGTCGCTCCTGAAGAAATGGAAACGCAGGTCACACGCCCGATTGAGCAGGCGGTTTCCAGCGCATCCAATGTCTACCTCGTCTCCAGTCAGTCCAGCCTCGGAAACTCAAGTGTTCGCATCCAGTTCAATTACGGAACGGACATTTCACTGGCCGCCGTGGATGTCCTCCAGCTGGTTGAGCGTGCCCGCGGCCGATTGCCTGTTGACCCGACCCTGCAGCCTCCAGCCGTTTTCCGGCTTAACCCAAGTCAGCTTCCCATCCTGATCTTTGGCGTCTCTGGCATCGATAACCCAGCAAAGCTCAAAGCCCTCCTCGTTGATAGCGTCGCGCCCATCCTCCAAAGTGCCGAAGGGGTTGCATCCGCAAATGTAAATGGTGGAGCCGACCGTGCCATCATCATCGATGTTGACCCGGCAAAGCTGCGCGCGATGGGCATCAGCATGTCGACGGTATCCCGGCGCATCGTTGAAGAAAACCTAAACCTCCCTGCGGGTATCGCAAAGCAAGGCGCGACCGAATACACCATCCGCAGCATGGGGACCATCAAAAGCCTCGATACGCTCCGCCTCCTCCCGATTCCAACGGCGGGTGGGCAACAGGTTCGGCTTTCGGATATCGCTGAAATACGCGATGCCAGCCGTGAGCGACGTGCTTACACTCGCCTGATGGGCGAGAACAGCGTCGCGCTAACCATTGTCAAGCAGTCAGAAGCGAATACGGTCGAGACGGCGGCAAATGTCCGCAAGAAGATCGAACAGGTCAAGCGGATGTACCCCGAGCTGACATTTGGGATCGCCTACGATCAGAGCACGTTTATCGAACACGCCGTCGAGGATGTCAAAGTCAGTGCGATGATTGGTTCCGCGCTCGCAATTGCCATTTTGATGATGTTCCTTCGCAACTTCCGCTCAACCATGGTCGTCGCACTGTCGATTCCGATTTCCATCATTTCGACATTTACGCTCTTCTGGCTCTGTGGCTTTACGCTCAACACATTGACGCTTTCCGGACTTTCACTCGCGACGGGCCTGATCGTGGATGATGCCGTTGTTGTGCTCGAGAACATTTTTAGGCACATTGAGCGTGACAAGAAGTCCGTCCATGATGCAGCCATCGAAGGCACAAATGAGATCACCAGCGCGGTTGTGGCATCCACGATCACGATTATGGTCGTCTTTTTGCCTCTGTTTCTGATTCGTGGTCAGGCGGGGCAGCTGTTCACGCAGTTTGCGCTGGTGGTTATCTTCTCGATTGCTGTTTCGCTGCTCGATGCACTAACAGTCGTCCCGATGCTCGCGAGTCGGATGATTAAAATCGATCACAATGCCGCACCAAAGGAAAAGGGTGCAGTAACGCGGTTTGCCGATTGGCTCGGCGAGCGCTTTGATGCTCTTGACCACAGCTACCGGGATTCGTTACGCATTGCACTCAAGCGTCGCTGGGTAGTCATCCTCTTCGCCCTTAGCCTGACAGGCGCAAGCTTGTTACTGATTCCTTACATCGGGCAGGAGACGCTTCCTCAGACAGACTCGGGCAACCTCCAGGTCAACCTCCGGATGCCGGTTGGGACGGCGCTTTCGGTGACAAACCAGGCGATGCTGACCGCGGAGGGGATTGCGCGAAAACACCCGGAAATTGAAACCGTTTTTGCGGCGGCCGGGAGCAGCCTCTCGCCACGCGGTGGTACGCAAGGTCTGGCCAGCCATATCGGCGGCATGACGCTTCGCCTCAAGGACAGCCGTAAAAAGTCCACCGTGGTTGTCGGCCAAGAGCTGACCCGCGAAATGAACAAGGCGATTGCGGGCGCGCGTATCAATGTGTCTCCGTATGACCTTGTCGCAAATATCATCGCTGGTGGCAACCAAAACATCGAGCTCAATATTTACGGACCTGATCTCAAGTCGCTCGGCGTTGTTGCAAAGGATGTCCTTGAGGAAATCCGACAGATTCCAGGCCTTGAGAGCGCGGATGTCAGCGTTCAGGATGCGACTCCCGAGCTGCAGATTCATGTGGATCGCGAGAAGGCTGCGCGGCTTGGGGTGAGTTTCCGTGATGTGGCCGCGGTGCTTGGAGCGGCAACCAGTGGTGAGCAAGCCGGGTTCTTCCAAGAAGGTGGCTTCCAGTATCCAATCGTTGTTCAGGTTCCCGAAACACTGCGGAAACAGCCTGAGCAGCTGCTTGGTTTGCCAGTGGCATCCAGTTCAGGAGCCCAAATCCCTGTGCGTGCGGTGGCTCGTGCGGAGATTGGAAATGGCCCGAATGAGGTCAGTCGTATCGACAGCCAGCGCTATATCTCGATTGGTGGAAGCGTGCAGACGCGGCCGCAGAGCGAGGTCGCAAAGGATATCGAAAAGGTGATGATGGGGGTGACGCTCCCGGATGGCATGTTCTGGGATCTTGGGCGTCAGCAGCGCCAGCGTCAGGAAGAGTTCAATGGACTTTGGCTCGCGGTTGTGCTTGCGGTTGCGTTGATTTATATGCTGCTTGCAAGCCAGTTTGAGTCGTTTATTTATCCTCTCACCATTTTGACGACGGTTCCCCTGTCGATTGTCGGTGTGTTGTTAGGCTTGTTCCTCACGGGGCGTAGCTTTGGCCTCACGGCCTTTATCGGCTTGCTACTCCTCGTTGGAATCGTCGTCAAGAACGGTATTTTGCTGATTGAGTACACCAACCAGCTGCGTGAGCGTGGGCTTAGCCGCATCGATGCCGTTCTTGAGGCAAGCCCAACGCGTTTGCGTCCGATTTTGATGACCAGTGGCGCGGCGGTGCTTGGGATGTTGCCGCTGGCGATGGGCTATGGCAAGGGCACTGAGATTCAGGTTCCGCTGGCAACCGCGGTGATTGGCGGCCTGCTCACGAGTACGGTGCTGACGCTGTTTGTGGTGCCGGTGGTTTACACGCTTCTCGATGATCTTGCGCAGCGGATACGGACAAAGGGTTAGACCCGGCTCGCGCCGGGAACGGGCCCGCGGTGGAGTGTTGCTTTCACAACCAGTGGCTTTCCACGCTTTGGCTTTACGGTGATGACAAGCGGGTCATGAAACGATGACAGCTGCTGCGGATTGACGGTGATGCGGTGGATATCCGGGGCTTGCGTGGTCCCGGTAACCTTGCCCGCCAGCATCCACTCGACTACCGGGCGCTGGTCCCGTGTTTGAACATCCAATCGGAGCGTCGTCGGCCCATGCATCCGGATATCGCCACCTGCGACCAGCTGCGGGACAACAGCTGGCTGCGCTCCCTGCTTACAGCGGTCAAGAAACCAAGGACTATCTGTCGCGGCGCGATAGGCTGCTGCGATCTCCGGACTTCCGAGAAGGGCGTAATTGTTCAACCGCCGGCCTGGCTTTGCGTGCAACAGCGCATTCATGCTCAGCCAGTGCACTGCTTTGATACGCGGATAGCGGCTGGGGAGGGCGGTGTACAGCTGGATGATTTTGTCGATGCAAAAGTCATTGCGCCGGCGGCCATCCACTTGGCTTTCCTGACTAGCCGCCCATTCACCAATCATCATCGGATGGCTGGCTGAGTATCGTTCATAAACATAGTCCAGACAGCTAGCCGGGTGGCGCTCTGGGTCTGGCCGCTTAATGTCATTGTCACGGAAGTAGACCGAATAGAAGTTCACACCCACCCAATCCACCGAATCTGGGCCGGGGTAGTAGCGGTCAATCTTGTCCTGTGGAATCCAGTTGGGGCACCAGACCATCGCGATGTTAGGGGCGATGGCATGCATTATGTCCGCGACGCGCTTGAACGCATCTTTGTATGCCGCAGGGTCGCGGTGGTACGGGACCCAGCTGCCATTCATTTCACCTGCGAAGCGTAGAAAGACTGGTACGCGGGTACGGGCGATGTCGGCGGCAAATGCACGCAGATAGGAAGTGTCTCTGGTTTGCGTGATGTCTTTGATGTCCATCACGATTTGCCCACCCATCCCGCGACGTGCCAGCTGGCTTAGCCAATTCGTGGGAGCCGGTCGTCCGTACGAGAGGTACATAAAAGCGGTGGCGTGGCGCCGTCCGATGCGTCTATCGAAGTCCGCCCAGTCGCCGTGAAACTGCCCGTTGTCTCCCGAAACCTTGCGAATTGCATCATCCCGGTCGATACACGCTCCAAGAAAGCATCCACGGGATGGTTCGTTTCGAGCAAGACTACGACTTGATTTCTCGTACTCAGTCAGCTGGTCAACCATAAGGCGGACATCCTGATGGCAAAGCTTCGCGAGTGATGCGTAATAGTCGCGGGTGTTGGAATCGCCCCGAGCTCCAAATACTTTGCTGGCAGCCAGATATTCCCGCTCTGCGGTGGCAAAGTCTCCCCGCTTTTCAGCGGCGATGGCGGCATCGTAGTGGCTGTCAGGAATCGGCATAGGCGATAGTACGCTGGATATGAAGTGGATGTTCCACCCTTCTAAAGCACGGCAGAGTGATTATGGTGAAAGTTAACATGATTAGAATTTGCATTAATTACTAAAGTTGTGTTAAGAGAAAACATGAATACCCTCCTTGTACTGGCAGCCTTGTCTGCTGTTGCCGCTGGTGATACACGCTCCACGAATGCGAATGCGTTTAATGGATGGCATCAGTACGGAGGAAACCCGCAGCACACTGCCATTTCCAAGGTCAGCCTGCAGCCGTTGCAGAGGATTGTGTGGCAGACGCCGATTGACAAAGCACCGCAGTATTCGGGGAGCAACCTGTTGGTTCACTACACAGGCCCGATGATTTCCCGGTCTGGTACCGTTGTGATTCCGGTCAAGACAGCGGCTGGTGGAAGCTTTGTCGCAGAAGGTCGCCGTCACACAGATGGATCACTTTTGTGGACCACGCCAACCGATTGGTCTGCGCCACCAAGTGGCTGGGGACCCGTGATTGGCGCCGCACTTTTCCCACAACCGGGCAACAGAAACAAGACTTCAATGGTGATGGCTTCATCTGGTGGACGCGTCATAATCCGGGATGATGTCGATTCTCCAACAAGCCGTACGCGTGTTTTGACATTCTTTGGGGATGCAGCCTATCGGGCAAACCCAACGGCGTATAACAACAACGTTAAGATCAATACGCCGATTACCGTTGATAACAGCGGCAATATTTACTTTGGGTATCAGGTTCTAGGAACGAATCCCCTTGGTTTGGTGAGTGGTCTCGCAAAGATCACACCAACCGGGAGTGGACTAAGCTCCGGTGCGGTGTATCGCTATAAGTCGATGGCCGGGCTGACAGGTGGACTGTCGAATGGCAAAGTGACAACCAACTGTGCGCCAGCGGTCAGCCTTGATGGCAAGTCGCTTTACTTCTCAACAAATGGCGCAACGCCGTACATCGTGGCCGTGTCCACAGCATCCCTGGCGCCAATCGCCGCCACCCGCCTGACAGACCCGAACACGGGGAACAATGCGTGGGTTGCGGACGAAGGAACTGCATCCCCGATGGTGGCATCCGATGGCACCGTTTGGTACGGCATTCTGGAAAATCCTGCAGGATCAAACCATTATCGTGGATGGATGCTGCGCTTTAGCATCGGGCTAACGCAGATCGGTCGTCCGGGGGCATTTGGCTGGGATGATACATGTTCGCTTGTGCCAAAGTCTGCGGTTCCAAGCTACAAGGGCCCAAGTCCATATCTGGTGCTGACTAAGTACAACAACTACTATGGCATTGGTGGAGATGGTCGTAATATGCTCGCCATTTTGGATCCGGCATCCACGAAAATCGATCCAGAAACCGGTGTTACCGTGCTTAAGGAAGTGTTGACGGTGCTCGGTATCACCCCTGATGGCGATGGCTTAAATGGCAAAGTACGTGAATGGTGCATCAATACTGCTGCGATCGATGTTGCAGGTAAGTGTGCGCTTGTCAACTGCGAGGACGGCAAAGCTTTCCGATGGGATTTTGTCACGAACACCCTTTCTGAGCAAATTACACTGACTGCGGGAATTGGTGAGGCGTATACGAGCACGGTCATCGGCCCGGATGGAAAAGGCTACGCGATCAATAACGCGACGGTCTACGTCCTTGGCAGTAACTAAGCGGGTTGCCTTTGCGTTGTTGCTCGTCCCGGTTCTTGGCGCATCGGGGCAGCCCCCCGCCGTAACCCGCCCCAACATCCACACCGCCGCACAATCGGCTATCACGCAGCTACGCCCGGATGGCACAGCGTGTATCTCATGTCATAGCCCACTCGGGACCGAGCTGTTTTCATCCGGCTTTTCAATCAGCGACTTCTCCCGCCGCGCCGCAAGGCACATGAGCGTATCCGATGCCGAATCCGTCGCCGAAACACTGGGGAATGTCCCATCCTCGCATGCGAAAGAGTCATGGCTCTTCCCTGTTCATGTTTCTTCGACGAGCACCACAGGCATCGACAAGGATTCTGCATTTGGAAGCCGCCTGCGAACCGGAACATCGCACCTAAGCTCCGGTGTGATTCAATCCCATGCCGACGCCTTGGATGCTGCGAAACAGCTGCTGATGGTGACCCCATCCAGCCTGAAACCTGGAATTACGATCGATCCTTTGTCACGCGAGCCGCGGAGGTCGGACAAAGGGCTGCTGATTGGTGACTGGATCCCAGATGTTCCCTTAAGCCGTGAACAAACATCAATCTATGCATCCAAAGCGACTGAAATTGCCGGAAATGCCACGAGTGATGATCCCAAACGACAACTTTTAGCGCTCCAAATGGTTTATGCGATCACGGACCGTCCACAGACACCGCTTGCCACACTTGCTTTCTATAAACGCGCTGCGCTGCTACAGTTCGGAAAGCCTTGGAAGCGGTTTGTTCCGACATCAAGGATGCCCGAAAACCCGGTCTGGGCAGTCGGAAATCAGCTGCGTATCATGCACGGCAGACGCACGGATGAGCTTGGCATTTCGCCAGAGGAATGTCTAGCGACAGGCCTGAAGAGCGGAGATTATATCCAGACAGCCGGGAGTGCTGCGGGCTGGTTCTGGGTTTGTTTTGCCACGGATCCGACACTTGAATCGATGTCTCTTGATATTAAAGCACGCAATGGCCAGTACTTTCTTCAAGCGCTAGCGGACACGGGGAAGGCTCCTTGGACGACGGCTTATGCCGCCAGCTATCTTGTGCTCTCGCGGGCTGGCGTTCGTCGAGAAATGGCACTCCAGCCAGACTTCACGGCCTTTGTGAACAGTGATCAGATCATAAAAAATGCGCCCCGAGATAAAGCTCAGCGGCTGCTCTACCAAAGCTGGCTACGCAATGTGATACGGATGGTTGTTTACCTGATGCTCGATGACATCGAAGCCGGGATGCCGGTTTTCAATGCTGTCGGGGCCAGCCAGCAACTCAGCGATTTTCTACGGTCTGTCAATACATTGGTGCCGGCAAGCAAGCATCCGGATGACAGCAAACTTGTGAAGACCTTGCTTGACCGAATGGCGCCGTTTCGTGATCTACAGCAGCATCCCAAGCCGTGATTTATGAAGCACGGTGGTTTGCCAGATAGAATAGCCGGTAGTTGTTGCAGTGCCGCAGCGGACATTTATTCAAAGGTGATTGATGCATGAACAGTTTTTCCCGTGGAGTCTTATTCGCACTTTGCAGCCTGGTCATTCCCGGCGGTGCCGCGCTGGCTCAGTCTGTACCCGTGATTCCTGCCCCGATGAAAGCAGAAGCCAGCACAGGCGCCTTTCGTATCGGTAAGTCAGTTGTCATCCGCCACGATAAGGCATCCAAGAGCGAAGCACAGCTCCTCGGTGGATTACTGAAGACTCGCCTCGGTGTTACCCCGAAGACAACCAGTGGAAATGGCTCGCTTTCCGCAAACAGCATTTCTTTGAAAATTGACCCCAATTTGCCATTGAAGGATGGCGGCTACCGCATGACGGTGGGGCCGGATGGCGTCCTGATCACCGGCAAGGATGCGGCGGGTGTCTTCTACGCCACGCAGTCTTTGATTCAGCTGGCCCCTCCTGCTGGGGATGCGCGCTGGGCGATGCCGGATGGCGCTGCGGTTTCAAGCGTGCGCATCGATGATGAGCCTACCTTTGGCTGGCGCGGCATTCAGCTGGATGTCGGACGCTGGTTCCTGCCAGTGGAGGACATCAAGAAGCTCCTCGACTGGATGGCGTTTCACAAGCTGAATGTCTTTCACTGGCACCTGACCGAAGATCAGGGCTGGCGCTTTGAGTCCAAAAAGTATCCAAAGCTCACCGAGATTGGCGCGTGGCGTGACAGCTCCCCGCCTTATGGGAACCGCAACGCAGCGGATGGCAAGAAGCATGGCGGTTTCTATACGCAGCAGCAGTGCCGTGATGTAGTTGCTTATGCAGCAAAGCGCCATATCACCGTGGTTCCAGAGATCGAGATTCCAGGCCACTCCAGCGCTGCGATCGCGAGCTACCCATATCTTGGCAATGATGACATCCCTGGGTATGAGCCTCGTGTGATGACCCAGTGGGGCGTTCAGAGCTATGTTCTGTCGCCAAAGGAAGAGACATTCAAGTACATCGAGGATGTTCTGGATGAAGTCTGCAAGGTCTTCCCGAGTAAGTTTATCCATATCGGCGGTGATGAGGCTCCAAAGACACAGTGGAAGAAATCCCCATACGCCCAGGGTGTGATGAAGCGCGAAGGCCTCAAGGATGAGGAAGAGCTGCAGAGCTACATCATCAAGCGCGTCGAGGGGATGCTCACGAAGCGTGGGCGCCGCTTGATCGGCTGGGATGAAATCCGTGAGGGTGGCTTGTCGCCGAACGCAACTGTCCAGGCATGGCGCGGTGAGCAGGGTGGTATTGACACTGCGCGTGAGGGCAAGGATGTCGTGATGTCGCCGACATCTCATATGTACTTCGACTACTACCAGGCAGATTCGAAGTCGGAGCTCGCCAAGGGACCTGAGTTTGAGTGCATCGGTGGCTTCCTGCCGCTTGAACAGGTTTATTCCTACTACCCGCTTCCAACAGTCCTGAATGCTCAGGAGCAGAAGAAGATTCTGGGCCTCGAGGGACAGATCTGGGGCGAGTATGTGAAGTCGTATGAGAAGGCGATGTACCTTGGGTTCCCGCGTGCGGCGGCGATGGCGGAGACGGGCTGGTCGCCTAAGTCCCGTAAAAACTATGCAGACTTTACGGAGCGTTTGGCAAAGGTGAATGAGCACTACAAGGCTGCCGGACTCAAGGTCGGCCCGCTTAAGTAAGTTGTTTGGTTAGTAAGTAGGTTTCGAGAGGCCCTCTGGTGGTTGACACCAGGGGGCTTTTTGCGGGTTAATGTTCGCCAATTTCACGGGAGGGCGCAGCGGCCCTCCCCTACACAGAATTTACGTCGATTCCGCAAGCGAGATTCTGTTCAGAAGTTTGCCAGGAGCCTGTCCACGCTCCGGTGGTTTTTCATCAAATGAAAAAGAAAAAATCTCCCTCTGTTTCCAGAGAGAGGCTTTCGCCAAAAGCGATAATCCCTCTTACGGGGTAACAAACAAAGTCCCCATATTTGCCAAGATCCTGTCCATGCTCCGGTGGTTTTTCATGAAATGAACAAGAAAAAACCTCCCTCTGTTTCCAGAGAGAGGCTTTTCGTTAGATCGAAAATCCCTGTTACGGGGTAATCAATACAGACCCCAGAGTGGCCAGGAGCCTGTCCATGCTCCGGTGGTTTTTCATCAAATGAAAAAGAAAAAACCTCCCTCTGTTTCCAGAGAGAAGTTTTCGTTCAAACGAGATAATCCCTGTTACGGGGTAACAAATAAAGCCCAGAGTGGCCAGGAACCTGTCCATGTTGGGTTTGCTGGGCTGCCCGGGCAGACGTTAAAACCTGCACCGCTTCCAGCTGGTGTACGGAAGGTACATGCTGGCATGGTGTACTGGGCAGCGGTTGGGCAGAGGTTCAGGAATCCGCGTACGTTGATGTACTTTGCATGGCCATCGGCGTATGCAAGGGTAAATCCATCAGAGTGAGGAGCCGTTGCCTTCACCGGCACACCCGTTGGCATCAGATATGCAGCCCACGATTCACGCAGCGCAGCTGGGTAAACAGTGCTCGAGCTGGTGATGTAGGAGAAGCCGACTTGGTTTGGGAGCTCCATAAAGACCATCGTGTCCGCAGGGGCTTGAATACCGGCAAGCGTTCCGCCGATAAACGATGGGTTTTCACCACCAATGAATGGTCGTCCGGAGATCGCGAGGTTCATAGCATAGCCATCTCCCTTGTACTCACCATTGACATCCCATGCGGCCTTGTCACGCGTACGGCTTGGGCACTGGAAGACTTGGCTGTTCTTGATGTAAGGAATCACCCACGCTTGCCACTTGTAGTGGTTAATGCGGAGTGCGAATCCACCGGTTGCCTGTGGGTTGATTGGGCTGATAGTGCCCGTCGGCAACCAGTAGTCTGCACGAGGATAGTTCTCATCGTAGTCCTGAACGTACATCAACATGCCAAGACCGACTTGCTTCATGTTGGATAGACAGGATGTCTGGCGGGCCTTTTCACGGGCCTGTGCAAATACTGGGAAAAGAATAGCTGCCAAAATGGCAATAATAGCAATCACAACCAGGAGTTCGATAAGCGTAAATGCGCTCTTTCGCGATGTGCGAGTCATATAAGGTCTCCAATACGGATATGAGTGACACCCGCCATGTAGGAAGACGCCACCGCAGTATGACCGATAGACCCTGCTAAATCACGTGTGATGTTGGTCATCAAAATTAATAATTGGCACAAATTGGAGTTTTGTGTAATGCGTTGGTATTGCCTGATGGTTCGCTGCGTACCCGCTTTCATCAATTTGTTGCCGGTGGGCGTAGGGCAAAGCAGACCTCTCTGTGATTCCTATCGGC
>Ga0255108_1000207_pt1 | contig 18499 bp, 20 predicted proteins | sample Law_Miss_RepA_8h_FD_188469 | JGI IMG/M metagenome (GOLD analysis project Ga0255108, IMG submission 188469) | Freshwater microbial communities from St. Lawrence River, New York, United States - Law_Miss_RepA_8h | ecosystem: Environmental > Aquatic > Freshwater > River | place: USA: New York... | reverse complement strand
GAACACGTATGGCGATCCATCTATCTGGAAAGCCAGCCGTTACTCATTATGAAATTTTAGAGCGATTTGGTGTTCACACTTATTTAAGATGCAATCTTGAAACGGGACGTACCCATCAAATTCGAGTGCATATGCAATATTTAAAAGCACCAATAGTGGGTGATCCTGTCTATGGTTTAAAAAGTATTATGCCGATTAAATCCATGAGTGACGAGTTACGTCAGCATGTATTAGGTTTTAATCGCCAAGCACTTCATGCGATTCGTTTGGGACTCATTCATCCGTTAAGTGGTGAAGTAATGGAATGGTCGATTGATTTACCAGATGATATGAAAGCCTTGCTCGAAATCATTCGTGCTGAGCAGCTGGATGAAATAAAACCCTTAGAGGATTTAAGTTTTGAGGATTATCTTGATGAGGCGAGTGATGATTTAGATGATGACATGCTAGAAGATGATGAGTAATTTTTTTATTCCAAATTGGCCAGCGCCTCCACATATTAAATCCATGCAAACCCTTCGATCTGGCGGAAAGAGCGAAGGCAAATACAATAGTTTTAATTTAGCAGCGCATGTGAATGATGACATTAATTCTGTTCATTTGAATCGCGACCTACTTAATCAATTTTTACCTAGCCCTCCTCATTGGCTTAACCAAACGCATAGTGTAGATGTGATCAAAATCCCATCACCCGTATTTAATGCAGATGCTTCTTATACAACAGAAAAAAATACAGTATGTGTTGTTCAAACAGCTGATTGTTTACCTTTATTAGTGACAAATACTGAGGGGACGATAGTGGCTTCTATTCATGCAGGGTGGCGGGGTCTTTTAAGTGGTGTGATTGAAAACGCCATTGAGAAGATGAATGTCTCACCCAATGAATTACTCGTATGGTTAGGGCCTGCAATCAGCCGACAGCATTTTGAAGTAGGTTTTGATGTGAAAAATAGCTTTTGCGAAAAACATAGCGAGGCTGAAAAAGCTTTTCATTTGATCTCAGAACAAAAATGGTTAGCAGATATTTACGCGCTTGCCAAAATAAGACTCAATCTATGTGGCATCAAACAAATATATGGCGGCATTGTGTCGGATAATTATTGCACTTTTGCCAATGAAGTTGATTATTTTTCATATAGACGTGATGGCATCACCGGTAGGATGGCTTCCCTTATTTGGATCGATTCATAAAGACATCCAATCATTTCAAGTTTCGTTATAATACTTAATTCTGTCACCATAATTTAACTTCATGCACACACTTCTTTGGATTCTGTTTTCTTGTTTCATTGGTGGTTTATTAAGTGTCACGGCTGCAGCCCTTGTGACCATGAATACGAGAACGCACCTTGTTTCGCATTTAGTGAGCTACGCGGTAGGCGCTATGTTGGGTGCAGTTTTCTTAGAAATATTGCCGCATGCTTTTAAGCTTACAAATAATATAGAAGCCACAACCTTTGTTGTCTTATTCGGCATCCTTTTATTTTTTGTACTTGAAAAATTATTATTATGGCGTCACTGTCATGGTGATCATTGTGAAGTGCATGATGTACATCATGAAAATGATGCTGCTAAAAATCATGAACATACTCATGATGAAGGCCGAAGTGGCAGCATGATTATGGTGGGTGATTTATTTCATAATTTTGTCGATGGTATCTTAATTGGCTCAGCGTTTATGGTGAGCACTAGTTTAGGTATTGTCACAGCATTAGCTATCATTGCGCATGAGATTCCTCAAGAAGTGGGTAATTTTTTAATTCTACTTCATTCAGGGTATAAGAAAAAAGAAGCATTTATTTTTAATCTTCTCGCGAGTTTTGCTACGGTGTTAGGCGGACTTCTCGCTTATTTCATTTTGGAATCCATGATGGATTGGGTGCCTTTTATTTTAGCGCTCGCAGCATCCAGCATGATTTATGTATCGATCGCAGATTTGATACCAGGCCTTCATAAAAAAACTGAATTACGTTCGACCGTATTTCAAGTCACACTGATTGTATTAGGTGTGGCATCCATTGCGCTCACACAAATGATTGTTGAGGGCTAATGGCATCACATACCCCTAGAGTCGGTTTTGTATCATTAGGTTGCCCTAAAGCCGGTTCAGATTCCGAAAGAATACTCACGCAATTACGTGCAGAAGGTTATGACATCTCAAAGTCTTATCAAGATGCTGATCTAGTCGTAGTCAATACTTGTGGTTTTATTGATTCAGCTGTCAAAGAATCCATGGACGCCATAGGGGAAGCCGTTAAAAAAAATGGCAAAGTGATTGTGACAGGTTGTTTGGGAGTAAAAAAAGACATCATTGAAAAAGAGTATCCAAATTTACTCGCCATAACAGGACCTCACGCATTAAATGAAGTCATGTCGGCCGTGCATACCCACCTAGAAAAACCACATGATCCTTTTAGTGATTTAGTACCACCCCAAGGCATCCGTTTAACACCTAAACACTACGCCTATTTAAAAATTTCAGAAGGCTGTAATCATCGATGTTCATTTTGTATTATTCCATCCATGCGTGGAGATCTTGTAAGCCGATCCATTGATGATGTGATGACTGAAGCAGAAACGTTAGTCAATAGCGGTGTATCAGAAATTTTGGTGATTTCACAAGATACAAGTGCTTACGGTGTGGATATTAAATATCGAAGTGGCTTTTGGAATGGCCGTCCCATTAAAACTAAACTTTATGATTTAGCCGAAGCCTTGGGCTCTTTAGGTGTGTGGATCAGAATGCATTATGTGTATCCTTACCCTCATGTTGATGACATTATTCCTCTCATGAGCGAAGGTTCGATTTTACCTTATCTTGATGTACCTTTTCAGCATGCAAGCCCTCGTATTTTAAAACTCATGAAGCGACCCGCAAGTTCTGAAAATAATCTTTTAAGTATCAATCGATGGAGAGAAGTGTGTCCTGATATCACGATACGAAGTACTTTTATCGTGGGTTTTCCTGGGGAAACAGAATCTGAATTTGAAGCGCTGTTAGATTTTCTTGAAGAGGCTCAATTAGATCGCGTCGGTTGTTTTAAATATTCGCCTGTTGATGGCGCGAGCGCTAATTTATTAGAGGGTCATGTGCCAGAAGAAATTAAAGAAGCACGATTGCAAAAATTTATGGAAACGCAAGAACGCATCAGCCATAAAAAACTTCAAGCCAAAGTAGGTCAAATATTAACTGTTTTAGTCGATAGTCATGATGGTGATTATGCGATTGCAAGATCGATGGCGGACGCACCTGATATTGATGGTAAAGTTTATTTAAGGGACGGCAAGCTTTTAAAGCCAGGTGATTTTGTCGATGTTAAAATTGAATCTTATGATCAACATGATTTATTTGCAGGGCCTAATGTTTAAGAAAAAATATCTATGACCGTTGTCACACGTTTTGCTCCAAGCCCCACAGGTTACCTTCATATTGGAGGCGCGAGAACTGCATTATTCTCTTGGGCTTTCGCCAAAAAGCATCAAGGCCAATTTATCTTACGCATTGAAGATACCGATTTAGAAAGGTCTACCCCTGAAGCAGTGAAAGCCATTATGGACGGTATGACATGGCTTCATCTTGATTACGATGAAGGCCCTATCTACCAAACAAAACGTATGGCAACTTATAAAACATACATTGATCAATTGATTAAAGAAGATAAAGCCTATCTTTGTTATGCTTCAAAAGAAGAATTAGAAATTTTACGTGAATCACAAATGAAAGCCGGCTTAAAGCCAAAGTATGATGGGAAGTGGCGGCCTGAACCTGGAAAAATTTTACCTTCTACCCCTGAAAACATTCAACCAGTTGTGCGTTTTAAAAATCCAACATCAGGTGTTGTCACATGGCATGATTTAGTGAAAGGTGAAATCACGATTGCGAATGAAGAGCTCGATGACTTAGTGATAGCAAGAGGAGATGGCACACCTACTTATAATTTTTGTGTGGTCATTGATGATTGGGAAATGAAAGTGACCCACGTCATTCGAGGTGATGATCATATTAACAATACACCACGCCAAATTAATCTCTTAAAAGCTTTGAACGCAACCATTCCAGCATATGCACACCTATCAATGATTTTAGGTAGCGATGGTCAAAAGCTATCTAAAAGACATGGCGCTGTCAGTGTGATGCAATATTTTGATCAAGGTTATTTACCTGAGGCCATTCTGAATTATTTAGCCCGTCTTGGATGGAGTCATGGCGATGATGAAATTTTTAGTATGACTGATTTTTGTCAATGGTTTGATTTGGACCATATTACTTCTTCATCTGCACAATTTAATACAGAAAAATTAGATTGGCTTAATAGCCATTACATCAAAACACTACCACTTGAGCGGATAGCTTCAGCAATAGAGACTTACTTAAAAGAAGTAGTCCATTCGCCGATCGATCCTAGTCTTTTAATAAAGGCAATCGATATTCATCGCGAACGTGCAAATCATTTAACAAGTCTTGCGCGTGATATTGCTTATATTTTTGAATATCAAAAACCAAATCAGCAAGATTTTGAAAAGCATATTAATGATGAAGCATTAAAGCTTATTAAATCATTTCAAGCCGCTTTAATTAAGATTGATTGGACGAAAGAAGCCATTCATAATGTGATGAATGACGTGGTGACTTTACATGCAATTAAATTTCCAAAACTTGCTATGCCACTTCGAGTCCTTTTAACAGGTATCGCACAATCACCTAGTATTGATGTTGTGATGGAGATCTTAGGGCATGATGAAACGATGAAACGTTTGAATCTTTACTTATAACTATATTTGGAATCCTCTATGGAAAAAAAGACAACACATTTACAAGATGAGTTTTTAAATCAACTTAGAAAAGAACATGTATCAGTATCTATTTATTTAATGAACGGTATTAAATTACAAGGCAATATTGAGTCATTCGATCAATACGCTATTTTATTAAAAAATACTGTGAGTCAATTAGTCTATAAACATGCTATTTCAACGATCGTACCCATGCGGAATGTCAACATAGAGCCTCCAGCAGATGATGATTGATGTTTGAACGTCCGAACGAAGGAAAATCCGCCTGTGTAATTAGTATTAACTTTGGTGATAATGATTTCGAAGAGAGTATCGAAGAAATTAAAGAGTTAGTATTAAGTGCTGACATGAAAATTGTCAGCACAGTGAATATTAAGAGATCAGCACCCGACCCCAAGTATTTTTTGGGCTCAGGAAAAGCTGAAGAAGTGAAGTTTATGATTCAAGAGTCAAAAGCCGACACCGTAATTTTTAACCATAACCTCAGCCCCTCCCAAGAGCGAAACTTAGAAAAATATTTTAGTACGCGAATCTTTGATCGTACCGCACTCATCTTATTAATTTTTGCAAAGCGCGCTAAAAGTCACGAAGGTAAACTTCAAGTCGAATTAGCGCAGCTTGATCACTTATCGACAAGACTGATTAAAGGCTGGAGTCACTTAGAAAGACAAAAAGGGGGTATTGGTGTAAGAGGAGGCCCCGGTGAAAAGCAATTGGAACTTGATCGCCGGATGTTAAAACTTCGCATTAAGCAGTTGAAAGAAAAATTAGATAAATTAAAACGACAACGCACTATGCAGCGAAAAAAAAGGAGCCGTTCGGGCGCACTTAATATTTCGATTGTCGGTTATACCAATGCGGGTAAATCGACACTCTTTAACCAGTTGACTCATGCAAATGCTTTAGCCATGAATCAACTCTTTGCAACACTTGACACCACCTCCCGAAAACTTTTTATTGAAGACGGCGTGGAATGTGTGATATCAGACACAGTGGGTTTTATTAAGGCACTTCCTACGACGTTGATTGAGGCGTTCAAATCTACCCTTGAAGAGTCAAGAGAGGCTGATTTACTCCTTCATGTCGTCAATATGGCCAACCCCAATCATCACGAACAAGTTAAGGCGGTGAATAAGATCCTAGAGGAGATTAAAGCCGCGTCAATACCACAAATTCTCGTTTTAAATCAGATTGATAGACTCGATATAAAGGCAAATCACGAAAAAGATGAATATGGTAGAATTTCGACTATTCAGTTATCTGCAAAGACAGGTGAGGGTATTGAACTTTTAAAAGAGGCCATCCTCCAACTAGTTGTCGCAAAGCAGTCAGCTGAAACCGAAATATTTGAATAAAACCCCCTTAACTATTAAATAGAATAAATTTATGGCAAAAACCCCCGGGCAAAATAATAACCAAGGAGAAGGACCTCCTGATCTAGACGAGCTTTTGAGTGATTTAAAAAAGAAAATAGGTCGTATTTTTGGTAAACAAGAAACAGACCAAAAAACGTCTAAGCCTAGCGGAGGCAATCCGACACCCAATTCAACGAGCGATCAACTTCCTATTGTCCCCATTCTACTGATTGTAGTATTGATTTGGGTAGCTACAGGCTTTTATATCGTAGACCAAGGTTCACGTGGTGTTGTTTTAAGGTTCGGTAAAAATACAGAAGTGACTATGCCAGGACCGCGCTGGCATATTCCATTTCCGATCGAGTCAGCTGAGGTGGTTAACCTTGAACAAGTGCGCACCATTGAAGTAGGTTACCGTTCCGCTGGTGATGCTGATGCTAGATCAAAAGAAGTGAGAGAGTCATTAATGTTAACGGATGATGAAAATATTATTGACCTCCAATTTGCCGTGCAATACAACTTAAAATCAGTTGAAGATTTTTTATTTAATAATCGTTCAGCAGAATCTTCAGTGAGAGGTGCTGCTGAAACTGCTATTCGTGAAATCGTCGGTAAAAGCAAAATGGATTTTGCATTATATGAAGGTCGCGAAGAGATTGCTGTCAAAGCCAAAAAACTCATGCAAGAAATTTTGGATCGATACAATACGGGGATCAATGTGACAAGTGTCACCATGCAAAATGCGCAGCCGCCAGAGCAGGTTCAAGCTTCATTTGATGATGCTGTTAAAGCTAAGCAAGACTTAGAGCGACAAAAAAATGAAGGTCAAGCTTATGCCAATGACATCATCCCAAAAGCTAAAGGTACAGCTTCAAGACTCACCGCAGAAGCGCAAGGCTATCGTTTAAAAGTTGAAAATGAGGCGAAGGGTAACGCGAGTCGTTTTGAACAAATATTAACGCAATATAATCGGGCACCCGAAGTTATGCGTGATCGACTTTATATCGAAGCACAAGAGCAAATATTATCTAACGTTTCTAAAGTATTTATCGATCAAAAAAATTCAAATAATTTGCTCTATTTGCCTTTAGATAAACTGATTCAGCAAGCAACACCAGAAGCATTATCACCGAGGGTAGATGTCACACCTCAAGTAGATATGAATCAGTCTTCGATGCAAAACTTAGAACGAACGCGAGATGCATTTAAATCAAGAGATCGGGAAACGAGATAAATAATATGAGAAATATTACATACCTATTAGTGAGTTTTTTAGCAGGCATCGTGATTTTAGCAATGTCTACTTTTACAGTTGATCAAAGAGAATACGCCATTGTATTTCGCTTAGGTGAAATCATATCCATCAAAAAAGAACCAGGACTTTATTTCAAAACACCGCTTATTGAAAATGTGCGTTTTTTTGATAATCGAATTTTGACACTTAACTACCAAGAGCCTGATCGTTTTATTACGAGCGAAAAGAAAAATGTACTTGTAGATTCATTCATTAAATGGAAAATTGTCGATCCTGCAAAATACTATGTCTCTGTGAATGGTGATGAAGTTCAAGCTGAGAGAAGAATTTCTCAAACAGTGAATGATGGATTGCGCGCAGAATTTGGTAAAAGGACTATTCATGATGTCGTATCAGGCGAACGTGGAGAAATTATGCAAATTCTCACAGATCGTGCTGATCGAGATTTGCGTTCGCTGGGTATTCAAATTTTAGATGTGCGCTTAAGGCGAGTGGACCTTCCTAAAGAGGTGAGTGAATCCGTTTATCAACGTATGAATGCTGAGCGTAACTCTGTTGCCAATGAATTGCGCTCACAAGGTTTTGCAGCGTCAGAAAAAATTCGTGCCGATGCAGAGAAGCAACGTGATGTCATCATTGCTGAAGCCTACAAGGAAGCACAGAAAGTAAAGGGTGATGGAGATGCAAAAGCCTCAGAAATCTACGCTAATGCCTATGCTAAGAATCCTGAATTTTATGCTTTTTACCGAAGTATTGAAGCTTACAAAAAGAGCTTTAAAGATAAAGCAGATGTGTTGGTCTTAGACCCAACTTCAGATTTTTTAAAGTACATGCGCAGCTCTAAAAAGAAAAAAGACTAGCCATGAAAAATTGGCTTTTTTCATCCTTTGGCCTAATGTTGATACTAGAAGGACTCATGCCCTTATTTTTTCCAGAAGGTTGGCGTGAAACTTTTAGAAAGCTAATTAAAATGAAATCTGGCCAGATTCGCTTTATGGGTTTGATATCTTTTTTATTAGGATTAATTATTTTATTATTAGGTCGCTAATTGATGAATCAATGGACGCTCCCAGATTATGTTGAAGATATGCTTCCTGATGAAGCAGTCTATCTTGAGTCATTAAGACGCTCTATTATTGATCTCTATCAAGCCCATGGTTATTTTTATGTCATTCCTCCTATGCTGGAATACATTGAATCTTTAAATGGCAATGGCCAGGACATGGATCTGGATACATTTAAAGTGGTCGATCAGTTAACAGGAAGACTTATGGGTGTTCGTGCTGATATCACACCTCAGGTCGCTCGCATCGATGCACACCTTATTCAAAATGATGAAGTCACAAGATTATCTTACGCAGGCTCGGTTTTAAGAACGAAGCCAGCCAGCTTTTTACAGTCAAGAGAGCCGTTCCAAATTGGGGCTGAGCTCTATGGATTCAAAGGCATTGAAGCTGACCTTGAAATTCAAACACTTCTGATTAAAACACTCAGTACTATCGGTATTCAAAACCCAGTATTTGATTTTAATCATCTTGATATTTTTACGTCCTTAATTGCATCATCCAATATGGCACGTGACCAACTTGATCGTTTGTATCAAGCGATGCAGAAAAAAGATAAATCAGAAGTGATTGATCTTACCAAATCTATAGACAAAAAAAATCGTGATGCATTAATTGCATTAGTAAGCCTTTATGGTGATGCCAATATTTTAAAAGAAGCTGAAAAAGTATTGCCGCAAGATAAGGCTATTAAAAGTGCGCTGCAATTTTTGAATGAAATTGATAAGGCTTTAAAAAACAATCAGATTAAAGTGTCCTATGACTTAAGTGACATTCGTGGCTACCAATATCATAATGGTTTGGTATTTTCAGTGTATGCAGATCAATGCTATTCGCCTATTGCATTAGGTGGGCGCTATGACAATATTGGCGCATCATTTGGACGTAACCGTCCAGCCACAGGTTTCACGATGGATTTGAAAAATATCGTCACTTTATTTCCTAATGGTAAAAAAGCAAAAGCCATTTTAGCTCCCCAAGGTAGCGATAGCGGATTACAAAATGCGATTGAGTCATTGCGTCAACAAGGCGAAATTGTTGCGATTGATTTATTTGGCCATATGAATGCGATACAGAATAATTGTGATCGCATATTGACTCAAGATGCTAGCAAAGCGTGGAAAGTTAAAACGGTTTAATTGAAGATGGCAAAAAATTTAGTAGTTATTGGGACACAATGGGGCGATGAAGGTAAAGGTAAAATTGTCGATTGGTTAACAGATCACGCAGAAGGCGTTGTTCGCTTTCAGGGTGGACATAATGCAGGTCATACCTTAGTGATTGGCCAAGGCCCAAACCAAAAAGAATATAAACTTAATTTAGTCCCTTCAGGCATTATTCGTAAAAACGTAGATTGCTTCATTGGCAATGGTGTCGTGCTTGATATTGAGCATTTGCTTCACGAAATTAAAACACTTGAAGCTGATGGTATTGAAGTCAAAAGTCGTTTATTTGTAAGTCCAGGCTGCCCTTTAATTTTAAAGCATCACGTAGCACTTGACCAAGGTCGAGAAGCCATGCGTGAAGCTAAAATTGGTACCACAGGTAAAGGTATTGGCCCGGCTTATGAAGACAAGGTGGCTCGTCGATCGCTCCGCGTTTACGATTTGCTTAATCCAGATAATTTTAAAAATAAACTTGTAGAAGTCATGGATTACCACAACTTTGTTTTGCAACATTACTTAAAAAAAGTTCCGATTGATGTCAGTGAGCAGTTTGATCTTTCGATGTCGCATGCAGAAAAAATAAAACCATATCTTGCTGATGTTTCACAAAAACTTTATGAAGCAAATGCTAAAAATAAGAATTTACTATTCGAAGGTGCGCAAGGTTCACTGCTAGACATTGATCATGGGACTTACCCTTATGTCACATCATCCAATTGTGTATCAGGCCAGGCAGCAGCAGGTGCTGGCGTGGGTCCACATATGTTGCATTATATTTTAGGCATTACAAAAGCTTATACGACGCGTGTCGGTGGCGGTCCTTTTCCGAGTGAGCTTGATATTGAAACCCAAGGGACACCTGGATATCAAATGTCAACAAAAGGAAAAGAAATTGGTACGGTGACTAAAAGAAAAAGGCGTTGTGGTTGGTTTGATGCAGCTGCATTAAAACGCTCTGCTATGATTAATAGCCTTACGGGTTTATGTATTACGAAACTTGATGTTCTAGACGGCATTAAAAAAATTGGTATATGTGTAGGCTATGAATTAGACGGTAAAAAAATTGATCTTCTTCCTTTAGGTTCAGATCAGGTGGAGCGTTGTAAACCTATTTTTATTGAAGTGGATGGTTGGGATGAAAGCACCTTCGGTATTAAATTGATGAATGATCTTCCTAAAAATGCGCAGCTTTACCTCAAGACATTAGAAAAATTATGCGAAGTGCCTATTCATGTCGTATCGACTGGTCCTGAGCGTGACGAAACGATCGTCCTTAAACATCCCTTCGAGTAATAACTTATGACAGATACGCGTATCCAACCTGTCAGTACGATTATTTCAGCCAAATGGATTTGTCCTGTTAGACCACACAATACAGTGCTCGAGGATCATTCGATCATTATTGATGAGGATCGAATCATCGATATTGTTGAGACAAAAAAAGTAGCTTCACTTTATCAGAGCAATCAACACTTTCAGTTGCATCACCATATTGTTACCCCTGGTCTTATTAATGCACATACGCATGCTGCTATGAATTTATTTCGAGGTTTTGCAGACGATCAGCCACTTCATACATGGCTTAATGACTCTATTTGGCCGCTTGAAAAAAAATGGGTCACACCGGATTTTGTTCATGATGGCACATTGATTGCGTGCGCTGAAATGCTAAAAAGTGGTGTGACTACGTTTAATGAAATGTACTTTTATCCTGAAGCAGCATCGCGCGCTATTAAACAAAGTGGTATGCGAGCTAACATCGGTCTTTTTGTGATGGATTATCCCTCTAATTACGCAAATGATGGAGAGGATTATCTAATGAAAGGACTTGAAGCCAGAGATGGTTGGCGTGATGAAAGTCGAATTACATCAAGCTTAGCCCCGCATGCACCATACTCAGTCTCAGATAAAACCTTAAATCAAGTTTTAACTTATGCTAACCAACTCAATCTCACTATTCATATGCATATCCATGAAACAGAAAATGAAATTAGTGAGAGCCTAAAACAATATCAAATAAGACCCATTGAGAGACTCAATCGTCTTGGTATCATAAGCCCACAATTTATGGCAGTGCATGCTGTTTATTTGAACGATGAAGATTTAAGCACACTTTCAAAAGAGTCTGCATCGGTCATTCATTGCCCGACATCGAATTTAAAATTAGGGAGTGGTATCGCTAATATTGAAGCGTTACAAAAAAACCATATTAATGTATGTATTGGTACAGATGGAAGTGCAAGTAATAATAAGCAAGACGTATTGCATGATATGCAATTAGCATCTTTGCTTGCTAAAGGCATGACAAAGAACCCTGCGATCCTTGATGCTAAAATATCTTTAGACATGGTCACTATTAATGCTGCAAAAGCACTTGGGCTTGAGGATTGTATTGGGTCGATTGAAAAAGGAAAGTTTGCAGATTTAACGGTATTTAATATGGATCACTTATCTACATTACCTATGTTCGACCCTATGAGTCATCTAGTTTATGCAACCACGCGAGAAGAGGTCAGTCATGTGTGGGTGAATGGTTTATTGCAGTATGAAGAAGGACACTTAACATCCATTGATATTCAATCATGTAAGGATATAGCGCTCAGATGGCAACTCAAGCTAAAACAAAACATATAAACGTTTCGGAAGAAGAAATCGCTAAATTTAATGAGCTCGCTCACAAATGGTGGGATAAAACGAGTGAATTTAAACCACTTCACGATATCAATCCTCTCCGTCTTAATTTTATCCATGAAAAAATTAATTTAAAGGATAAAAAAGTGCTCGATGTAGGTTGCGGAGGGGGCATTCTTTCTGAATCTATGGCAAATTTGGGTGCGGATGTCACAGGAATTGATATGGGTGAGAAAGTGATCAACATTGCAAAACTCCATGCACTGCAAACAAAGATAGATATTAATTATCAATGCACTTCTCTAGAAGCTTTTACTTCAAAACATAAGCCTATTTTTGATGTGATTACATGTATGGAAATGCTAGAGCATGTGCCAGAACCTTCAGCTGTTGTGGCATTATGCGCGAAACTTTTAAAACCAGGCGGCACACTTTTTATGTCGACCATTAATCGCAATATAAAGGCTTATTTATTTGCAGTGATTGGTGCTGAATATATTCTGAATTTATTACCGCGCGGCACACATGATTACGAAAAATTTATTAAACCCTCTGAACTCATTTCCTGGTGTCGAAAAGAAGATCTAGCGGTTGTTACCTTAAAAGGTATGACTTATAACCCAATCACAGATGTGTATAAATTGGGCGATGATGTTTCGGTTAATTATCTTCTTGAAGTCACAAAAGATTAATGATGAAAGCTGTTCTTTTTGATTTAGATGGTACTTTGATTGATAGTGCACCGCAACTTGTAGGAGCGCTTAATCAATTAAGAAAACAGTATGATTTACCCCCCATTCCTTTTTTAGTAGGACGACCTTTTGCTTCACATGGTGCGGCAGGTTTACTGAAAGCTGGGTTTAACATGGATAAAAACGATCCTCTTTTTGATGCGCGTGTTCAAGAATTCCTAGATATCTATAAAGAAGTATTTAATCAAAATATACAATGCATGGAAGGTATTGAAGAATTGATTAATACTTTAAACCTTAGAAAAATTTCCTGGGGTATTGTGACGAATAAAGCTAGGAAGTTTGCGCAGCCAATTGTATCTTCTCATCCGCTTTTAAAACATACATCATGTCTTATTGCAGGAGATGACGTTAAGTTACCAAAACCTTCACCCGAAGGTCTTATGAAAGCCTCACAGCTTCTTTCAATAAAACCATCTGACATTATTTATTTAGGTGATGATAAGCGTGATGTTATGGCAGCAAACGATGCAAGCATGGTTAGTATGGCGGCGCGATACGGATATTTAGAAGCAGGGGATGATGCAAAATCCTGGGGCGCTCAACATATCATTGATAAGCCATCTGATCTTTTAACTTATCTCAGTCTTTAATTATTTTACGTTCAATCATAGCTTGGGCAAGCGTCCCGCTATCTACATATTCAATTTCACCACCCATAGGTAAGCCTCTTGCTATTCGACTTAATCGAATACCGCGCGCTTTAAGAAGTTCAGTAACATAATGGGCAGTAGCATCTCCGCTCACCGTAAAATTATTCGCTAAGATCACTTCTTTAACGATTCCAGCATCAAGACGTTTTAAAAGTCTGTCTAAATGGATATCTTTCGGACCAATACCATCTAAAGGCGAGAGTTTACCCATTAAAATAAAATACATGCCGTTATAAGAGTGCGTTTGTTCTAACATCATAAGATCACTTGGCATTTCGATCACACAAAGAATTGAGGCGTCTCGATCTTTGGATGAGCAAAGTGAGCAAATTACTTCTTCAGAAAAGTTATTGCAATAGGAGCAATGTCCAACTAATTCGATTGCGTTAGCAATAGCGCTTGAGAGTTGCGCTGCACCTTTTCTATTGTGCTGCAGAAGATGGTAAGCCATACGCAGAGCTGATTTAGGGCCAATCCCAGGTAAGCACCTTAGTGCATCGACAAGCTGTTCGAGTGCTTCAGTATTTTTCATGCAATCAAGTTAGAAAGGTAACTTCATACCAGGAGGCAACATATTGCCCATCTTGGCATTAGTGGTTTGTTCAATTTTTTGTAATGCATCTTTAAAAGCTACAATGAGAAGGTCTTCTAACATTTCATGATCATTCATGACAGATGGATCGATCGATATTTTTTTAATTTGATGTTTGCAAGAAATAGCAATTTTAACAAGGCCATTACTTGCTAAGCCTTCTACATCAATAAGCCCAAGTTCATCTTGTGCTTTTTGCATATTAGCCTGCATCATTTGTGCTTGTTTCATTAAGTTACCCATGCCGCCCTTCATCATACGATGACTCCTTATGTAGTTTGATTAGGTTTAATGCTCGATGGAATAATTTCAGCATTAAATTCAGTAAGTAGTGATTTTACGAATTGATCTTGAAGAATAGAATTCTCAGTATCCTTCATAATAATTGATCGTTCTTCTTGCTTTTGTTTGAGCGGCGAATTATTTGCACCTTTTTGTAAGATCACAAGTTTAATTCGTTGACTAAAGTGATCAGACAAGCTCAATTCTAATTTTTTTTGGTAGGTTTCATTGAGCAGATGCTTGTGCTCATCCGCAATCGACAAGATTATTTCGTTATTTTTAAAACTGACCAGTTCAGACTGCTGGGCAAGCGCTTTGACTAAGCCTAGTTTTAGCTGGTCAACAAGCTCACGCCAATTACCATTGAATGCAGGTATTTCTTTTAAAATGCTTTCATCAACCTGATGATCTACTTCAATTTTTTTTTTAATTTCAGAGGCTTCAGAGGATACGTCGTTTGACTTTACGATAGTTTCTATTTTGTTTGTGCTATTCACTGGTTCAGTTTTTGCCGGCGTTGAATTTTTTGCAATCAGTGAATCTTGCGGGGTAAAAGAAAGCATTCTAAGAATGGTCATCGTGAAGCCTGCATATTCATCTGGCGCTAGATAAAGATCACGTCGACCTAATATGGTAATTTGGTAAAAAAGTTGTAGTTGTTCTGCACTTATCTTTTTGGTTAATGCGATGACCTGATCGCGATCAAGGTATGAGGCCTCCAAGCTATCTGGTATGGCTTGCGTCACACTAATTGTTTGAATAAGGTTTGCAAGGTCATTGAGCGCTGCATCAAAAGATAGATTTCTTTCATCCATTTGTTTCGCTATCTCAATGGCTTTATGACCATCTTGATCAATGACCGCATGCACTAAATTAAATAAGTAAGATTGGTCTATAGCACCTAACATTTTTTTAATCGTAGCTTCTTCTATTGTGCCGCCGCAATAAGCAATACCTTGATCAAGAATTGATAATGCATCGCGCATACTTCCATTCGCAGATTTGGCAATTAAATAAATTGCATTGATTTCATAGTTAATTGCTTCTTCATTTAATATTTTTTCCATATATTCTGAAATAGAAGCAGACGGCATTTGTTTTAAATTAAATTGTAGGCATCTAGATAAGACAGTGACAGGGACCTTTTGCGGATCAGTAGTCGCTAAAATAAATTTCACATGTTCAGGTGGCTCTTCTAATGTTTTAAGCATCGCATTGAATGCACTTTTTGAAAGCATATGGACTTCATCGATGATGTAGATTTTAAATTGCCCTTGCGTTGGAGCATATTGAGCGTTATCCAGAAGATCTCTCATATTATCGACTTGCGTATTAGATGCTGCATCGACTTCAATAAGATCTACGTAGCGGCCTTGATCGATCTCGGTACATGCGGAACATGTGCCACAAGGTGTCGAACTAATACCTTTTTTGCAATTTAGTGCTTTGGCTAGAATTCGGGCTAATGTAGTTTTACCGACACCGCGTGTGCCTGTAAAAAGGTAAGCATGATGTAGTCTTTTTTGATCAAGTGCATTTTTGAGTGCTTGCACAACATGCGCTTGACCGACAAGCGTATCAAACGAACGGGGACGATATTTGCGTGCAAGAACTTGATAGCTCATGAATAATTTTTAACCAATCCAATTTAATAAGAGGCGAGCCAGACCCCCGGCACTTGTTTCTTTAGTTGTGGCTGCTTGCTTCCGCATCTGACCAGGTTGGCTAAATTACAATGCGGGGAGGCCCGCCAGTATTTATTTTAACCTAAGGGAACGCCTTTTACCCGCAATGTTTAACAGGATGTTGGCTTAAATAGGCCCATTCTTCATCGCTATATAAACGCGACCGAATAATAAAGCGCATACCTGTTCCATTCTCTAGTGAAAACTGCCCACCATTACCTGGGATGGCATCGAGCGTTAGATGTGTGTGTTCCCAGTAGGAGAATTGACTGGCACCCATATAGAAATGAATGCCATGCGTCATACCTACCTCAACATCAGAGCCGCCTAAATAAAATTCACCTTTGGGATAGCACATAGGTGCGCTCCCATCACAACAGCCCCCTGATTGATGAAATATGATTTCACCGTATTTTTCTTTTAAAGAATCAATCAGCGTGTCTGCAGCTTCAGTTGTATCTATGCGTGTAAAAGTTTTTTCCATAAAAAAGAAAGGCAAGACTTTAAGCCTTGCCTTTGGTTTTAGTTAATTTAAATCTTAAAAGAAACCAAGTTTATTTTCACTGTAGCTCACTAAAAGATTCTTAGTTTGTTGGTAGTGATCAAGCATCATCTTGTGTGTTTCGCGACCGATACCTGATTGTTTATAACCACCAAATGCTGCATGTGCAGGATAAGCGTGGTAGCAATTAGTCCATACACGACCTGCTTGAATACCTTTGCCCATTCTAAAGGCGCGATTGCCGTTACGTGTCCACACACCTGAGCCTAAGCCATATAGCGTATCGTTTGCAATTTCAAGCGCTTCATCTTCATCTTTAAATGTTGTGACTGAAACGACAGGTCCAAAAATTTCCTCTTGGAAAATACGCATTTTGTTATGACCTTTAAATACAGTAGGTTCAATGTAATATCCTTCTGCAAGTTCACCACTTAATTTTTTACGGTTACCGCCGATGAGAATTTGAGCACCTTCTTCTTGACCAATCTTCATATAAGACATAATTTTTTCAACTTGCTCACTCGATGCTTGCGCGCCAATCATGGTTGCCATATCAAGAGGATTATCTTGTTTGATAGCTGCAACACGTTTGAGTGCGCGTTCCATAAATTTATCATAAATAGATTCTTGGATTAAAGCGCGTGAAGGGCAGGTGCATACTTCACCTTGATTAAGCGCAAACATTGTAAAGCCCTCAAGAGCTTTATCAAGGAAGTTGTCGTCTTTATCCATCACATCTTCAAAGAAGATGTTAGGTGATTTACCACCAAGCTCTAAAGTTACTGGAATAAGATTTTGTGATGCATATTGCATAATTAAGCGACCTGTAGATGTTTCGCCTGTAAATGCAATTTTTGCAATACGTGGTGAACTTGCAAGTGGTTTACCAGCTTCCAAGCCAAAACCATTCACAATATTTAATACACCAGGCGGAATAAGATGACCGACTAATTCGAGCACGACTAGAAGTGATACAGGTGTTTGTTCTGCGGGCTTAATTACTACACAATTACCTGCAGCAATCGCAGGTGCTAACTTCCAAGCCGCCATAAGAATAGGGAAGTTCCAAGGAATAATTTGTCCGACAACACCTAAAGGCTCATGAAAATGATAAGCCATTGTCTCGTGATCAATTTCACCGATACTACCTTCTTGCGCTCTTACACAACTTGCAAAGTATCTAAAGTGATCAATAGCAAGAGGAATGTCAGCGTAGGTTGTTTCACGGAGAGGTTTACCGTTATCAATCGTTTCAGCAATCGCAATTGTTGAAAGATTTTTTTCCATGATATCTGCAACTTGCATCAATATATTTGCACGGTCAGTAGGGCTCTTTTTAGCCCAGCCATCTTTAGCTGCGTGCGCTGCATCTAGTGCCAAATTAATATCTTTTTCATTTGATCGTGCAACTTCACAAAATACTTTGCCAGTAACTGGTGAAATATTTTCAAAGTATTTGCCGTCAACTGGAGGTACAAATTTGCCACCAATATAATTGTCATATTTGGCCTTAAATGGATGTTTTACTCCAAGATTATTTAATGTTTCTAAGCCCATAAATCGCCCCTAAGTTAATAGTTAATTAATAATAAATGCTATATAAATCAATAAGTTATGAAATTATTAAAACGGATGTACTGCGGTAGACGTACGGTAAATAAATTCAATAGAACAACCTTAATACGAGTAAGCACTTTAATCAAGAGAGAAAAGATGATTCTTAAAGCTAAGTAAGGCATAAGTTATAATGCCGACTCTTTTCGGAAGG
>Ga0255108_1000194_pt1 | contig 19081 bp, 8 predicted proteins | sample Law_Miss_RepA_8h_FD_188469 | JGI IMG/M metagenome (GOLD analysis project Ga0255108, IMG submission 188469) | Freshwater microbial communities from St. Lawrence River, New York, United States - Law_Miss_RepA_8h | ecosystem: Environmental > Aquatic > Freshwater > River | place: USA: New York... | reverse complement strand
CTTACAGGATGCAGCGTATTAGGCCCTTGGCCAAGTAAGTGGGATGTTAATCAAGCCAAGGTCACAACAGACCTGCGCCAAACTGCTGCCAACTTTGATTGCAAAGGCAATCTAACAGAACAGCTAACTGTTCTGAACTTACAACTACAGTGGTTTGATTTGTATGCTGAAAGTAAGAACACTAAAGATGTTGCTAAACTAACAGACACAATGAAAGCCACTGCTAAAGAATTTGCAGAGAGATCAAATAAAGGTCCAGTGAGTCCTATCTATTGTGATATCAAACGTAAGCTGATAATACAGCAAGCTGATATCATTGCTAAAACAGTACAAGGAAGATTCTAATGAAAACAGAACTACTACTAGAGTTTGCCAAACTAGCGGCAACTACCTATGACAACTCTAAGGCCAAGTTTAAAGCACTAGGCTATACTATTGTCCAGTTCTTTGACATAGACGGAGCACAGGCATACCTGCTGACCAATGGTACTATTACAGTGCTGTCGTTTAGAGGCACTGAAGTAACACAAAAGTCAGATGTGTTAGCAGACTTAAAAGCTGGTAAGAATCTAGAAGCCTGTGGCGGCAAGGTTCATGTTGGTTTCAAGGGTGAGATCAACAAGCTATGGCCCAGTATCTCTGCTGCACTTGCAGCCAATCCAGGTAATGTCTATGTAACTGGACACAGTCTTGGTGCTGCCATGGCAACTATTGCTGCCAGTCGTATACAGGATCGTGTTACAGCATTAGTAACATTCGGTTCACCTAGAGTTGGCAACACTGAGTTTGTTAAGAGTTTGACAGTAGAGCATTATAGAGTACAGAACAACTGCGATGATGTAACCAAAGTTCCATTTAAGTTAATGGGATTTGATCATCATGGCACACACAAGTACATGAACTACTACGGAGAGTTTAGAGACCTAACTCCGTGGCAACAGGTAAAAGACATGGCTCGCAGTAGACTGAAAGCCAGAGCAAAAGGGCAAAAGTATATTGGTGTGTTTGATCACATGATGGCTAACTACATTGCCAAGCTGAGCAAGTTAGGGGACAAATAAATGAGCAACGTACTACACGAAGTTATCAACTCGGGGCAACCTTGGGCAGCTGAACGTGCCCAATATGCATTGACCATTGCAGAAGCTCTGCAGAACAATCAAATCACACCTGACGAAGCTCGCGCTTTACTTGAAGATTTGATCAACACTGAGAAGCTGGAAGCTGCCGGTGCTGACTTGCAACTTAGGGCAGCACTAGTATTTGGTGTTACACAAGTTCTTAGTATGTGTTAAACACTTTGACGAGGGCTTGAACAAGGTCCTCGATCATACCATCATCATGAAACGGAGTGGGAGCAAATCGCAACCTCTCCGTTCCTACATCTACTGTGGGAGAATTTATAGGCTGGCAGTAGATGTTGTGTTCATTTAATAGTGCATCACTCATAGCTTTGGCACGTTTAGCATCTCCTACTAGTACAGGTACAATGTGTGTAGTTGAGCACTCCATGACAGGTATGCCAGCTTTGATCAATCTATACTTTAGCTTGCGAGCACGATCTTGATGTTGCTCACGTAGTTCCCCGTGACTCTTTAAGTATTTGACAGCAGCCAGCGCACCAGCACAGGTCACGGGACTCATAGATGTTGTAAAGATAAAGCCAGCAGCAATACTACGTATAGCATCAGCTACTATTGAGTCACAGGCAATGTATCCGCCCTGTACTCCAAACGCCTTACCAAGTGTACCGTTGATTATATCAACACGATCTTGTAGCCCGTACTTCTCAACTTTGCCTGCACCTGTTTCTCCATATAGGCCAACAGCATGTACTTCGTCAATGTAGGTGATAGCACCATACTTGTCAGCTAGGTCACATATCTCTTTAATCATGCCCACATCACCGTCCATTGAGTACACTGACTCAAATACAATGCAAGGAGTCTTACCGCAGAGTTGTGCAGCCTGCAGACACTCTTCTAAGTTCTGCATATCGTTATGACGGAAGACCTGTTTGTTAGCACGACTGTGCTGAATACCCACAATGATTGAGTTATGATTGTTGCTGTCGCTAATGTATTCAATGTTGGGAATGATCTTGGCTAATGCGATTAAGGTCCACTCGTTGGCCACATACGCTGAACTAAACAGTAATGCCCGTTCTTTCTTATGTAGGCTAGCCAACTCAAGTTCCAATGCCACGTGATAGTGACTGGTACCTGCAATGTTGCGAGTACCGCCTGACCCTGCACCAGTCATGTCCAGGGCCGTACGCATAGCATCTATAACAACCTTATGCTGACCCATGCCTAAGTAGTCATTGCTACACCAGTTTACAATGTTCTTTATAGCATATGGTCCATACCAAATAGCCTGGGGGAACTTGCCGTTCTCACGCATGATATCGTTAAACACACGATATTTGCCGTTAGATTTAAGTTCTGTTATTAGAGTTTCAAAGGGTGTTTTATCTATCATAGCTCTATTTAAGGCTAAATATCACATGCGGAGAAATAAATGAGAGCTAGAGAATTTGTCATCAACGTACCTATTACTATCAAGATCAACGGCGACGGAGATCCAGAAATTGACATGGATCAAGACAATGATTCACCTAAAGATCCTCAAGAACTAGACGACAATCCTGTAATGGTTCCACCTCTACAGCAAGATATTGAATTGAAGAAAGCACAAGCAGGCAAAGACAGCCCTATAATTCAAGATCTTACTCAAGACGAAGCCGAACCCACACCTCCACTTCAGCTTAATAGAAACCTTTTTACACGAAGATAATTTAGCCAGGAGCGACAATGGCATTTTTTCGTAAAATAAAGGCAGGTTTAGTTAAGGCTAGTTTCGAAGAATACGTAGGCGGTGAGGGCGAGATATTTTTTAATGTCGAAACTGGAGAGTTTAGACTAGGAGACGGTCTTACCCCCGGTGGCATAATTATTGCTACCGATACTTTTCTTCAACTGCCAGATACACCTAATTCCTATGCTAATGCTGCTGGAAAATTTTTAGCTGTAAATTCTACTGAAGATTCTTTAGAATTCGTAGATGCTGCATCAGGTAGCTCTTTTAAACTTGTAGGTAGTGTCAACACAGCAGCAGATTTAAATTTAATATCTCACAATGTAGATAACGGCGATGCACTTATCAGCATAGACAATACTCACCTTCATATATGGTCGGGATCTCAATGGATTGATATTGGTCCAGCCCAAACTCCTATTAGTGGATTTACAGGTAGTAGAGGAAATATTGGTTATACAGGCAGTCAAGGAGATATAGGTTATACTGGATCACTTGGGGATACTGGTTATACAGGTAGTAGAGGAAATGCTGGTTATACTGGAAGTATTGGTTATACTGGAAGCATTGGATTTGTTGGCAGTCAAGGAGATATAGGTTATACGGGTAGTCAGGGCATACCAGGTGAAGCAGCAGCTATTGGCTATACTGGAAGCATTGGATTTAGTGGTAGTCAAGGTAATATTGGATTTACCGGCAGTCAAGGGGATATTGGCTACATTGGCAGTATTGGATTTACTGGCAGTATTGGATTTACTGGCAGTATTGGATTTACTGGCAGTCAAGGAGATACGGGATTTGTTGGATCTACAGGTGATATCGGATTTACAGGTAGTCAGGGTAACATCGGTTATACAGGATCACTTGGGGGTACTGGTTATACAGGTAGCGTTGGAGATATAGGTTATACTGGAAGCAGGGGATTTGTTGGCAGTCAAGGATTTACTGGCAGTCAAGGATTTACTGGCAGTCAAGGAGATATTGGTTATACAGGTAGTGTTGGAGATGTGGGTGAACCTGGTAGTCGGGGATACACTGGCAGTCAAGGATTTACCGGTAGCAGGGGATTCACTGGCAGTATTGGATTTACTGGCAGTATTGGATTTACTGGCAGTCAAGGAGATACGGGATTTGTTGGATCTACAGGTGATATCGGATTTACAGGTAGTCAAGGAGATATAGGTTATACTGGATCACTTGGGGATACTGGTTATACAGGATCACACGGAGATATTGGTTACACCGGTAGTCAGGGCGACACTGGTATGGGCTTCCAGATTGCTAAAATTTATTTGAGTGTAGCAGCTCTAGAAGCTGATATTAATCCTAGCGGTATAGTAGCCGGTGAATTTGCTATAATTGAAACTGGCAATAACGATGATCCTGAAAATTCAAGATTATATCTATGGAATGGAACTGCGTACAGCTATGTGACAGATTTGTCCGGAGCCGTTGGGTTAACTGGCATCCAAGGAGAACAAGGAGTACAAGGTGTCACGGGATTTACTGGTAGCAGGGGATTCACTGGCAGTATTGGATTTACTGGCAGTCGAGGTTTTACAGGTAGTACTGGATTTGTTGGCAGTATTGGTTATACAGGTAGTCAGGGTGACATAGGTTATACTGGATCACAAGGTGACATAGGTTATACTGGATCACAAGGAGATATTGGTTATACAGGTAGTCAGGGTGACATAGGTTATACTGGATCACAAGGTGACATAGGTTATACTGGTAGTGCTGTGCCAGGAATGGTAAGTGATGGTAGTAATACGATTACTATCGGAACTGGATACAGTATTGTTCCGTTAACTGACGGATTACAAAGTTTAGGTTCTCCTACTGCTGCATGGGGCGAAATTTATTTAAGTGGTAATAGCATTTATCTCGGCGGCAACGTAATTTCAATAAATGTCGACGGTAGTTTAGATATAACTGACTCTGCAGGAGATCCTATACCTGTTAGAGCAAAGAATTTCTATATAGGAAGTGTGGGCATGCCTGCCTATACAGATGGAACTAGTATTACCGGACTTGTGTTTCCAGATGGTTCTTTACAAACATCAGCTGCTTCTAAAATGTACACAAATGCAGATGCAGCTAACGGATTAAGTTTGAGCGATCTAAAACCTGGAGATTATTATTATGACGATGTCAATGCTTCTATATACATTTGTTATGACACAGGCCTTGGATACTTTGATATTCTAGATTTGACTGTAAGATCTTCATAAATTTGATAGGGTAAATACAATACCGTGACCATTTATTATTATCCTAATCCATTAGCACAACCAGCACCGGCTACAGTAGCAGCCGATAAGTATTTTGGTTCACAAGATGTCTATATCAATCAAAACGGCGCAGCTCGTGTTGGTATTTTAGGCTCCGGTTTATCCGCTGGTAAAATTACTCTCGGTAATTACGATTTAACTAAACTTTATTTAGGAGTTATTGGCAGCAAGTTTCCTGGTCTAGCCTCTCCACCAACAGCTCCTCCTGTGGTGGCCACAGCTTTGCTGCCCACTTTATCTTTTACGCAGGGTTTAGGTCTGTCATTTGAAGCAGTCAGTGTATTTGGCGGCAGTGGTATAGCTGCCGAAACTTTAAATGTTAGTATTGACCCTCCACTACCTGCTGGGTTAGTTATTAAAACAAACAAAGTTCAACTGAGTGTAGCAGGGTCCGCACCTACAGTGTCAGGATCTGGTACGGTGTGGAATGTTACTTATTCATTTACGACACCGGTCAACAGTGCTCAAGTAGGACGATTTTACGCAGTAAGAGGACAAACTAAGACTTCATATAACGGAATTTGGGAATGTACTGCTGTTACCAGTAATACTATTACCTTGAGATACAATGCCAATCCTGCAGCCAGCGGTGGAAGTACTCCACCAGGCCAAGTATCATGGAACACATTGGCTGCTACTGTTATTGTTGATGCTGGAGTAAAATCTCTAACAGCGGCAGACACTGTAAATTATTGGTACAATTATTTAGATGTAGCAATAGAAGGCACACCAAGTGTAGCGTCGGCATCTAGATCTTATGTAATAACATTTACTGATGCGTTAGGTAATACTGGCAGTACCTCGTTTACTTTGGGAGTTGAATCAAATACAACACAACTAAGTGCTACGGTAAATGTTGCTACTACCACTCTTGTTCAAAATACAGCAGCCGTTGCATTTAGTCCAATAACAGCTTCTGGAGGAGAAAATCCCTTAACATTCAGTATTAGTCCCGCATTACCTACAGGACTAACTTTTAATCAAAGTACTGGTCAAATCAGTGGAACTCCTACTCAATCAATTGCTGCTACTAATTTTACAATCACAGTAACTGACAATATAGGACAAACTGCTGCCAATAGTTTTAGCTTGGTAGTTAATGCTCCGCCAGCTCTACTACTAACACAGACTGTTACTTCAAGAACACTGATACAAAATACGCTGGCAACATCGTTTATTCCAGTAAGTGCAACTGGTGGAGTAAGTCCGCTATCTTATAGTATTAACCCTACACTACCTGCCGGGTTAACATTTAATACTGTTACTGGAAATATCTCTGGAACTCCTACAATTTCCAGTGCAGAAACAAGCTACACAGTAACAATTACAGATTCAATTGGACAAAATGTCAGTGCGGCATTTACATTGATTGTAACTCCTCCTCAGATAACAACTGTTCAAGCAGTTGCTAGTAAGACATTAACTAGAAATATTGTTGTTGTAGAATTTATTCCAGTAACTGCAAGTGGTGGAACAGGTTCATTAGCTTATAGTGTTAGTCCTAGTTTACCTGCTGGTTTAAGTCTCAACTCAACGTCTGGAGCAATTACAGGTACTCCTACAGTATTATCCGGATCTACAGTATATACCATAACTGTTACTGACCAAGCTACGCAAACAAGTAGCAAAACATTTACATTAACTGTCAATGAACCAACTCAGTTAATAACAACTCAGGCAATAGCTACTAGATCTGTTTCTCAAAATTCTTTAATAACACCATTTACTCCAGTTACTGCTAGCGGTGGAGTTCCAGCGTTAACATTTAGTATCAGTCCTTTATTACCTTCAGGACTAAGTTTTAACACATCAACTGGTCAAATTAGTGGCACCCCTAGTGCGGTTAGTGTTGCTATAACTTACACTGTAACTGTTACTGATCAGGCTTCCCAAACAAGTAATAAAACATTTACATTAACTGTTGATGCTGTATCGTTGACAACTACATTAGTAGTAGCCACTAAAGTTTTATTGCAAAATGAAGTTGCTACTACATTTACACCAGTAACTGGAGCAGGCGGTGTTGGAACATTAACTTATAGCATTAGTCCTAGTTTACCTGCTGGTTTAACTTTCAGTTCTATCACCGGTGCAATAAGTGGAACTCCTACAGCTATTCTATCAGCTTCTAATTTTGTTGTAACTGTTACTGATAGTAATAATATACCGCAGAGCAGTAGCAAGACCTTTAGTTTAACTGTATCAGCAAAAGCTGTAGTTACAGTTCAAAGTGTGTCTGATGTGGTATTAATTCAAAATATCAGTATTACTCCTGCTATCACACCGGTTACTGCCAGTGGAGGAACTGGTACATTAAGTTATTCAATAGATCCAGCTTTACCTACAGGATTAAATTTTAATACGGCTAACGGGCAGATAACTGGAGTACCTAGTTCTCCTAGTTCAATTGCTACATATACTGTTACTGTTACAGATTCTAATAGTGTTCCGCAGAGCAGTAGCAAAACATTTACATTAGTTGTTAATCAATTACCTGCATTATCTACTACATTATCTCAGGCAACTGCATCGTTAACACAAAATACCGCAATTACTGCATTTATTCCCGTAACTGCTACAGGCGGACACGGTACATTAACTTATGGCATTAGCCCGGCACTTCCGGCCGGGCTAAGTTTCAATTCAACCAATGGACAGATAACTGGTACACCAACTGTAATTAGTGGGACTACTAACTACTCAATCACAGTAACTGATTTAGCTTTACAATCCAGTAGCAAAACATTTAGTTTAACAGTCAATGCTGGACCAATAATTACCACATTGGCTATTTCGTCAAGGGTAGCAACTCAAAATGTGACTATTAGTGCGTTTGTTCCGGTAACTGCTACTGGCGGATTTGGAACATTAGTTTATAGTGTTAGCCCAAGTTTGCCTTCAGGCCTATCGTTAAACACATCAACTGGTCAAGTTAGTGGAACTCCGACTGTTGTTCAGGGACAAACTACTTACACAATAACGGTTACTGACAGTGTGCCGCAGACTAGTAGTAAATCTTTTACACTAACTGTAGAAGCACCACCAGCAATTTCCACAGTACAAGCTATTCCTACAGTTTCGTTGACTACAAATGTTGCTCCAACAGCATTTACACCTGTAACTGCTAGTGGTGGATTCGGAGGTACACTAACTTTTGCGATTAGTCCAAGTTTACCTGTAGGTTTATCTTTTAATACATCAAACGGTCGTATAAGCGGCACTCCTACAGCAATTAGTAGCACTTCTACCTATACAGTAACAGTATCTGATGTATTAGCACAAACTAGCAGTAAAACATTTACATTGAATGTAAGTTATCCAGCGTTATCTACAGTACAAGTTGTAAACACTAAAACTGTTGTTCAAAATGTTGAAACGGTTTCATTTACTCCTATAACGCATACCGGTGGTCAAGGTAGTGTTGTATATGCTATTAGTCCCAATCTGCCTAACGGACTTTCTATCAATGCTTCAACTGGTTTAATTTCTGGTATATCTACGGTAGTGAGTGCTACAGCAACTTATAACATAACTGTTACGGATTCTGTTAATCAAACCAGCACAAAGTCATTTTCATTAACAGTAACAGCAGAACCTCCACCACCTCCAATAGTTACTACCTTAGTCACAAATGGCTATTCATTTGTTCAAGGAACAGTGGTAAATGCATTTACTCCTGTAATTGCAAGTGGCGGTAAGGGAACTTTAAGTTATAGTATTAATCCAGCACTTCCAGTCGGCTTGACTTTTATTACGTCAACTGGACAAATAATAGGTACTCCAACAAGTCCTAGTTTAATTTCTACTTATACTGTAACAGTCAGTGATCAAGCAAGCCAAACAAGTGCGAAGTCTTTTTCAATATATGTTGCGCTACCACCTGCCTTAATAGTCACGCAGGCCTTATCCTCTGTAACACTAACAAAGAATGTTGCTACTGCGGCATTTACTCCTATAGTTGCGTCAGGAGGTGTGGGTGAATATACATTTGTAATTAATCCAACATTGCCATCTGGATTGAGTTTCTTGAGCCAGAATGGTCAAATTATCGGAACACCTAGTGTAATTAGTCCTGTTACTAGTTATAGTATAACAGTTAGTGATTCAGTTCCTCAAAGCAACACAGCAACATTTAATTTGAATATTGTTAATCCAGCTGCGTTAATTACAGTTCTTTCTACACCTAGTGTTTCAATACCGCAAGGTCAAACAGTATCTGCATTTACTCCTGTTACGGCAAGTGGTGGTTACGAGACATTAACATATGCTATTGCTCCGTCGTTACCCAGCGGTTTAACTTTTAGCTCGTCAAACGGGCAAATAACAGGAACACCTTCAATTTATACAACTGTTACAAATTATACAGTAACAGTTAATGATCAAGCAGCCCAAACTAGTAGTAGGACATTCTCACTGGTTGTTACGCCACCTGCGTTAACCGCAACATTGGTAATACCATCTAGCACCTTTATTAGAGGTGTTACAATTACTTCTATCAATCCAGTAACTGTTGTAGGAGGATATACTCCATACACATTCACTATTGCTCCGGCTTTGCCATCAGGATTGATTTTTGTACCAGAAACAGGCCGCCTAGCTGGTAAAGCAACTATATCATCTGTTGCGACAGTCTACACTATAACAGTTACTGATTCTCAAAATAACACTGTTGAAAGGAATTACACATTAACAGTTAACGATCCTCCTATATTAACAACTATACAAAATGTTGCTACTGTTAATTTAATAAGATATACAAGTGTGGCAAACGTAGCACCAGTAGGTGCAAGTGGTGGACAAGGAACCATCTCGTTCTCTATTACACCTGCATTGCCTAGCGGATTAACTTTTAGCTCGTCAAATGGTAAGATTACTGGAACACCAACTCAGTTAGTTAATCAAGTGTATACTGTTACTGCTACTGATTCAGTAGGCCAGTTTAGTAATACAACATTTACTCTTGCGATCATCGAGCCTCCATTAGTTGCCACCCAATTAATTCCGGTTAATACATTAATTCAAAGTAAGGTAGCAACTTCATTTAAACCAGTTGGATTTACTGGTGGAAATCCGCCAGTTGCATATTCTATTGCACCAGCTCTACAATCTGGATTGATTATTAACTCCAGTACTGGTTTTATAAGTGGTACTCCTACAGTTGTTACGTCTGGTACAGAACATACTGTAACAATTACTGACGCACTATTAGCAGTTAGTAGTAGTACATTTACATTAATTGTAGATCCAGCCCCACTGTTAGTTACTACACTGACAACTAGTTCGGTATCATTGACAATTGATCAAGTTATTAACAATATTCGTCCAGTAGTAGGAGAAGGCGGTGTTGGCGTGTTAATTTATTATGTATCTCCAGACTTACCGGCTGGAATTACTTTTAACACATCGACTGGAAATTTGAACGGTATTCCTACGGTATTACATACAAGCAGTGAATATACAATATTTGTAGAAGATGAAACCTTACAAACAAGCAGTAAGTCATTTAATTTAAGTGTCATTCCTGCTACAATAGTTTCTCAAATAAATTATCCTACTATTGCGTTAACTCAATATACACAGGTCGTTCCGTTTATACCAGTATCGGGATCTGGCGGGTATCAAACATTAACATACAGCATTTCTCCGTCTTTGCCTACTGGATTAAGTTTCAACAACATTACAGGGGAAATAAGCGGCACCCCTACAGTTGCATCTAATGCTGTAACATATTCGGTAACAATTACAGATACAAGTGGTCAGCAAAATACAAGAACATTTAGTATTATTGTTGGAGACAGTGATCCAGATGTATTAGTTCCAGTACTTCAATCTTCGTTTATAGAACTTACTAAAAATGAATTAACTGGAATAAATCCTGTTACAGGAAGTGGAGGATATGGGGCATATACATATGCTATTACTCCAGAATTACCTTTAGGTTTAACTTTTGAGACATCTACGGGTTTAATTAGCGGTTCACCTTCTGTAATATCAGTTTCTACTAGCTATACAATTACAATTACCGACGGGGTTCCTCAAACAGTGTCGTTATCCTTCAGCATGTCAGTTGTTGAACCTGTAATAACACAAGGCAAAGGTTTTACAGGTAGTCGAGGTTTTACAGGTAGTCGAGGTTTTACAGGTAGTACTGGATTTGTTGGCAGTAGAGGCACAGTTGGTTTTGTTGGTAGTGCTGGTTTCGCCGGTAGTATTGGTTTCACGGGCAGTGTTGGATTTACTGGTAGTATTGGTAATATCGGTTTTACTGGATCTGAAGGTGTTGGATATACAGGCAGTCAAGGCATACCGGGTGAATTTGCAGCACTAGGCTATACTGGTTCAGCAAGCACAGAAATTGGATATACCGGCAGTCGAGGATTTGATGGTAGTAATGGGTTTGCCGGCAGTGTTGGATTTACAGGTAGTAAGGGTGATCAAGGTGCCCAAGGTTTTACAGGTAGTACTGGGTTTGTAGGCAGTCGAGGAGCAACAGGACAAGAAGGTTTAGAAGGTCCTATTGGATTCACTGGCAGTCGAGGATACACCGGCAGTCGAGGCCTTCAAGGCGATCAAGGCGATCAAGGCGATATTGGATTTACTGGCAGTCAAGGTGACCAAGGAGATCAGGGTCTCCAAGGAGATCAAGGAGTACAAGGTGTCACGGGATTTACTGGTAGCAGGGGATTTACTGGCAGTATTGGATTTACTGGCAGTCGAGGATTTACTGGCAGTCGAGGAGATACGGGATTTAGTGGAAGTTTAGGATTTACTGGCAGCATTGGTTATACAGGCAGTCAGGGCATACCGGGTGAATTTGCCGCACTAGGCTATACTGGCAGTGTTGGATTTGTTGGCAGTCGGGGAGATATTGGTTATACAGGTAGTGTTGGATTTGTTGGTAGTGTTGGATTTGTTGGTAGTCGGGGAGATATTGGTTATACAGGTAGCGTTGGAGATATTGGTTATACAGGTAGTGTTGGAGATGTGGGTGAACCTGGTAGTCGGGGGTACACCGGCAGTATTGGATTCGCCGGTAGTCGAGGATTCACTGGCAGTATTGGATTTACTGGCAGTCGGGGAGATATTGGTTATACAGGTAGCGTTGGAGATATTGGTTATACAGGTAGTCAAGGTATACCAGGTGAATATGCCGCAATAGGATTTACTGGTAGTCGAGGTAATTTAGGATATCACGGTTCAGTTGGTTTCACTGGATCATTTGGTTTTACAGGCAGTCTAGGTTTTACAGGCAGTCAAGGTTTTACAGGCAGTCAAGGTGATCAGGGAACAATTGGATACAGCGGATCAGTTGGATTTACAGGTAGTAAGGGTGATCAAGGTGACCAAGGCCTCCAAGGAGATGTGGGATTCACAGGTAGCCAAGGTGATCAAGGCGATCAAGGTAACCAAGGAGATGTGGGATTCACAGGTAGCCGAGGCAATACGGGATTTGTTGGCAGCGTTGGATTTACAGGTAGTCAAGGCATACCAGGTGAATTTGCTGCGCTGGGTTATACCGGCAGTCAAGGCGATATTGGATTTACTGGTAGTTTTGGATACACCGGCAGTGTTGGATTTGTTGGCAGTCGAGGATTTACCGGTAACCAAGGCAATATTGGCTATACTGGCAGTCAAGGCAGTACTGGATTTGTTGGATCTACAGGTGATATTGGCTATACTGGAAGTAAAGGCGATATTGGATTCACTGGCAGTATTGGATTTACAGGTAGTCAAGGATTCACGGGCAGTGTTGGATTTGTTGGCAGTCGAGGAGATACGGGATTTGTTGGATCTACAGGTGATATCGGATTTACTGGCAGTCAAGGTATACCAGGTGAATATGCTGCGCTAGGCTATACTGGCAGTGTTGGATTTGTTGGTAGTCGAGGAGATACAGGAGATCAAGGACTCAGAGGGTTTACAGGTAGTCGAGGAGTTCAAGGTATTCAGGGCGACATTGGCGATCAAGGTTTTAGCGGCTCTAGAGGATTTACTGGCAGTCAGGGCATACAAGGTGTAATTGGATTTAGTGGAAGTTTGGGATTTAGTGGCAGTCGGGGATTTACTGGCAGTCAAGGTATACCAGGTGAGTTTGCCGCGCTAGGCTATACTGGCAGTCAAGGCGAACTAGGTTTTACTGGAAGTAAAGGCGATACTGGTTTTACTGGAGATCAAGGAGAAATAGGTTATACTGGTAGTTTTGGTTATACTGGCTCTACAGGCAGTCAAGGCAACATCGGTTATACAGGTAGTAAAGGCGATAAAGGCGATGCTGGATTTATTGGTATACAAGGTAACACTGGATTTGTTGGCAGTCAAGGTGACATAGGTTATACTGGCAGTCAAGGAGATACTGGATTTGTTGGTAGTAGGGGAGATCAAGGAGATACTGGATTTGTTGGCAGTAGAGGATTTACTGGCAGTAGAGGAGATCAAGGAGATACTGGATTTGTTGGTAGTAGAGGAGAACTAGGATTTACTGGCAGTCAAGGCATACCAGGTGAATATGCCGCAATAGGATTTACTGGCAGTCAGGGTGCAGGATTTACCGGAAGTAAAGGAGAACAGGGAAATCCAGGTGGGTATACAGGAAGTCAAGGAGGTCAATTATTTAAATTTAACAATCCTGGCGGTGCCTTTGCCTATACTGTAGATGGTTATAACAATGAAAATTATCCTATTATAACTGTTTTTAGAGGAGAATTGGTGTATTTTGATTTACAAAATATTACTAGTTCTCATCCTTTAGCATTCAGATTGAGTTCTAGGAATACCAACACTGTTCCTGGAATGACTAACAATAACACAACATTGGGTAATCATTCTACGTCTACGTTAATTAGTTATAGAGTCCCGTATGATGCGCCGAGCCAAATTGTTTATCAGTGCGTGTATCACAGCAGCATGATTGGCATTATTAACATTGATGACAGAAAAGGATTTGTTGGCAGTCAAGGAATACAGGGAATACAGGGAGAACAAGGTTTAAGAGGATTTAGTGGTAGCAAAGGTGATAGTGGAAATCAAGGTGCGGATGGCAATCAAGGTTTTAGCGGCTCTAGAGGATTTACTGGCAGTCAGGGATTTACAGGAAATCAAGGTTTAAGAGGATTCAATGGTAGCAGGGGATTTACCGGCAGTCAAGGCATACCGGGTGAATTTGCCGCACTAGGATTTACTGGCAGCGGCGGTTATACAGGCAGTGCTGGTGCAGGATTTACTGGTAGCGCAGGTTACACCGGATCTCAAGGATACACTGGTAGTACAGGTAATACAGGTTATACCGGATCACAGGGCGACATTGGTTATACTGGTAGTCAAGGCGATACGGGATTTACTGGAAGTAAAGGCGATACGGGATTTACTGGAAGTAAAGGCGATACGGGATTTACTGGAAGTAAAGGCGCAGATGCCACAGGTTTTACTGGATCATCAGGTAGTGTTGGATTTACTGGTAGCGTTGGATTTACTGGAAGTTCTGCTGGACTAACTGTTAGTTTAACAAATATTTCTAACACAGTTTCTAATGTGATCACTGATGTTAATACTGTTAGATTTGACAGCGATTCAGGATTCGATATTACTGATCTAGGTGCCGGTGCAGTTAAGGTTGGGATGAATTCTACTTTTAAATATTTGCAAGTAGACGGACAAGAAACACTAGTAGCACAAGGATTAGACACACTTGAATTAGTTGCTGGTAGCAATATTGTACTAGAAACCAACATATTAACTAATCCTAAACAATTAGTGATTTCTGCAGATGTATCAGGCAGCATCGGCAGTGTTGGTTATACCGGCAGTGTTGGTTATACTGGCAGTGTTGGTTATACTGGCAGTGTTGGTTATACCGGCAGTGTTGGTTATACCGGCAGTATGGGCAATACGGGATTTAGTGGAAGTAAAGGCGACACTGGTACAACTGGTTTTGTAGGAAGTAGGGGTATCCCGGGTGAAGCAGCAGCTATTGGTTATACTGGTAGTATTGGATTTAGTGGTAGTCAAGGCGATACTGGGTTTACTGGTAGTAGAGGATTTATTGGCAGTGCAGGATTTACCGGCAGCAGAGGTTTACCAGGTGAAGCAGCAGCCATCGGCTATACTGGTAGTGTTGGTTATATTGGCAGTCAGGGCGCTACGGGATTTACTGGAAGTAAAGGGGATCCTGGTACATCTGTACAAATCACGGGATTTGCCACTTCCGTTGCTACACTACCTAATCCGTATTCGGGTGGTGTAGGTGATGGTTACTTAACACAAGATACTGGAAATTTACATGTATGGATGGGATCTAGTTGGATAAATGTAGGACAGATTAGAGGGCCTACCGGCTTTACAGGTAGTGCTGGGGCGGGCGGTGGAACTGGCGGTGGAATATCTTTCGGCAACTACGATGGTGGCGAGCCAGACAGTATTTACGGAGGAATAACTCCTTTAGATGCTGGCGGCGTAGTTTAATAAATATAGAACACAAAGTAAATTGATATAATTATGGCTATTAATATTCAACTGAGAAGAGGCACAGCTCAAGAGTGGAGTACAGTTAATCCTGTGCTTGCACTTGCAGAAATGTGTATAGAAACAGATACTAATCTTTTTAAGATTGGTAATGGTGTCAGTACCTGGAATCTTTTGCCCTATGGCGGTTTAAGAGGATATGTAGGCAGTACAGGTTTTACTGGAAGTATAGGCAGTATGATCGTAGCCAATGTACTCTATGTTAGTAAAAGCGGTAATGATCTCAATAATGGTTTAGCACTGAACACTAGTAAACTTACTATCAAAGCAGCAGTTGAAATAGCCACTTACGGAACTACAATTTTTGTAAAAAGTGGAGATTACACTGAAGACAATCCGTTATTAGTTCCTGAAGGTGTGTCGATAGTAGGAGACAATTTAAGAACAGTTACTGTTAGACCAGCAAACATCACACAAGACTTGTTTTGGGTAAAATCTGCATGTTATCTAGAACAAATGACATTTAAAGATCACGAAGCTCCGGCCGCAGCCGTGGCATTTCCTACAGATGGCTCCGCAGGAGTTATTCATACCAGTCCTTATGTACAGAATTGCACCAGTATGACTACTACAGGTACTGGTATGAGAGTCAACGGAAATCATGCGTTGGGATTAAAGAGCATGGTTGTAGATGCATTTACACAATATAATCAAGGCGGTATCGGCATACATATGTTGAATAGAGGAAACACACAATTGGTTTCAGTGTTTACAATCTGTACTGACATAGCCTTTTTATGTGAATCTGGAGGATTCTGTTCAATTACCAACAGTAACAGCAGCTTTGGTAATTTTGGATTAAAAGCAGACGGTGTAAGCACTGCATTATATCAAGGAACAGTTAACGGAACAACAGCCGGACGAACATTTACTGTGGACAACCTGGTAGTCAAGCCCAATGTAGGTGATGCAGTCAAGTTTACAGGATTTGCAGATTATTACACAGTGGCCACATCATCCGCATTCACAACAGGAGCCACTAATATCACATATCCCAGTTTTAGTCAAGAAGCTTCAGGATTAAAAAATGCTAGGAATATAATTTTAGATTCTAAAAGCAAATTACAAGTCGACACAATAGATTTTTTAAATGAAACTTATGTAAATTTAGATTTTAATCAATTCAAATGTAGTAGAGATGTGGGATATATTATTGATGCAGTTGCAGATGATCTAGTGTTAAACACCAACTATAAATCTCGTCTAGCTGGCATCAGTTATCAAAGAGCCACAGCCAGTGTGGTTATAGATGATCAGTTAACCGAAACTATTGCCGCAATCAATTTTGTAAAAACAAAAATACTAGCAATTTTAGCAGTTAACTATGCTGTTACTGACGTAGAGTATACTAGAACTGCAGCTAACTTTAACATAGTGATTGCAGGATTAAACAACACAGCGACTACACTTGTTTTTAATGATCCTACTGGAGTAACTGCCAACATTGCCAACGCTGCTGACATTTTACAGGCAAACAAAAATTTCTTGATAGAAGAAGGTATTGCATACATCACAGCAAATTTTGCAGGATTAACTTACAATCAAACCAAGTGTAGACAAGACATTTCTTTTATTGTTGATGCTGTTACATACGATGTTTTATACAATGGAAATAGTCAAACTGCCGATGCTGCCGACGAATATTATAGTTCAGGAACTTTACAAATTGAAACGTCTGAAAAAACAGCAACCATAGCCACATTTAATTATATTAAATCAGTGGCCAGCGCATGTGTTACTAATACCGTAGTTACAGCACTTAACATCACAATAACACAAAATACAGCTATTACGGCTGCTTCGTCTGCGGAAGCATTGTTAGTAACACAGTTGTTTGACATAGTGGTCAACATTATTGAAAATGCCTATACCAGCATAATTACTCTGGAAGAATCTGCTCCTAACATTGCTGACAACACAGTAGTTACATTCCACCAATATAGTCTAATAACTGCATCGGGCCACACATTTGAATTTGTAGGATCTGGTACCAATGTAAATACAGCATTGCCTTATTTAGGCGGGGTACCCATAACAGAAAATCAGGTGGTAACGACTAACGGTGGAAAAGTTTATTTCACAGGTACTGACCAACGTGGAGACTTTAGAATCGGTGAAGACTTTGTGATTAATCAAAACACTGGAACAATTTCAGGTAGAACATTTACTAAAAGTTTATTTGCTGTTATGACACCCTATATATTAGCAATTGGAGATTAATCGATGGCAACCGCATTACCATTAAACACGTTTAGAACTAAAGCATTTCAGCTTACCACAGCCAATCAAACAATTTATACTACTCCTACCGACTTGACCACTATTGTGTTGGGAGCACAGGCCAGCAACATCAGCAACGCAGCAGTGACCATTACATTTACATTGGTTAAAAATGCCATAGACTTTATCATGTTAAAAGAGTTTGTGATTCCGCCTAATGATGCAGCAGAAGTGACCACAGGCAAATTGGTAATCGAAGAAGGCAGTTCTGTAAAAGCAGTGGTTAGCGCCAACAACGCAGTGAACTTGGTATTAAGCATATTAGAAACAAGCAATGAGTAAAAGTAGATTAACCAGCGGCAAAATAAAAAAAATTACTGGTCCTCAGCTCAGTGAAGACAGGTATGAATTTCTAGATCTAGCCAACGCTGAACCTGACCTAGGATTACCTACAATAAATGAATCCATACTTGTAGGTGACACAGACGGCACGAGAACTTGGGTAAACATCACAACCTATACTGAAAATTTTAAAGGTTTTACTGGTAGTCAAGGTTATACCGGTAGCCAAGGAAATATAGGTTATACTGGATCAGCTGGCTTGGATGGTGTTGGCGGTAGCGATGGCACTCCGGGGTATACTGGCAGTCTAGGTTATACTGGGTCATCTGGATTTACAGGCAGTCAAGGTGCAGGATTCACTGGCAGTCAGGGCAATACTGGATTTGTTGGATCAACAGGAGATATTGGTTATACCGGTAGCCAAGGAGATATTGGTTATACCGGTAGCCAAGGAAATATAGGTTATACTGGTAGTATTGGATTTACTGGCAGTCGTGGCACTACTGGTTTTGTAGGAAGTTCAGGAAATGTAGGCAATGTGGGATTTACTGGTAGCCGAGGAGCTAATGGAAATCGAAGTGTTGCCTTGATACAAGAAGGTTTATTAGTGGTTCGAACAGGTTCGGTAAGATGGTATGCACCTGCTAATTTGACCATTCAAGAAATAACTTTTAGATTGGATGTGGCAGCAAATCAGATAGCAACCATTGTAATAAATAAAAATGGAGTTGCCACAAGAACCATAAATATAGCAGCGAATCAAGTCAAGGCAGTAAATACCAGTCAATTTGACATGACAACTGACGAATATCTCACAGTGGACGTTACTGCAACTGGTGCGCCAGGTGCAACTACCCAAGGATCAGGGTTAAGTGTGATATTTTTATATC
>Ga0255108_1000192_pt1 | contig 19272 bp, 17 predicted proteins | sample Law_Miss_RepA_8h_FD_188469 | JGI IMG/M metagenome (GOLD analysis project Ga0255108, IMG submission 188469) | Freshwater microbial communities from St. Lawrence River, New York, United States - Law_Miss_RepA_8h | ecosystem: Environmental > Aquatic > Freshwater > River | place: USA: New York... | reverse complement strand
GGTTCGGGCTGGGCCTGAGCGCGATCCTCCTGCTTTTCTCGTTCCCGCCCCTGGGGCACCCGTTCGTCGCGTTCTTCGCGCTGATCCCCGCCGCGCTCGCCGCGGCGGAGGCGCCGGACTACCGCCTTTGGCGCCGCGTGGCGTTCCTCACGAGCTGGGTGCTCTGGATCGGCCTGCTCGTGTGGCTGCGCCACGTGTACCCGCCGCTCGGCTGGCTCGGACTCGTCGGGCTGACCGCCTATTGCGCGCTCTTCCCTTGGCTGTGGTGCCTGGGCCTGCGCTGGATCCTGCCGGCCGTCGGCGACGCCGGTCTGCCGGCGCGGCTACTCGCGATGCTCGGACTCGCGGGCTCCTGGGGCTTGCTCGAATGGGCCCGGACCACCTTCCTCACGGGCTTCGGCTGGTTGCCGCTCGCCGCGAGCCAACAAGGTAACCCGGTGATGCTGACGCTGTGCGCGTGGGTCGGGCCGACGGGCCTGTCGATGGGTCTGGTGCTGATCAATCTCGGCCTGGCCAGCTGGATCATCCGCCTGCGCCGCTTCCGGCGGGCCGACGCCGCGCTGACGCCGCTCGGACCGATGGATTGGACGAAGCGCCTGACGCCCGAGCTTTACCTGGGCCTCGGGGTGATCGCCGCCGGTTTCGCCCTGACGTTGACCGAGACCGCAGGCCGGACGCCCGGCACGACGGTACGCATCGCCGCGGTCCGCACGCATTTCGACCCGACGGAGAAGTGGCAGCTGGACAAGTTCAAGCGGCATGCGACGACGCTGACGGAGGCCGCGCGCGCGACCTTGGCGGATAAGCCGGACGTGATCCTGTGGCCGGAGGCGGCCTTGCCGGCGTTGCTCGATGACCCGCTTTACCTAGCGATGCTCAGGCAGGTCGCGCCGGGGACCCCGTTGCTGATCGGTGCCGTCGAACGACGGGCCGGCGGTTACGCGAACAGCGTGGCCGTGGTGACCGCCGAGGGCGCGCAGAAGCCGACCTATGCGAAACGCCACCTGGTGCCGTTCGGCGAATACGTGCCCGGGGCCGACTGGTTACCGCTGCGCAAGGTCGTGCCGATCGCGGAGGACTGCGTCGCCGGCCAGGCCCCCACCCTGCTCCCCCTGACCACCCGCGGCGGCTTCACCTACCTGGCCGGGCCGCTGGTCTGTTACGAGGACGTGTTCCCGGCGCTCGCCCGCGAGCATGCGCTGGCCGGGGCCGACCTCCTGGCGGTGGTGACCAACGATGGCTGGTACGGGCACGAGGCGGCCGACGCGCAGCACACGGCGCATTCGGTCCTGCTCGCGGTCGCCACCGGCCTACCGGTCGCCCGTTCGGGCAACGACGGCTGGAGCGGGGTCATCACGCCCCGCGGGCTGATGCTGCCGACCGGCGACGGGCATCCGGCCGTCCAGCTCGCCGAGATCCGCACCCCGCGCGGAGCGCCGACCTTCTGGGTCCGCCACGGGGACTGGGCCGTCGGGCTGGGCGGGCTCGCGTTCGCCGCGACCTACGTCTGGCGCCGCCGCCGGACCGGGCGATAAATCGGCAGAGACCGCTCGACCTCCCCTGGTTTCAGGCCAAGGTGGACTCATCCCCGACCGGACCATGAGAACCCTGCTCGCCTGCCTCATCGCCCTGATGGCCGCGGCCCTGCCGGCCCAAGAAATCAAGAAACCGAAGTCGGAGTTTCCGGCCGAAGGTCTCGCCACGTTCCGCCTGCGGGTCCGCTCCATCCCGACGATCCAGGTGAAGATCAACGGCGCGACCCTCACGCTCGGCGTGGACACGGGTTGCCAAGGCACCGGCGTGCTGACGCCGCGCGGCGCAGCCAAGTGCGACGTCCCCGAGGCTTTCACGGTGCCGTCGATGGGCAACTCCGGCCGGAGCGAGAACACGTTCGGCTACGTCGAGAAGCTCGAGGCGGGCGGCGCGGTCTGGCGGGATTTCCACATCAGCATCATGCCGCTCGACGGCATGGAGCTCGACGGCCTGATCGGCGCGGATATCCTCTTCGAGAAGCCGTTCTACATGGACCTGGCCAACAAGGTCATGACCTTGGGGAAGACGCCGGACACCTCCTCGGCTCACGAGATCCCCTGCTACAGCCGCGGCGGCCACTGCGGCGTGAACATCGAGGTCGAGGGCCAGAAGGTGCCGATGATCGTCGATTCGGGCGCCTCCAAGTCGTACATGAGCTCGCTGAAGTTCAAAGGGAAGACGACCTTCAAGGGCTACGTCCCGGTGGCCACCGTGCGCGGCGTGTCGCTCACCCGCGTGGAGACCTGCCAGATCAAGTCGCTCCGCATCGGCGGCGTGCCCCTGACCGGCGTGGAATTCAACCGCGATCAGGAACATAACTTGCTGGGCGACGACTTCCTGCGGGCGCACCCGATCGCCATCGACATGGCCTCCCGGCGACTGTGGCTCTTCGAATCGCAGGCCGCGGCCAAGACCCGGGTCGAGCCGACCGAAACGTCCAAGCCGGTCGTCAAACCGAGCCCGGCCGTCGAACCGGCGAAATAACCGCCGGCCGGCTCAGCGCCGGCGACGCGGGCCGCCCGACGAACCCTTGGCGGGCGGGCGGCCTTCCTCTTCACCCTCGGCCGCTTCGGCGCCCTCGGCGGGGGCCTCTTCCTCGTCGTCCCAGCGGAGGTTCTTCTCCATGTCCTTGTCGACGTCCTCGACCTCGGGGAGGTCGGGCAGGTCGTCGGCGGCGCTGGCGGCGCGGGTCGGCTTGTCGTCGTCGTCGTCCTCGCCCGGGACCTCGTGGCCCTGCGGGACGAACTCCAGGATATCGGTGATCTCCTCGAGGGGGTGGATGTCGCGGCCTTCGATCAGGGCCTGGTTGCGCAGCTCGGAAAGCTGTTCATCCACGTCCTCGACGGTCAGCTTCTGCTCGAGCTTGATGGTGTCGTTGATGAGCTTCACGCGCAGGCGCATGATGTGCTCGAGGAAGTCGGCGTAGGCGCCCTTGTCGCCGTCCTTGATGTTCGGGAGGGCGAAGAGAGGCTCCTCGGAGTCGAGGATATGCTCGGCGACGCGGGCGAGGCGGACGGTGCTGTCCTTGTCGATGTCCTGGACCTGGAAGGGGACGAAGGCCGCCTCGAGGATCTCATTGGATAGGCCGTACTCGCGGAGGGGGTCCAGCATATCGAGGATCCAGGGGAACTGGAACGGATCCAGGATACCCAGGCCATCCGGTTCGTAGTGCCTGGGGTCGGAGTTCTCCTTCACCCACCAACTACCCTCCTTTTCCTTGAAGCGGATGGTGCACCAGAGAAGTTTGGAAGTCGTCACGGCCATGGAAGACGGATTTGCCCAAGTCCCGCAGGGAGTCAAGAGGGGTCGGCGCCCTAGGGTTCTCCGCTTCCCTTCCGCCCGTTCCTCCCTTAACTGCCCGCCATGTCTTTCCTCTACGAAAAAGTCGTCTCCCGGGGTCTTTATGCGATGGACCCGGAAAAGGCTCACCTGTTCGGCCTACGCGGGATGGGGCTGCTCGGCGCCCTCGCCCCGCTCCGCGCCCTGATGGAACGGCGGCTGACCCCGCGCGGGGGCAAGCCCATCGAGGCCTTCGGCCTGAAGTTCCCCAACCATGTCGGTCTCGCCGCCGGGTTCGACAAGGACGGGCTGGGGTGGCGGGGCGCGGCAGCGCTGGGCTTCGGCCACGTCGAGATTGGCACCGTCACCCCCAAGGCCCAACCGGGCAACGAACGTCCCCGCGTCTTCCGCTACCCCGCCCTGAAGGCGGTGGTGAACTCCTACGGCTTCCCCAACGCCGGCGTCGAGGCGTTACACGCGCGCCTGTCGGGCCAGCCCGGTCGCGGCCGCCGCGCCTGCCCACTCGGCATCAACCTCGGCAAGAACAAGGACACCCCGAACGAGCGCGCCCATGAGGACTACCTGCTCGGCTTCCAGCGCCTCGCGCCCCTGGCCGACTACGTCGTCGTGAACATCAGCAGCCCGAACACCACGGGCCTGCGCGCCCTGCAGGACCGCGGCCCGCTCGTGACGCTCCTGGCCACCCTCGCCCGCGAGAACCACGGCGTCGCCGGCGGCCCCGTGCCGCTGCTCCTGAAAGTCGCCCCCGACCTCAACCCGCACCAACTCGCGGACATCGTCAGCGTCGTCGGCGAGTGCGGCTTCGCCGGCATCATCGCCACCAATACGACCATCACGCGCCCGCCCGGCACCGAGGCGTGCGCGACCAAGGGCGGGCTCAGCGGCGCGCCGCTGCTCGAACGCGCGCTCAAGGTCGTGCGTTTCCTGGTCAAGGAATCCGGCGGGCGGATCCCGGTGGTGGGTTGCGGCGGGATCACCTGCGCGGCCGACGCGGGCCGCTTCATGGACGAAGGCGCCTGCCTCGTGCAGGTCTACTCCGGGCTGGTCTTCCGCGGACCGGCGCTCGCCCGCGAGATCGCCGAGGGCCTCGCCTGGCGCCAGCGCGACTGGGCCTGAACCGATGACCGGCCCCCTGCTCCTCGTCGCGGCGCTCGCGGCCCTGACGCCCAACGCCCGTAAGGGCGATCCGTACGTCGCCGACACCTGGCGCGCCACGCCAGCCGCGTTCGAAGGTAAGCCGGTGAAGACGGCCGTCCTCGGCCTGGAGGAACCCGGCCTCGTGGCGATCGACGCCCCGGCCGCGGCGGTACGCATCCTCTCCGGCAACGAGAAAGACGAGGCCGGCGGGGCCATCATCGTCCTGCTGCCGCCGGAGAAGTTCCAGGCTTTTGTCGCGAACTTTTCCGCCCGCCAGCTCGGCTCCAACCGCAGCGGCTTCGGCGCCCTCTCCAAGGCGAAGGTCGTCGCCGGCACCTTCGTCACGGTGAACGGCGAAGGCGCCCTGCTCTATGAGCTGGACGCCAAGGCCGCGAAGGACCTCCCCAAGCCCTCCGAACTGCTGGCCACGCAACTCAAGACCGCCGACCCGACGCGACCCGGCTGGACGCGCAAGGAATTCAACCTCGCCAAACTCGGCACCCTCGGCGCGCCCGAGACGCCGCGCGAGTGGGAACGCCTACAGGCGCTGCGGCTGACCAAAGCCGGCAAGGACAAGTCCCAGCGGCGCAAAGCAGCCGAGCTGATCGCCGCGGTCAAGGCGGGCGAACCGACGCGGATCGACGACGAGGCCGCGAAGGTCGAGTGGGTCCTGGTCTGGCGCTGAGGCGGAACTACTTCGCCGGCGCAGCGGGCGCGGGCGCCTTGGCCGTCACGGGGATGTGCACCTCGGAGTGCTTGAAGACCCCGGGGACGAAGGGGCTGTTCCAATAGACCGCGTAGGGCTCACCTGGCGAGGTGAGATCGGGGCGGGTAGCCAGCCACGCCTTGAGCTTGGCGAGCGCGTCATCGAAGTTCTCGCGCGAGTAGGAGCCGCGCACGCCGATCGAGGCGACGAGGCGGGCCGGGGTCTCCGCGAGCTTCACCTGCGGGGTCGCCTGCAGGTCGGTGCGCTTGGCCGAGCCGGCGTCCATGTAGAAGACCATGACGCCGGGCTGGAGGCGCGCCTCCACCGGGGAGGTCATCGGGATCTGGTTGCCGTCGATGTAACGGAACAGCTTCATGAAAAGGCCGTTACCGGACTCGAAGTAGCCCTTCGGGGATTCGGCCACCATCAGGCGGGCGGCCGGCAAGGTCTTGGTCTCAATCGAGCCCATCGGGGTCCGCGGGTAGGCTTCCTCGGTACCGCGGAGGAAGGAGGGGACGAAGGTGGCCATGGCGAGGAGGAGATGGGGTAATCTCATTGCCCGCCGAAGGTACGCCCCCGCCGGTCGAAAGCAAACCTGCGGTTAAGATCGCCCACCCTTGCCAGCAGGGGCGAAAGGGCTTTCCTAGGCCCCACATGAGTCAGCCCGCCGACAAATCCTCCTTCCTTTCCCGGCTGGGCCATAACTTCCTGACGGGGCTCTTCCTGACCTTGCCGCTTGCCCTGACCTTCTGGGTGGTGTCCATCCTGATCGACCTCCTGGGCAAACCGGCCAAGCAGATCGCGCTCTTCGTCCTCACCTGGGTCTTCGAGAGCACCAAGCAGCCTCTGCCGAACCTCAACGACGGCATGACGGGGCTGGCGCTGACCATCGCCTCGGCGGTCGTGATGCTGGTCGTCCTGACGATCATCGGCTACCTGTCCAAGCGGCTCTTCGGCAAGGTCATGCACCACGTCTTCGCCAAGATGTTGGAGAAGACCCCGGGCCTCGGCTCGCTGTATAACTCGATCCGGCAGATGGTCGATGCGCTCAGCGGCCGTAACAAGGACACCTTCCGCCGGGTGGTGCTCGTGCAATACCCGCGCGTGGATTGCTGGAGCATCGCCTTTGTGACCCATGAGCAACCCGCCGCCTTCTCCGAGGCCCTCGGTCGCCCCGTGGTCAATGTCTTCATCCCGGCCGCCCCGGCGCCGACCTCCGGCTTCATCCTCCAGGTGCCGCCCGAAGACATCCGCGAGACGAAGCTCAAGGTTTCCGAAGCCCTCGCGTTGCTGATGAGTTTCGGGGCCGTCATCCCGAAGGGCGAAGACCAGGCCTGAGGCGGATGTCCTCGGCCCCGTTGCGCTGCCTGGTGCTCGGACGCGACCCGTCGGGGGAATCGCATTCGCTGCTCACGCTGCTCGAGCCGACGGAGGGCCTCGTGCGTTGCCTGATCCGCGCCCGGCCGGGCAAGACCACCACGACGCCGGACCTCTTCGATGACGGCGAAATCACGCTGGAGCGGGCCAAGGACGGGGGCACGCGCTTCGCGCGCGACTACCGCCTGCTCCACCGCCGGCTGGGTATCGCCCGGGACCACCGCACGCTTGAGCGCGCCTGCCGGTTCGCCGCGATGCTCCGCAAGAACCCGCCCCCGCCCGAATCCGCCCCCGTGTGCGCGCGCATCGCCGCCGAGACCTTCGAGGCGATGGCCATGCGCCCGCGGGCCGACGCCGCCTATTTCAAGGGCCTCTGGCTGATGCTCAAGGATGGCGGCTGGCCGGTGCAGGAAGACTGGCTCACGGGACTCGGCACCCGCCGCGAGGCGGCCGGCGCGGTGCTGCTCCAGCCGCTCGACGCCCAGACGACCGAGGAGGAAGTCGTCGCGCGCCTGGCCGCCGACCTCGAGCGCTGGGCCGCGGGCGAGGCCCACTTCGTCCTGCCCTGATGCGTTTCGACATCAAGTCGCGGCGCATCGAACTGAGCGCGCAGGAGTTCGCCACGTTCCGACCCGGCCCCGGGGCCGGGAGCGGCGGCGCCCCGTGGCGCGCGGAGGCCGGACGGCAATGGCACGAGACGCTCCGCCGGCAGGCGGAGGCCGAGCAGGATGGCTGGACCTTCGAGCGCGCGGCGAACTGCGAGGTGCAGGCGTTGGGCTGGACGTTGGTCGTGACAGGGCGGGCGGACCAATGGCGCGCGGCCGACGGCGCGGTGCGCATCCGCGAGGTGAAGACCATCAGCCAATCGCTGCCCCGGCGCTCCGACCAGCTGACCCGCCGCTACCCGCACCATTTCCTGCAGCTGACGCTCTACTGCCACGCCGCGCGCCTCGACCCCGCCGTCCGCGCGGTGCAGGGCGAGGTGGTCTTCGTCGACCTGACCAGCGGCGAGCAGCAGGCCGTGCCGTTGCCGGCCACGGCCGAGGCTGACCTCCTGCAGCAGGCGGAGACGATCGCGGCGCACGCGGAGAACCGGCGCGCGAGCCATGCCCGCCTGCTCTGCCTACCGGACCGTCTACCGTTCAAGGAGCCGCGCCCGGAGTGGCTGCAGGGCTGCGCCGACCTGGACCAAGCCGGGATGGAATCGACCACGCGGCTGCTCATCGCGCCCACGGGCTTCGGCAAGACCTCGGCCGCGCTCCGCCACGGCCTCGGCCTGCTGCGCGGCGGCCGCGCCGGGCGCCTACTCTACCTGACGGGCAAGGGCACGGGCCAGCTGCAGGTCCTGCAGGAACTCCGCCGCCTGGCGAAACCGTCCGAGCTGCGCGCCCTGGTGCTGCGCCCGCGCGCCGAGCACGAAGTCGAGGGGTTGCCCGACGACCCGGAGGAGATCCGCCGCAACTGGGCCCGCGCCGGCCTCGACCCGCAGGCGCTGCTCGAGGATGGCTCGAACCTCCGCCGGATCCGCGAGATCGGCCGGCTGGCGGGCGTGCCGCCGTGGGACATCACCAAGGCGATGCTCGCGCACGCGGAGGTGGTGATCTGCGACTACAACTATGTCTTCTCGCCCCGTAACCGCGCGGCGCTCGAGAATGTGCCGGGCTGGGATGAGTCCGATACCGCACTGATCGTCGACGAGGCGCATAACCTGCCCGAGCGGGCGGCGGAATGCCTGTCGCTGCGGGATGAGGCGCCGGATGCGGCCGACCTGGCCCACGAGTTGGTGCGCCACCGCGCGCCGGAGCCGTGGATCCGCGCCACGCAGGCCTGGGCCGACTTCCTGGCGCGCCTGCCCAAGGCCGACGCGGTCTCGCCCGACGACCGGCTGGAGGCGATGGGCCACGCGGAGACCTTGGCGGAGCTCGCGGCGAACCAGCCGTTCAACACCGACGACCTGTCGGACCTCACCCGGCAAGGGCTCTGGAACGCCGCGACGTGGTCCGACCGGCTGGAGGCGGCCGACCTCGGCTGGCTGCTGTGGTCCCCGCGGCCCGGGATGCTCAGCCTGGATTGCCTCTCGGCGGCGAAGGCGACGGGCGAGCGGCTCCTGAAGTTCGGGCACGCGCTGCTGATGACCGCGACCCCGGGGCCGCGCGGGGCGCTGGCGAACGAATGCGGGCTCGACGGCGACGCCCTGGCGAAGGTCGACGCGCTCGCATCCTGGCGCCAAGGGGCCTACACGGTGGCGATCGATGGTCGCGTCGACACGCGCCTGAAGACCCGCGAGACGCACCTCGCGCGCACGGCCGCGGCCTTGCTCCGCCTGTCGCAGGAGGGCGCCGTCGCCGCCTTCTTCCCTTCCTACAAGTACGCCGAGGGAGTCGGCAAGGAGCTGGCGAACCTCGACCCGAAGGCCGACATCGCCCTGCAGCCGCGCGGACTCGGCCCGGACGGCACGGCGCGCTTCGTGGAGGATTCCCTCAACCGCCACACCATCCTCTGCCTCATCCTCGGCGGGTCGCTGGGCGAAGGGGTCGACATGCTGGGCGGGCGCATCCGCTCGGCGGTGATCGTCGGCCCCGCCCTGCCCGAGGTGAACGCGCTGCAGGAAGCGCGGCGCAAGATGTTCGCCAACGACGGCGTCGAGGATGCGTTCGCGCTGGCGTACGTGCGGCCCGGGATGCGCAAGGTCAACCAGGCGCTAGGCCGGCTGGTCCGCGCGCCCGGCCAGACGGCGCGCGTGCTGCTCCATTGCCGACGCTTCGCGGACGAGGCCTACCGCAACCTGCTCTCGACGGAATACGGCGACCCGCCCGTCTTGGCGGACGACGATGAGTTCGCGCGGTGGGCGACGCGGAGCTGAGCGGGCTCAGACCTGCGCGATGACGCGGGCCTTCGGGTAGCGGATTTTCTTGAGCTGCGCGTACTTGTCGGCGCCGGAGCGGTAGCCGACGGCGCAGGCGACCACGACCTCGTAGCCCGTGCCCTGGAGGCCGAGGATCTCGGTGTAGGCGGCGGGGTCGATGCCTTCGAGCGCGCAGGTATCCACCGCAAGCGCAGCGGCGGCGCCCATGAGCTGGCCGAGCGCGATGTAGAGCTGACGGGCGGCCCAATCCTTCTGGGCGGCGGCGTCCTTACCCTTGACCACGCCGCCGATCATCATCTGGCGGTAGGGCTCGAGCGCGGCGGGGTCGGCCTGACGCTCGGCGACCATCTGATGGAAGAACTCGTTCACGTCCTGCTCGGTGATCTCGGTGCGGCGGGCGAAGACGACGAGGTGCGAGGCGTCGGTGACCTGCGTCTGGTTCCAGGACACCGGACGGAGCTTCGCGCGGACCGCGGGGTCGGCGATGATGAAGAACTTCCAGGGCTGGAGGCCGAACGAGGACGGCGTGAGCCGGAGCGACTCCTCCAACGCGGCCCAGGTGGCGTCCGGTAGCTTGCGGGGGTCGAAGGCCTTGGTGGCGTAGCGCCATTCCAGGGAAGCGAGCAGTTGGGCGGGGGTCAGGGCGGCGTTCATGATGACGCTACCCAACCGCCGCCCGACGGATTGTCAAATCAGGCGGGCGAAAGGACGCCGCCGGAAAGTACCAGGCGACGCGACGCCCGCTCGGCGAACTCGCGGCTGTGCGTGACGAGCACCAAAGCCAGGCCACGCGCGGCCACGACGTCGAGCAACAGGCGCATGATCTCCTCCGCCGTCCGCTCGTCGAGGTTGCCCGTCGGCTCATCGGCCAGGAGCACCGCGGGGCGGTTGACTAAGGCGCGGGCCAGGGCGACGCGCTGACATTCGCCGCCGGAGAGCTGGGCGGGCAGATGGTCGGCGCGGGCGGCGAGGCCGACCAGTCCGAGGAGCTCGCGGGCGGCCGCGCTGGCCGCGGCGGGCGGCACGCCCACGATCCGGGCGGCGAGCGCGACGTTCTCGAGCGCGGTCAGCTCGGGCATGAGCTGGTAGTTCTGGAAGACGAAGCCGACGCCGCGGCCCAGGCGGCGGCGGGGTGCCACGAGGGCGCCCTCGCAGGCGACGCGCACCTCGCCGGCATCGGGGACGTCGAGGCCGCCGAGGAGCTGGAGCAAGGTAGTCTTGCCGGAGCCCGAGGAACCGCGGATGGAGACGGACTCGCCGGCATGGACCTCGAGGGAGACCGCGGTCAGCACGGGCAAGGGACCGGCGGGGGCAGCGAACGCCTTCGCGAGGTCCGTGGCCTGGAGGACAATCTCAGGCATCGCGCATGGCCTCCGAAGGTTTGCGCCCGGCCGCCCAGAGGGCCGGGACGAAGCCCGCCAACGTCGTGACGAGCAGGGTGAAGACGCCCGCCGCCACGAAGTCGGCCGGATCGTAGTGGAGCGGGATGTTGGCGAACTGGTAGACGCTGGCCACCATGTCGCCGTCGCCGAAGACCGCGTTGATCGCACCGAGGATCGCGTCGCGGAAATGGAGGATGCCGCCGGTCAGCAGGAAGCCAAGTCCCGTGCCCAGCGCGCCGATGAGCAGGCCCTGCAGGCCGAAGAGCGCGAGGATCGCGCCGCGGCCGGCGCCGAGCGCGGCGAGGACGCCGACCTCGCGGGAGCGGCGGATGACGGCGGAGAACAGGGTGCTGCCGATCGAGAACGACGCGACCAGCGTGATGATGAACATCAGGAAGAAAAGCATCGTCTTCTCGAAGCGAATCGCCTCGAGGAAGTTGCGCTTGATCGCCTGCCACGGCCGGAAGACCAGGTCGGGGTGGCCGACGTTCAGGCGGCCGGCGATCTCCTCGGCGCGGGCGGGCTCCTTGAGGCGCAGGATCACGCCGTGGGCACGCGGGCCGAGGTTCCAGATCTCGCGGAAGCGCCGCAGCGGGATGAGCGCGGCGGCGTTGTCCACCTCGGTGAAACCGGTGCGGAGGATGGCGCAGACCTCGAACTCGGCGGGCAGGGGCGCCTTACCCTTCTCCGCCCGCTCGGCCATCGCCGGGGACCAGAGCTCGACCTTGTCGCCGATGCGGACGCGCAGCTGCTGCGCGAGCCCGAGCCCGAGGATCACGCGGCCATCGTCGAGGTCGTCGAAGGTGCCGCCGTGGATGTACTTGCGGGCCGGCTGGGCCGGGTCGAGCGGGTCGATGCCACGCACGGCGGCCACGCCGGAGAAGTCGCCGCGGCGCGCGAGCGCGGGGCCCTCGGCGTAGGCGGTGGCGGAGGCCACCTCGGGGGCGCGACGGAGCTCGGCGACGAGCTCGTCGGGGCGGGCTAGCGGCCGGGCGGCGACGACCTGGCAGTCGCCGAAGGATTCGCGGATGCGCTTGCGGTGCTCCTCGCCGAAGCCGTTCATCACCGTCTGCACCACGAGCAAGGTCGCGACGCCGAGGGCCACGCCGAGGATCGAGACCGTCGCGAACGCCGGGAAGCGCTTACCGGGCGGGAAGAGCTGGCGGAGGGCGAGATGGAGGAACCAGGGCAAGGGGAAAGGCTCAGGCCTGCTTCTCGGGCGCGAGCGTCGGGAACAGGATGACGTCGCGGATATTGGCCGCGCCGGTCAGCAGGATCACGAGGCGGTCGATGCCGATGCCGAGGCCGCCCGCGGGGGGCATGCCGTGCTCGAGCGCGAGGAGGAAGTCCTCGTCGATCTTCTGGGTCTCCGCCCCGGCCTGGAGCTGCAGCATCTCGCGCTGCACGCCGGGATCGTTCTGCTCGGAGTAGGCGGGAGCGATCTCCTGGCCGTTGATGCAGAGTTCGAAGACGTCGATGGTCGAGTCGTCGCCGATGGTGACCTTGGCGAGGGGGCAGAGCTCCTTGGGGATGTGCGTGACGAAGGTCGGCTGGATGAGGCCCGGCTCGATGAGCTTGCCGAAGACCTCGTTGGTGACCTCGAAATCTTCCCAGTCGGCGCGCGGCTCGTGCAGGCCGAGGGCCTTGCACGCGGCGATTTTTTCCGCCTTGGTGCGGCTGAACCACTGCGGGTCGCCGGTGCGCTCGAGGATGAGGTCCTTGTACTTGGCCTCGCGCCACTCGCCGCCGAGCTCGATGGCGACGCCGTCCGGCCGGACGACGGTGGTCGTGCCGAGGACGTCGGCGCAGACCTTCTGGATCATCGAGCGGACGAGCTCCATCATGCCGCGGAAGTCGGTGTAGGCCTGGTAGGCCTCGAGCATCGTGAACTCGGGGCTATGCTTGATGGACACGCCTTCGTTGCGGAAGACGCGGCCGATCTCGAAGACGCGGTCCATGCCGCCGACGAGGCAACGCTTGAGGTGCAGCTCGAGCGCGATGCGTAGGTAGAAGTCGCAATCGAGCGCGTTGGAGTGCGTCTCGAACGGACGGGCCGCAGCGCCGCCGGCGATGGCGTGCAGGGCCGGCGTCTCGACCTCAGTGAACTGGCGGCTCCAGAGGAAGCGGCGGATCGCCTCGACCACGCGGCTGCGGACGAACAGGCGGCGGCGCGACTCCTCGTTGACGACGAGGTCGAGGTAGCGCTGGCGGTAGATCTTCTCGGCGTCGGTCAGGCCGGCCCACTTCTCGGGCAGGGGGCGGAGGGCCTTCGAAACCAGCTTATATTCGGAGACGCGCACGGTGACCTCGCCGGTCTTGGTGCGAAAGAGGCGGCCGCGGACGCCCACGAAGTCGCCCGAATCGACAAGCTTCTTGAAATGCGTGTCGTAGGCGTCGCCCAGGGCGTCGCGGGTGAAGTAGGTCTGGATCACGCCGCCGCGGTCGAGCAGCTTGACGAAACTGGCCTTGCCCATGACGCGCAGGGCGACGATGCGGCCGGCGACGGAGACCTCGGGGCCTTCCTCGACGCCCTCGGGCAGGAGGCCGGGGCACTCGGTCGAGACGTGGGTCTGGGCCCACTCGGCGCGGAACGGATCCTCCCCGGCGGCGCGGAGCTGGGCGAGTTTCTCCTTCCGGACCGCGTGGAGGTCGTGGGAGATGGCGTTGAGGTCGGTCTTTTCGCTCATGTGGGCTCCCTTGAGGGGTGCCTCCGAGGGGGCGGGGAGGCAAGGGCGAAAGGTTCGGCGGGCGGCTCGGTTTCCGTGTTGCGGCGGGACCTTTCCGGAGAATAACCCAAGACCCATGAAGGCCTACCTCGACCTGCTCCGCCACGTCCGGCAGCACGGAGAAATCCGGGCCGACCGCACCGGCACGGGCACGCTCGGCATCTTCGGCGCCCAGCTGCGCTTCGACCTCGCGGAAGGCTTCCCGCTCGTGACGACGAAGAAGGTCCACCTTAAGTCCATCACGCACGAACTGCTCTGGTTCCTCTCCGGCAGCACGCAGAACGCCTGGCTGACAGAGCGCGGGGTGAGCATCTGGAAAGAGTGGGCCACGGCGGAGCAGTGCGCGAAGTTCGGTCGCGGCGAGGGCGACCTCGGGCCCGTCTACGGCCACCAATGGCGCAACTTCGGGGCCACGAAGCGACCCGACGGCACGTACGCGCCCGACGGCGTCGACCAAGTCCGCAAGCTCGTCGAGGAAATCCGCCGCAACCCCGCCAGCCGCCGCCTGATCGTCTCGGGCTGGAACCCGGAGGAGGCCGACCAGGTGGCCCTGCCGCCGTGCCACACGCTCTTCCAATTTCATGTCTCGACGGACGGCCGCCTGAGCTGCCAGCTCTACCAGCGCAGCGCGGACCTCTTCTTGGGCGTGCCCTTCAACATCGCCAGCTACGCGATGCTGACGCACATGATCGCGCAGGTGACGGGACTTAAGCCCGGTCATTTCGTGCACACCTTCGGCGACGCGCACATCTATTCCAACCACGTGGAGCAGGTCGACCTGCAGCTCTCGCGCGAGTCGCGGCCCCTGCCCCGCCTGGTGCTGAACCCGGCCGTGACGGACCTCTTCGCGTTCAAGTTCGAGGACATCGCCGTCGAGGGCTACGACCCGCACCCGGCAATCAAGGCCCCCGTGGCCATCTGACCGTGCGCCTCGGCCGTCCGCTCATCGCCATCGCGGCCGTCGCGCGCAACCGCGGGATCGGCCTCGCGAACAAGCTGCCGTGGCGTATCCCGGAAGACTTCGCCTTCTTCAAGGCGACGACCATGGGCCAGATCCTCCTGATGGGGCGCAAGACCTATGAGTCCATCGGCCGCCCCCTCCCGGGACGGACGACCGTGGTCCTGAGTCGTTCGGGATTCACCGCCCCCGGCGTGATTACCGCGGCGAGTTGGGAGGAAGCCGCCCAAGTCGAGCCCGGGAAGACCCTGTTCCTGGCCGGAGGGGCCGCCCTGTACGCGGAGGCCCTGCCTTGGTGCAACGAACTGATCCTGACCCACGTCCCCCTCGAGCCGGAGGCGGACGCCTTTTTCCCGGACTGGACGGGTCATTTTGACGCAGGAACGCTCCTCCACGACTTCCCGACGTGTGAAATGCGCCGGCACCTGCCGCGGGCGACGAAAGGCTAATTTGCTTATTTTTAAGCAAATCCCGCATTTTCTCTTATCGACCCTAGTGAAGCGGCAAAAAGGGGCGTTTTTATGCCTTTTGTCCTTTCCAAGGACTCCCCCCGCCCTACCTTCCCGCCCATGCCGGACGGCCTGTTCACTTTCTTCGCGGCGCTGACCCTCGGCGCCGCCCTTCTCCTGGTCCTGAGCCGGAACGCCGTGACCTCGGCCATGGGGATGATCCTCGCCCTCGTCGGCATCGCGGCGGACTTCTTCCTGCTCGACGCCTACTTCCTCGGGGTGCTCCAAGTGCTGGTCTACGCCGGGGCCGTGATGGTGCTGTTCCTGTTCATCATCATGCTCCTGGATACGGACGACGCCGCCAGCGCCTACCCCTGGAAGACCGCCGCCCTCGGGCTCGCCACGTTCTTCCTGCTCGGGGCCGGCGTGCTCTGGCTCTTCCATTGGTCTGGGGCCGTCAGCGCCGCCCCCGCGGGCGCCACGCCGCCGGAGTTCTCGGCCAACCCCGCTGAGTTCACGACCGCCGCCAAGTCCTTCGGCCGGCTCCTCTACACCAAGTACCTTCTCCCCTTGGAAATCGCGGGTTTCCTGCTGCTCGTCGCCCTGGTCGGCGTCGTCTCCCTGAGCAAGGACGCCCCGGAGGGCCAAGCCTGAGGACCCCGCCATGGAACACACCACCCTCGCCCACCACCTCCTGCTGGCCGGCCTGCTGTTCGCGCTGGGCCTGACCGGCGTCCTCGTGCGCCGCAACCTGCTCGTCGTGTACATGTGCCTCGAGCTGATGCTCGCCGCCACGACCCTCGCGATGGTCGCCTTCTCCCGCTTCGCCCACAAGATGGACGGCGCGGTCTTCGTCTTCTTCGTCATCACCGTCGCCGCGGCCGAGGTAGCCGTCGGGCTGGCCCTGATCGTCGCGCTCTACCGCCGCCGAGGCACGATCCAGTCGGACGCCCTGAACCTCCTGCGCGACTAAGCTTTTCCGATGCCCCCCGACTTTTCGTCCCTGGTCCACTGGATCCTGTTCCTGCCGCTGGGCGCGGCCCTGTTCATCGCCCTCTTCCTCCGCCGGGCCGGCGCCGTCGCCGCCTGGCTCTCGACCGGCGTGGCCTTCGCCATCGCGGCCCTCGCGCTGCGCCTGCTGACCGCCGCCCCTGGCGACACCCGCTGGCACGTCGAGCTCGCGAAGCTCGGCGACATCTCCCTGGGCTTCGGCTACCTCATCGACGCCAACGCGCGCCTGATGCTCTTCGTGGTGTCGTTCGTCGCCGCCTGGATTCACCTCTTCTCCGTCGGCTACATGCGGGACGACGACGCGCGCGGCCGGTTCTTCGGTGGCCTGTCGATCTTCATGTTCTCCATCCTGGGCATCGTCGTCGCCGACAACCTGCTCATGACCTTCGTGTTCTGGGAACTGGTCGGCTTCAGCTCGTACATGCTGATCGCCCACTACTTCGACAAGGATTACGCGGCGGAAGCCTCCAAGAAGGCCTTCATCGTCAACCGCGTCGGCGACCTCGGCTTCATCCTCGGCATCGCCTTCTGCCTCGCGCATTTCGGCACGCTGAACTTCGCCGAGCTGGGCGCGCTCAAGCCCGCGGCCGGCTGGCCCTGGCTCCTCGGCGCGCTCCTGATGTGCGGCTTCATCGGCAAGTCCGCGCAGTTCCCCCTGCACGTCTGGCTGACGGACGCGATGGCCGGCCCGACGCCCGTCTCCGCGCTCATCCACGCCGCCACGATGGTCGCCGCCGGCGTCTACTTCATGGCGCGGATCGCCTTCCTGCTGACGCCCGACGTGCTCCAGCTCATCGCCGTGTCGGGCGCTGGCATGGCCGCCCTCGCCGGCCTCTGCGCGCTCGCCCAGACCGACATCAAGAAGTCCCTCGCCTACTCGACGCTCGCGCACCTCGGCATCATGGGTTGCGCGATCGGCCTCGGCCGCCCCGACCTCGCCGTCCTGCACATGGCGATGCACGCGTTCTTTAAGGCCACGCTTTTCCTCGGCGCCGGCTCCGTCATCCACGGCTGCCACCACGAGCAGGACATGCTGAAGATGGGCGGGCTCGCCCGCAAGATGCCCGTCACCACGGCCGCCTTCATCGCCGCCACGCTGTCGAACTGCGCCGTGCCCTTCCTCGCCGGCTGGTACTCCAAGGACGCGATCCTCGAGGCCGCCCACGCGAGCAACCTCTACCTCTTCACGCTGCTCGGCTTGGCCGCGGTCGCGACCTGCCTCTACAGCGCCCGCATGGTGCGTCTGGTGTTCTTCGGTCCGGCCAACTCGGAGGCCGCCGACCACGCCCATGAGTCGCCGTGGACCATGACCGCCCCGCTGGTCGTCCTCGGCCTTGGTTTCTCCGTCGCCGCCGGCTTCGCCGCCGACGCGCTCATCCCCGCGGCCGCCCTCGCCCGCGTCGCCGAGCCGCTGCGCGCGATGGCCTTCCACGCCACCTCGGCCGCCACGATCGTCGGCCTGGTCGCGCTGGCGCTCGGCGCCCTCGCCTTCCGCTACTACGGCCGCGCCGCCGGCGTCGACAGCCTGCGCGTCGACCTACCGCGCTTCTACGGCGTGCTCGAGTTCCGCTGGATGGATGCGGTCTACGGCTGGTACGTGGACCGCGTGCAGCGGCGCCTCTCCGAATTCCTCGCCTTCCTCGACCTGCTGCTGATCAACGGCGTGGCGGTGCGCTGGCTCGGCGCCGGCGTGCCGGCCGTCCTCGGCTACCTCACAGGCCGGACCCTGCACCGCGGGCAGACCCGCCTGTACGCCCTCAGCCTCGTTGTGGGCACCCTTCTCCTGGCCTGGTACTTCCTCGCCCGCTGACCCATGGACTCCCTCGACTTTCTCCACGCCAACCTCGCGGCCGTCGCGGTCTACACCCCGATCGTCGCCGGCTTGGTCCTGCTCGCCGGCCGCCGCCTGCCCGCCAGCTTCGCCTCGGGCTTCGCCTTCGCCGGCTTCGCGCTGCCGTTGCTCCTCGGGGTCTGGCTCGTCGCCCCGTGGCCGGGCCAGCGGATCGCCTACCAGCAGCTGACCTCCGTGGGCGCGCCCTGGGGCTTCGACTTCGGCCTGAACGGCCTGAGCGCGCCACTGTTCCTGATGACCGCCGTCGTCGGCCTCGCCGCGGGGATCAAGGCCCTCGTGCAGCAGGTCGAACGCCGCAACACCTACCTCGGCCTGCTGCTCTTCATGTTCGGCGGTACCCTCGGGACCTTCGGCACGACCAGCGTGCTCGGGGCCTACTTCTTCCACGAGTTCGCCCTCATCCCGACCTTCCTGTTGACGCTCTTCTGGGGCGGCGCGGGCCGCCGGCCGGCCGCCATGCAGATGGCGATCTACCTCACCGTCGGCGCGATGGTTTCGCTCGCCGGCCTCCTGCTCGTCCTCGGCGCCGCCAAGACCGGCTACACCTCCACTTGGAGCGAACTGCTCAACACCCTCGACCTGCGCGTCGTCCCCACCGCGGCACTCGGGCTCACGCTCTTCGGCTTCGGCGTGCTCGCCTCGCTCTTCCCCTTCCATTCCTGGGCCGCGCCCGGCTACACCGCCGCGCCCACGCCCGCCTCGATGCTCCACGCCGGCGCCCTCAAGAAGTTCGGCCTCTACGGCATCATCCTCGTCACCCTCAACACCCTCGGCGGCGCCCACGGCGCGCTGGCGGACTGGTTCCTCGTCTGCGCCCTCGCGAACGTCGTACTCGTCGGCCTGATCTGCCTCGCCCAGCGCGACCTCAAGGAGCTGCTCTCCTGGAGCTCCGTCGCCCACATGGGCCCGATCTTCCTCGGCCTCTGGGTGACCGGTGTGACCGGCCGCCCCGACGGCGTCGCCGCGGCGCTCTTCCTGATGGTGGCCCACGGCCTCTCCTGCGCCGCGCTCTTCCTGCTCGCCAACGGCGTGCGCGCCCGCGCCGGCACCTACCGGCTCGACGAGCTCGGCGGCCTGGCCAAGCAGGCGCCCGTGCTCGCCGCGCTCTTCGTCGCCGCGACGATGGCCTCGATCGGCCTGCCCGGCTTCGGTAACTTCTGGGGCGAGATCGGCGTGTTCCTCGCCCTGCGCGACCAGTCCCTGTGGCTCCAGGCCGCCGTCGCCTCGACCGTCGTGATCTCAGCCGTGTACGCGCTCCGCGCGGTGGCCGCGACCTTCTACGGCGAGCCCACCGCCGCGCTGCGACAGCGCCTCGCCGTCGCCCCCATCGCCGACCTAGGCTGGGCCGAGCGCGTCGCCGCCCTGCTCCTGCTGGGCGCCTCGCTCCTCATCGGTTTCCAGCCGGGCCTCGTGACCTCGCAGACCCAGGACTACTGCAAGGACATCGCCAAGAACGTGGCGGAGACCCTGCCCGC
>Ga0255108_1000183_pt1 | contig 19615 bp, 16 predicted proteins | sample Law_Miss_RepA_8h_FD_188469 | JGI IMG/M metagenome (GOLD analysis project Ga0255108, IMG submission 188469) | Freshwater microbial communities from St. Lawrence River, New York, United States - Law_Miss_RepA_8h | ecosystem: Environmental > Aquatic > Freshwater > River | place: USA: New York... | reverse complement strand
CTTCTAGACCTACTACCACTTTGCTCGGAGGCATCGGTGACTCTTCGTGGTGGACTGGAGCGGGTGCTTCTATTCGTGCTGCTGGCTGTTGCACATCGGGTGTCGCGGGGACCGGTGCTATCCGGCCTGCTGCCCGCGCTGCACGAATCGCTGCAAGCGCGGCCGGCACGACTGGGGCATTACCAGGTTCAGGTGCAGTTTGCTGGGCGATAGGGGGTGCTTCTGTCGCAATCGCAGGCGCCGCTGTCGTCACCACGCGATTTTGGTCTGTAGGGATTGCTGCTCGGAACGATGGGACCGCATGGTCCTGCGTTGCCTGTGGACGGGCGGTCGGAGTTTCTATTTGCCGCGATTGGGATGCAGCCACAGCGGGAACATGTGGTGCAAGCTGTTCGACTGGACTACAGGCTCGTGCAAAGGCAAGCTCAATCACGAGGCGATGTTGCTGGTTCCAGCGGAGGTCTGCCTGCGCTTTGTGGATTGTGTCGAGTGCGTTTAGCAGAACCTGCTTTCCGATACCTTTAGTGAGCTGTGCGAGCTTATTGCGCTCATCTTCCGTGCGGTCCGAAAACACCGCAGCGCCGGACAGCTGATACACCAAGAGGTCTCGAAGGTGACTTGCTACGGACCTCAAAATTGAGCGGGCATCCTTGCCTTCATCGAGAATTTCATCCGCCAGTTGGATTGCACCCGACATATCGCCGGTCGACATCGCCTGCGTAAGTGCATACAAATGGTCGGCTTCCAATAACCCGAGGACTGATTCGACATCGGATGCTTCAATCACGCCATCGGTGAACCCGAGCACCTGCTCAAGGAGCGAGAGCGAGTCACGGTAACTACCTTCGGCAGCGCGTGCAACAGCAAGGATGGCGCCATCGGACATCTGGCGCGCTTCACTCCCGAGGACGTAGCGGAGTCGACCACTGATGTCCGCAATGGTTCCGCGGCGGAAGTCAAACTGTTGGCACCGGGAACGAATAGTGATGGGAATGGATTGCGGTTCGGTGGTGGCAAGGATGAAAACCACATTTGCCGGCGGCTCTTCAAGAGTCTTCAGGAAGGCATCTTTGGCATCGCTCGAAAGCTGATGGGCCTCATCGATGATGTAGACCTTGTACCGATGTTGCATTGGGCCGTAGCCGACAGCCTTACGAACCTCTTCAATGTCTGCGACACCACGGTGGCTTGCCGCATCGAGCTCAACGACATCGATACAGTTACCTGCCGTAATCCTGCGGCAAGCTTCGCATTGATCACAAGGCTCTGTGACATACGTGTCAGCTGATTCGCAGTTCAGCGCTTTTGCAAGGAGGCGTGCAACGGTTGTTTTTGCCGTACCTCGGGTCCCTGTGAAGAGATAACCGTGCGCCACACGTCCGGTTTGAAGGGCATTTTGTAGCGTTCGGACAACATGTTGCTGACCTACGACATCGGAGAATGTCTGGGGGCGGTACTTGCGGTAAAGGGACTGGTAAGCCATCCGGTTATTGTGTGGGAAGTTTCCGACACACGGGCCGTGCTCCTAAAGGCTGCTGCTTCCGCCCTGACCTGGTTCGGAGCCGACCCGCTGCCGTGGTGTCATTGTACCGCTTACAGAGCGATTGTCACTTACATCGGGGTGATGTATCAGGATAGACTGGATGTGAATATGGCGACCCGACCGACTGATATTAAGCGGACAATGACCGAGGTTGCAGATGAGACGACTCTGGTCCTTGAGGGGGTTGGGCGCGTCTCGCGCCAAGTCGTGATCAGTGGTCCGCTGTCTGTTATCCGTTACATTGGCGATGTCTTTCTTGTGCTCACAGAAGCGGTGTCTGGCATTCGTGAAACGGACCTCATAACGCACATTAGGCAATGGTTTTTACTCGGAGTTCAGACGTTCCCGATTGCTGGAACTACGGTTGGACTGTCCAGTGCGGTTTTTGCTTACTACACCGTGATGTCCCTTAAAAACTACGGTGCATCCGGGCTTGTCGGCGGCATTGTCGCTATCACGGTTGTACGCGAAACTGGCCCCCTGATCGCGGGCATCATGTTGACCGCTAGAGCTGGGAGTTCAATCGCAGCAGAGCTTGGTGCGATGCGTGCGAGTGAGCAAATCGATGCACTCCGCGTGATGGGCCTTTCTCCCGTCCGCTACCTTGCGAGTTCGCGGATTCTTGCCTGCACATTGATGCTTCCGGTGCTAACGGTGCTGTCTGACCTCATGGGCGTGGCCGCCGGAGGATTAGTGGCATCATCCAATGGAGTGTCCACCCAGCAATACATCACGAGTATCCGCAACGCCCTACACCACTCTGGCTCTGACATTTTTGAGGGCCTGTATAAGGCGATGGTTTTCGGGTGTATCGTTGGTGTCATCGGCTGCAATGAAGGCCTAAACTCCACCGGCGGTGCGGCGGGTGTTGGGTCGAGTACGATTCGTGCTGTCGTTTTGTCTCTCGCGTTGATATTTCTTGCTGACCTCCTGATCACCTTTACGACAAATGGCGGTCTAGCGCTTTGAGTACATCTAAAGGTGTCAGTATCCGCCTGCAAGGCATTTGTGTCGACCACGGTTCGCTGAGCGTCCTTAAGGACATCAATCTAACAATAAATCCTGGAGAGCTGGTCTGCGTCGTCGGCCTGTCTGGGTGCGGGAAGTCAACCCTCCTCAAGTGCATGTCGGCGTTGGTTGAGCCTACATATGGGGATGTCTACATCGACGACATCAACATCACGGCGCTCAAAGAGTCTCAAAGGCATGCAATTCGTGCGCGAATGGGCTTTGTCTTTCAATACGCCGCGCTATTTGACAGCATGTCGGTGTTTGAAAATGTGGTCTTTGGCATTCGTAAAGGGCCGCTCCGTAGCCGTTACGCAGGTCTAAGCCGCGTGGCTATTGCTCGTCGGGTAACGGAGCTGCTCTTCGATGTGGGTCTCGTTGGGATTGAGAGGCGGATGCCATCCGAGCTGTCAGGGGGGATGCGCCGGCGGGTTGGGCTTGCACGCGCGCTTGCCACCGAACCGGATGTCATCCTCTACGACGAACCAACATCTGGGCTCGATCCCGTCACCGCCGCAGCCATCGACCACCTCATTGTTGAAACCCGTGAAAGACGTAATGTCACTAGCATCGTGGTCACACACGATATGGCATCGGTGATGCGCATTGCAGACCGTGTCGTTATGTTATACGGTGGAAAGGTTCATTTTGATGGTTCCCGGGATGCGTTCCGGGATTCAAGTGACCCGGTGGTGAGACAGTTTACGGTTGGGGATGTGACGGGACCGATACAAACCCGGATGCATTCAGGAGGTAGTCGCAGCGATGCGTGACAGTCAGAGGAGCTTGTTGGTAGGGCTGACAGTATTGGCATCCGTTGCCGGGGTCACCTACGCCATCACAACCCTCCGAGGCAATCTGTCTGCAGCATCCACGACCGATGTAAAAGTCGACTTCTTAGATGCTAAGGGCCTTGTGGTTGGCTCTGCAGTACGCCTCGCCGGAATCCATATTGGCTCTGTGAACAACATCGAGCTCGTAGCAAACAAAGCTAGATTGACGCTTCGCGTCGAGAACAAGTATCCACTGGTGGCCGATACACAATTCGAAATCGTGACGCCACTGATTGGGTCACCTCCGTACGTACAAGTCACGATGGGAACTTCTACAGCGCCAATTAGTGAAAATTCCGTGATGACGGGACGTGACACACGGGGCATGGAAGGGATTGTCAACACAGCAGATTCGGTTCTGACGAAAGTTGACAATGTGATGAGCGATAAACAGCTGCAGGAAGACATCCGTGTAACGGTTCACAATCTGCGCCTCGCATCTGAGCAGCTTCCAGGCGCGCTCAAGCAAGCCGAGCGCATCATGGAAAATGCCGCAGAACTTAGCGCATCCACGGCAAGTCTTGTCCCAAAAATTGAAGCCCAGTTGACACAGCTAACCAAGCAGACGAATGGTCTCCTTGGCGATGTTCGTAGCGCAGCGCAAAGCGGAAAGAAAGTCGCCGATGAAGCGGTCGGACTTACACAAGAACTCAAGGGAACCGTGTCGGATAACCGTATAGCCATCAAGGATTCCGTTGCGGCAACAAATGAGACGGTGCGCACCATCTCCAAGCTTGTGGATGACCTTCGCCTGACGCTCACAGATCCTACGATGACGGCTGGACTAAAGGGCTCTGTTGCGAATATGGAAGCCATCACTGCAAACACCGTCAAGATCACGCAAAAGCTGGATGAGACCGTTGCAGGCCTCGAAAAACTAGTGAACGATCCCGTCCTCGGTAATGACATCCGCACAACAATTGCAAATGTGAAAGACACCAGCGCGTCCGTAAAAGACATCACCAAACGAGCTGAATCCATCCGATTACCGGGGGAGCGCCGCGGAGGATCTGCAAAACCTGGCATCAACATCCCTGAGATTGCCGAACCCGGCTTGACCTTCGATGCGCGATACGGTACAAAGTCCGGGCGCCTTCGACAGGATGTCCACGCGGTTGTGCCTGGATTCACTCCAGACAGCTACCTTCGCCTCGGTTTATTCGATGCAACAGAAGGCAATCGGGTGGATATTCAACAGGGCATTATTCGTAGTGACAGCAGTGTGCTTAGGTACGGGCTGTTTGCTGGGAAACTGGGTGTGGGGCTTGACCAGTCGCTTCGTGGGTTTGACTTCCGATTGGATGTCTGGAATCCGGTTGCGATTACGGCCGATGCCCGATTGCGGAAACGTCTGAATGCAGGTACAGCATTGTTTGCTGGCTACGACGGGATAGGTCGTGCTGGTGGACCCGTCATTGGCATTCAGTGGAAGAGGTAACGAGATGAAAGTAATTCTGAATAAGGATATTGCAAAGGTTGGACGCGAGGACGAGGTCGTCGCGGTTTCAGATGGCTATGCGCGCAACTACCTGTTCCCACGTGGGCTGGCAGTCGAAGCTGCTGGTGGTGCTCTTCGTCAGCTCGAAATCAAGCTTGCTGCTGAAGATCGCAAGGCTGTAAACCTGTTAGCATCTGCTCAGGCAGCACAGGTTGCCATCGAAGGCAAAACTCTGGAAATCACTGCCAAGGCTGGCAGTGGAGATCGCCTCTTCGGTTCGATCACCGCGGCTGACATCGCAGCAGCAATCCACACATCACTTGGTGTTGTGGTTGACAAGCGTAAGGTCAACCTTCATGACCCAATCAAGGCTGTTGGAACATTCACTGTGCCTGTAAAGCTGCACCGTGACATCACCGTTGAACTCACGGTCTCTGTAAACAAGGCCTAATCGGGGACATTACCTCTGCAAACCCCCGTGGGCTGAGATGCCTTCGGGGGTTTGTGATTTCTAACAGATGCTGGAACGAATACCACCCCAAAATATCGAAGCCGAAATGGCTGTTCTAGGCGCGATGCTGCTCGGCGAACGCGCTGCGATTGAGCGTGCCAGTGAGCTATTGCTTCGGGATGACTTTTATCGCGAAGCGCATGCCCGAATTTATGAGGCGATGCTGGCAATCTCCGAAAAGGGTGAGCCTGTAGACATCGTCACGCTGTCGGAAGAGCTGCAGCGCCGAAATCACCTTGAACTCGTAGGTGGACTTGCCTACATGATGCAGCTGGGGGAGTTCGTCCCGACGACATCCAATGTCACTTACTACGCCCGGATTGTTCAGCAAAAGGCAATCCTGCGCAAGCTCATTGAAACCAGTTCACAGATTGCCGGTCTTGCCTATCAGGATCCCGACAACGTGGATGTTCTGGTTGATCAGGCTGAAAAACTCATGCTGGATGTCGGGCAGCGCAGACGGCAGGGAGGCTTCACTCCCCTCAAGCCGCTCCTGTCAGAGACTTTCGACAAAATCGAACATCTCTATTCCGAAAAGGATGTAACGACCGGCGTTGACACGGGTTTCATCGATCTCAACTACATGACATCCGGGCTGCAAAAGGGTGACCTCATCATCGTTGCCGCCAGACCATCGATGGGTAAGACCGCGCTAACGCTCACAATGGGACAAAATGCCGCGCTCCTTGGCAAGACGGTGGCTGTGTTTTCCCTTGAAATGAGCAAGGAATCGCTTACGCAGAGAATGATGTGTTCCGAGGCACGTGTGGATGCACACCGGCTTAGAACCGGACACCTGCATGCTGATGACTGGACGCGCCTTGCCGAAGCGGTGGACAGACTTTGGAAGTGTAGTCTGTTCATTGATGACACGACCGATATGTCGGCCCTCGAGATGCGCTCAAAATGCCGTCGTCTAAAAGCGGAGCATGGCCTAGATCTGGTTATTGTGGACTACCTGCAGCTGATGCGTGGTTCATCCAAAGATGCGGAAAGCCGCAACTATGAAATCACCGAAATTGCGCGTGGTCTCAAAAACCTTGCAAGAGAAATGGACTGTCCGGTCATCGCGCTCTCGCAGCTTTCGCGTCGTGTTGAACAGCGTGAAGACAAACGGCCAATGCTTTCTGACCTCCGAGAGTCTGGTGCAATCGAGGCCGAAGCAGACATCGTTGGCTTTATCTACCGTCCAGCCTACTACGCTCGTAAAGAGGCCGTCACCGTCGAAGATGATGACCAAAAGGATGCCGCAAAGGCATCGGATAATGCCTACAACGATGCGGAAGAAGCTGAGTTCATTATTGCGAAACAACGTAATGGCCCGACAGGTACAGTGAAACTGGCATTCATTCCAAAGTTTGCGCGTTTTGAGAACTTGGCACAGCGCTCGGATGATAGTTTGTTATGATGCGCGGACGACGCAGTTGTGTCGGAATAATGGCTGAATGTTGGTCTGTTCGGATAGGTCGCCTTTGTGGCTGGTCATCGGATGCCGCATTTGATTCGTCGATTTGTGACCAGGATACGTCCGGTTTATTGGAGGCTGTCTCGATATGAAGATCCTCGTGATCGGTGGTGGTGGACGCGAACATGCCATCTGCTGGAAGCTCGCGCAATCCAAGGACGTTCATAAAGTCTATTGTGCACCCGGTAATGCGGGGACGGCGGCTGTTGCTGAAAATGTTGACATAGCGGTGACCGACATTGCCGGCCTTGTCCAGTTTGCACAGCATCAACAAATAGACCTTACGGTTGTCGGCCCGGAAAAGCCTTTGATTCTCGGCGTCGTGGATGCCTTTGAAGCGGCTGGACTGCGGATCTTTGGTCCAACGGCCGAAAATGCCCAGCTCGAGGGGTCAAAGGTGTTTTCAAAGCAGCTGATGAAGCAAGCTGGTGTTCCTACCGCACCGTTTGAGGTGTTTGAGACCGCAGCTGATGCGCTCGCTTACCTCGCGGCAGCAACGTTTCCGATTGTCATCAAAGCGGATGGCGATGCTGCAGGAAAAGGCGTCGTCGTGGCGGCAAGTCTTGAAGAAGCTCAGGATGCCATCACACGCATCATGGTAACCCGCGAGTTTGGTGCAAGTGGTGACAAGGTTGTCATTGAAGCCTGTCTGAACGGGCCCGAAGCAAGCCTGATGGCTTTTGTAGATGGCGACACGGTTGTTCCGATGCTCCTTGCGCAGGACCATAAGCGTATTGGCGAGGGTGACACAGGGCCTAACACGGGCGGTATGGGAGCCTACGGTCCAGTTCCGGGAATTTCTCAGGATGAAATCAACGCCATGTGCGATGCGATCATCAAACCAGTTGTCCGTGCCATCAAATCAACCGGGATTCCGTACCGCGGCGTGTTGTTTGCTGGCATTATGTTGACTCCTGATGGACCGATGTGCCTTGAATACAATTGCCGCTTCGGTGATCCCGAGACGGAAATCGTGCTTCCTTTGCTTGAAACTGATTTGGTTGAAGTCATTAATGCATGTGTGGATGCGCGTCTTGACCACATTGATGTCGTGTTTTCCCGGCGCAGTGCCGTTACCGTTGTTCTCGCGGCGCATGGTTATCCAGGGGCTGTTCGGACAGGCGATGTCATTTCGGGCTTGGAAGACGCTGTAAAACTTGATGCAGTTGCAGTGTTTCACGCTGGTACTCGCTTGGCCGAGGATGGCACCGTTCACTCGAGTGGTGGACGTGTCCTCACGGTTACTTCAACGGGTGACAGCTTCGAGGAAGCCCGTGAGCGGGCTTATGCAGCACTTGATCGTATCCACATGGACGGTGGTCAATTCCGCCGGGATATCGGCTGGCGCGCTGCTCAAGAAGGCTAATGTCATGAACGTTCACGCACGGGCACATTCGCACAACGATTACGAACATACGCGGCCACTGGTTGATGCGTTAAATGCCGGATTTGCATCCGTCGAAGCAGACATCTACCTCGTTGATGGCAAGCTTTTGGTCGCTCATGACCGTAAAGATGTTCGTCCAGAACGAACGCTCGAGGCACTCTATCTGAGACCGATGATGGAGCGGATACAGCGAACGGGGGGTGTTCAGCCAGGAATCTCGACCTTTCAGTTGATGATTGACATCAAGGCAAATTCCACCGATGTCCTTCCAATCCTTGACCGGGCACTGAAGCCATATGAACGCTGTCTCAGCCATGGGAGTAGTACGGAATACTTTCCGAATGCATTGGAAATCATCCTTTCTGGCGATAGACCGACACGCCAGCTGGCTGCAAGACGTGAGCGAAACATCTTTGTGGATGCACGGGTAGATGATCTGAAATCTCCACAGCCGGGTGTGTTTCGGATGGTCAGCGAAGCCTGGCTTTCGCATATTCCATGGTTTGGAAGCGGTCTCATCTCACGGCAGCATAGGGCGTGGTTATCAGACTATGTGCGTCGCGCAGATGACCTCGGAATCAAATCCAGATTTTGGGGCTTACCTGATACGCCAGCAGGTTGGAGAATTCTGGATGCTGCCGGTGTGAGCTGGATAGGCACAGACAAACTTGACGTATGTGCCGCCTGGATGGCAGCGAGGGGACTGTAATGGATTCCATTTCGATTTCTGGTTTTGGATATAAAGCCGATGTCTCCCTCCGTGGTGGTGGGTTACAAGGACTATGGCTGGATGGCCACCGGATCACGACATCATATGTTGATTTCGATAACCGGATCGGTGCCGAGGGAGATATCCTTGCGCCGTTTCCGGGGCGAATCAACAAAGGGTGTTACCAGTTTGATGGCAAGGACTATGCACTGACCTTGAATGAGCGTTCCGGGGTTCATGCGATCCATGGTTTTGTGCGCTCACTGCGCTGGGATGTTGTTACGCAATCAAACACAGAAGTTGTGGTTGGTGTTCAGACAGAACCTGTTGTCGGGTATCCGTTCGCCTTGCGCTTACAGCTCAAATACACGATCACTGAAACGGGCTTGGAAGTCACAGCAAATGTTGAGAATCTCTCACAGGAATGTGCGCCGTTTGCGATTGGATTTCATAGTTACTTTGTCGCGGGGGATGATTTTGTCGATACGTGTTCGTTGACTGTTCCCTTTGACATAGTGCTTGAGTTCGAGGAACTGATTCCGACAGGGACGATTCTGGATGTTGCGGATGCAGGCGTTGATTTCAGAAGTGCCCGTGTCATCGGAGCACAGGTGATTGACAACTGCTTCGTATCGCCAATTGGCACCAAGCCTGTCGTTTGTCTAACTGGGAAAGACTTGAAAGTTGAAGTTTGGATGGATGTGGATGCGTATCCAAACTGTGTGCTCTTCACCGGGGATACGCTGGTTGAAGGACGGAAGCGTCGGGCGCTTGCAATTGAGCCGATGAGCTGTGCATCCGATGGCTTTAACCATCCTGAGTGGGGACTCACGAGGCTGTCAACAGGGGATGTCTGGGTTGGGACATGGGGTGTGCGGGCAACGACGCTGAATGGTTTAGGAAGCTAGAGTAAAGTATGTCTATTGATGCATTGTCTGCCATAGATGGCCGCTACGAAACAAGTGTTGCGCCGCTCAAAGAGTATCTCTCCGAAGTTGCTTTGATTCGTGCTCGTGTCACGGTTGAGGTTGAGTGGCTGATTCATTTGGCATCCGAACCTTCCTTACCAACGATACGCAGAATGCATGCGGATGAGATTCATCTCCTACGAAATCTTTCAGGCAGCGTCAACAACGAGTCGGCAGCAGGCATCAAGGAAATCGAGCGGACGACCAACCACGATGTAAAGGCGGTTGAGTACTGGATCAAGCGTAACCTCGCCGGGACATCCCTAGAAGACTTGTCCGAATGGGTTCACTTCGCATGTACATCCGAGGATATCAATAACCTCTCCCATGCACTGATGCTGCAAGGGGCAATCGCGAATGTGATGCTTCCGAAGGCCGAAGAGGTTGTTGGCAAGGTCCGTAGCCTTGCGGGACCGCTTCTCGATGCCCCTTTGCTTTCTCGAACCCATGGTCAGCCAGCAAGCCCAAGCACGCTTGGTAAAGAACTGGCTGTGTTTGTACATCGGTGGAACCGACAGCTCACACAGATCAAGGCCATCCCATTCTTAGGCAAAATCAACGGTGCTGTTGGGGCATTCAATGCACATGTGGTTGCATTCCCTGATGCAAACTGGCCAGATATCGCCGAACGCTTTGTCACAGGACTTGGTTTGACGTACAACCCGTTGACAACGCAAATTGAATCCCACGATTATATGGCTGAGCTCTTCCATGCATGGTCGCGCTTCCTGACAATCCTCCTCGATTTTGACAGGGACATCTGGTCTTACATCAGTGTGGGGGTCTTCCGTCAAAAGACGGTAGCAGGAGAGATCGGATCGAGCACGATGCCGCATAAGGTCAATCCCATCGACTTTGAAAACAGCGAAGCAAACATCGGGCTTGCGGTCAGTTTGTTCGAACACCTTGGTGCGAAGCTCCAAGTCTCACGTCTTCAGCGCGACCTAAGTGACTCCAGTGCAATCCGGGCTGTCGGTACTGCGTTTGGGCATGCCTTGCTGGCTCTGGTTGCTGCGGGGCGTGGCATCGGAAAACTGGATGCTGATCGAATCTTTATGCTGGCCGAGCTGGATCGAAATTGGGAAGTGCTAGCGGAGCCTATCCAAACCGTGATGCGTGTCGAGGGGCTTGACCGTCCTTACGAGCGTCTCAAGGAGCTAACACGGGGTCAGCGTGTCGATGCAGCAGGCATGCTTGCATTCCTTGATACGTTGGAGTTGTCGGAGGATGCCCTTGCTCGTCTCAAAGCGCTGCGTCCGGAAACGTACATCGGTATTGCGCCGCAGCTCGGTGCTGCTGCCCTCGAGGAAAACGGGTAACGTGCGCCAGTATCTTGGTCTGATTGCCGGATGCGTCCTTGTAGTCATGGGCACGGCTTTTCTCCTGAGCCCGGCGACGCGGGTCTATGGAGTGATCGTCATTGTCAGCGGCATTGTCGGAGTTTGGTACGGGATTGTCACACTTCGGCAGTCCCGCCAAGATAAGTATGACCTCTCAAAGTTGTTTGAAGGGGATCCGATGCCGGAAGGTGGCGAGCAAACGCTCCCTGACAAATCCGGCTACTGTAGCGTATGCGGCGCATTTATAGCATCCCCGTACAAACCATGTCCTAAGTGTGGTGCGGCACTTTAAACACTTTTTAGGAGAGTGGGCGAGTCTTACCTGCCTTAGAACTTCCAAAAACTTTGTAGTACGGTAGACCGCGTGATCAATGTCCGGTTTGGTCCATCCAGAGGGTCGACGCGGGACAGAATAACAAGGGCGCGAAACGTTAGGTGTCTTCCAGCGGTCCGCTCATATCCAATCGCTGACTCAAATTTTGACAGTGGCTGGTTTCGATAGTCCCACCGCTTTACAGCAGCGTAAAGCCCTTCGCGGGCTGAAATACCCATACGTCCATCTACATAAAAGCCCCAAACAGGAGCATCTTCGTCAGCGCCAAACACGACTTCACCGCGTGCTGCATACTTACCAACAAAGTATTGCGCATCGGCCGCAAATCTGGACTTCACAATGGTCGGAGATTCCTGTGTGCTGCCGGAAAGGAAGCTCTGTGCAAACGGCCCATTGTCCGGTAAGCGACCTGTTAGCATCGAGCCACCAATTTGTATTCGCCCTGATTGTGTTAGAAAATGCCTGTCAAGTCGCGCCGAGAGGACTGTCTTCGTATATGCATGGTCGGCATTTGGACCAGTGCCGGTTGTGATGCTCCCCGCATAGTGGAACGGGCCGAACTCTCCTTCAATCATCGCCCCACGGTCTATACGGATTCCGATGGATTCGCTGTAGAGACTTGTGAAGGGATGCATCGATGTGTCGTACACCGCGGACAAACCGAAAGGCAGAACAAACTGTCCTGCACGTGCTGTTGCTGTGGCTCCTGGCAACTCAAAGCGGTAATGCCCATAGAGCTCGGATGTCACAACACGATCTGTTGAACTGTTGGATTCCCTAACAAGCTGCAGGCGGATACCACCCTGCTCGTTGCCAGATTTTGGGTTTGCAACAATTCCATCAATCGTAAATCGGGCACCAGCCAACGCATCCACTGGAGTAGGAAAGTGACCATCCACAGCCCTGAAGTCCAGCGACAAATCGGTCAGGAGATTGAATTTTCGTTTGAAGTAGGGAACCGGTGAAAACAAGTCTGGGTGACGCGTACTTGTGGCTGGAAATGCCAGAGATGGCACCTCGCGCTTGGTGTCCGGTGGTGGGTAAAGCGCAAAGTAGTTTGGCCGCTCGGGCGGCGGTGGAGGCGCTGAAAAAGCTGTCGCAGGGACCATCGCAAGTACGGCCATGACTGCCAGTCCGCATGGAGCCGATCGCCCTTGGGTTGTGTTCACGTTGGAATAGACACTCCAACCTCGCCGGAGGTTTCACACATCCTTTAATGCATCCAACGTGGTACACTGCCACGCCAAAATTAGCCGTACTCTCGGGAGGAAATCGATGCCAAAGCCCATCGTAGCAGTAGTTGGCCGACCGAATGTCGGCAAGTCCACTTTATTCAACCGCCTTACAGGGCGACGTATCGCCATTGTCGAGGACACCCCTGGCATCACCCGAGATCGCCTCTACGCAGATGGTGAATGGAACGGTCGAGAGTATACCCTCATCGATACCGGCGGTATTTCTATGGATGCTGAAGACCCTATGCAGGTTCAGATCCGGATTCAGGCCGAAGTCGCGATGGAGGAAGCGGATGTCATTCTCATCGTCTGTGATGCGACACAGGGCGTAACACCCAATGACATCGAACTTGCCAACCAGCTCCGGCGAGCGCAAGGGACCCCGATGTTCCTCGCCATTAATAAGGCCGACAACGTAAAACGGGCCCAGGATTCATCCGAGTTCTATTCTCTTGGACTTGGCGAGATTTATCCGATCAGTGCGCTTGGTGGTCGTGGTGTTGCCGACTTGCTCGATGACATCGTGGAAGCATTTCCAGCGATGGTTCCAGAGCCACAGATCGAAAGTGATGTCGTTCGTATCGCTCTTGTCGGACGGCCAAATGTCGGCAAGTCATCGATGTTGAATGCGATTCTTGGTGAAGAGCGTGCGATTGTAAGCCCTGTTGCGGGTACGACACGTGATGCAGTTGATACTCCATTCGAATGGGAAGGGCGAAAAATCGTACTCGTTGATACCGCAGGAATCCGCCGCGCTGGGAAAATCCAAGGGACGGTTGAGTATTACTCTGTGCTCCGAGCAACGCGTGCAATCGAGCGCTGTGATGTTGCGATCACCGTCGTCGATAGCATCGAAGGTCTCCTCGATGGAGACAAGCGCGTCGCTGGTTTCGCACATGAAGAAGGCAAAGCGGCTGTTATTGCTGTCAATAAGTGGGATCTTGGACGTGCGAAAGCCTTGGCAACTTATCCTCAAAAGGCACCGATGACCGCTGTCACGCAGCACATTCGCGATGAAATGCCTTATGTCAGCTATGCACCTGTCGCATTCTGTTCGGCAAAAGCTTGCAGTGGAATCGGTCCGCTGATTGAAGCATGTCTTGATGCGGCAGATGCGAACGCGATGCGTATCACGACTGGCGAACTGAACCGTATTTTCCGTGATGCGGTGGATGCACGACCAACCAGCCATAAGGGCCACACGTTGAAGCTTCGCTACGCAACGATGGTTTCGGTTAAGCCTCCGACGATCATCTTAAAGGTCAATGATCCTGAAAGTCTGCACTTTACGTATCTACGATATTTGGAGAATCAGCTACGTAAACATGTCGCGTTCCAGGGAACTCCTGTCAAGATTATTGCGCGTAAGTCCAATGCCAAGGACGAAGATTAATGCGTAAATGGGGGATCATCCACACGAATGATTTTCATGACCGGCTGTCCCCCAACGCTGCCAATCGCCTTGTCGGGATTGTTGAATCATGCCCGTATCCACACCTTGTCTTGGATGCGGGAGATTGTATAAAAGCGGGAAACCTTGGGGCAAGTATTGGACAGGAACGCATTTGGAACGAAATGCGCCGTGTTGGCTATGATGCCATCACTGTAGGAAATCGGGAAACACACCCGATGCTGTCCGTGGTTCGTGGGAAGCTCGCGGGAGCGCCTTGCCCGGTTCTGTCTGCAAATCAGGTTACTAAATCCGGAACCGCTTCTCTACCTTTCACATCACACATCTGCGTAGAGAGGGCTGGTCTAAAGATTGGTGTCATAGGGGTTACCGTACCGATGGTTACCCGACGTTCCAAAATGTCCATCGCTTGGGATACGGTATTCGAACCTCCCATCGAGACAGTCAAGACCATTGCACAAACCCTTAGAACACAGGTTGATGTTCTGATCGCACTGACACATATTGGAATCGCCGCAGACAGAGCATTGGCAGAGGCTGTGCCCGATGTTGATGTTATTGTAAGTGGCCACTCGCACAGGCTTCATACAGAACCCGAAGTGGTGAATGGTATTCCGATATTGCAAGCAGGATCGTTTGGAAGATTTGCCGGAATGGCCGTGTTTGAAGATTCTGTTCTTGTTGATTATTCGATGATTGCATTGGATGGTACAGAATGAGTATGGGGTGGGCTGAAACTACGCTATCTTGCTGCGTTTGTGGCACGCGTGGCGCAAAGCATTGGCGTCTGGCTGGTGACCACCTGCTGGGTGGACCGCGCTGCTTTCATGCCGTCAAGTGCATCCGCTGTGGAACCGTACGGCTAGATCCGCGGCCATCCCATGAAACGATGGCCAAGCACTATGCGCCGGTCACCTATGCGCGAGCCGAGGGGGATGCTGGCGACAGTGGTCTAAACACCCGCCTTCAGTACGCAGCCGACCATATAGCCAAGCGGATCCTTAAGACGGCAGATCGGGAGTGTGGTCGTTTTCTCGATGTTGGCTGTGGAGATGGACGGGTAATGGCTGCGATGCAGCGCTCTGGTTTTGATGTGAATGGAATCGAAACCGACACTGTCGCCGCCGAGCTGGCATATGGCCGGACTGGTGTCAATCCTTTCATCGGCGACTTACATTCCTTTGAAACAAGTGAACACTTCGATGTCATCTCGTTTATCCACTGTCTTGAACATGTCGGTAATCCTCGGGAAGACCTTGAGCGCGCCTATACGCTTCTTAAGCCCGGTGGAATTCTGTACATCGCGGTGCCAAATGCGGGCTCCCTTGAATCAAGCCTCTTTGGGTCCTGTTGGTATGCACTCGATTTGCCCCGGCACTTCTGGGGGTTTAACCCTCGCTCGCTGCAGCGCATCATCGAGGAATCAGGATTTTATCTGAAAAGTACTCATTTCCAGCCGTTGGTGAATAGTCTGCAATCGCTTCGTTATGCGATGCGCGCGGTATCCGGGCGGCCCCTCGGTGACAATGATGATCCGGGCTCTGGAGTGACGGACAAGGATGGAAGCCTAAGAACCAAGCTCTTCATCGGTCAGCAGCGCCTATCCGATATGCTCGGGGATGTCATCCAGGGAGAAGTGATGGAGCTTGCAGCACAAAAGCCTGCGTAGGTACCGGATATACAGCCAATGATACTGATAAGTCTAATTGCAATCCTGACATGGTCGTTTTCAGCCATCGGGGTCGGCCGTCTCTTGGTACCGTCGTGGGCGTGGCGGCCGTTTGAGCGAACTGCAATTGCATGGACCGTTGGAACGGGTTTGCTTCCACTTGCAGTGATAGCGATTGGGCTTGCAGGTCAAGCGAGGCCGATGGCAATCTGGGGGACTATTTGCGCCATTGGAGTCGTCTCTTGGCTGGTCGGCTTAACTCGTGAGAAACCTCAGCTGAAAGTCAGTCTTCCAAAGCTTAATCTTCATGGAGGCTTAGCGCTTGGCCTGGTACTGATTGTGGTCCTAACCGCTGGTATCGCAGCCGCAGCACCTCCAGGGACGCTGGAATGGGACACGCTTTCCTACCACTTTGCTGTCCCCAAAGCGTGGCTTAGAGCTGGACGTATCCACTTCATTCCCTACGATCATCACTCGAATTTTCCTTTCACGATGCAGCTCGGTTACATGACGATGCTGTCGGCAGGAAGCGAAGCTGCGGCAAAGTGGCTGCACACACTCTGCGGACTTGCTCTTGCCGTTAGTGTGTATGCAACAACACGAAGACTGCTTCCGTCAGCCAAAACTGCGCCACTGATTGCTGTCCTCGTTCTTCTTGGGACACCGATGGTGTTTTGGGAAATGACTGTTGCCTACGTTGATGTCGCAACAACATTGTTTGCATGGATGTCATTGTCGATTCTCTTGTTGCTTTCAAGTACCGAAGGGCAGGAATCGCCATCGGTGCCACTGAGAATGCAGATGTTAGTCTTAAGCGCTGTCTTGATGGGATGTGCACTTGGAACGAAAATGACAGTTTTGCTGTTCTGGGGCATGATCATTGTCGGCATGCTTGTATACGGATTCTTTGTTCGGCGAAAGCAATTCGAGATTGCCATCAAACATGCGGGTCTGTGGGGCGGAATCGCTTTGTTGGTTGGGAGCCCATGGTACATCAAGACATGGTTATACACAGGTAGCCCGGTTTACCCGTACTTCTATGGAATTTTTGGTGGCAAGTATTGGACTGCAGAGCATGCAGCTCGTTACGCTGCAGATCAGGCGGCATTTGGTCTTGGAAAAAAGCCTGTTGATGCACTCCTGGCTCCGTGGAATCTGGTTAGTGAAGCACTGCTCGTTGGTCAACGTCCGTGGATTTTTACTGAATACGTCCAGTTTGGTCTTGCACCAACCGTTGTGATCGGTCTGGTTGCCTTGCTGTGGATTCGTCCAAAACTCCGTTACGAGGCCATTGAAATTCTGATGTTTGGTCTCGGTATTGGGGTTAGCTGGTTTGTCCTGATGCAGCAGACGCGCTACTTATTACCAGGACTTCCATGTGCTGCTGTCGGATGTGCTCTCGCATTTGCTGGCGCTCGAAAGTCGTTCAAGCTCACCTTTGCCGCTGTTTCGGTAATTTGTCTTCTATGGACACTTTCGCTGGGTATCCCACTTGCATCAGATGGTTGGTCGACCATCGTTGGTGCAAAATCACGTCAGGACCAAGTTACCCGACGTCTTGGACCACTTGGTCAGGCATCCTTCTGGATCAATGAAAACACATCGCGCTCAGCAAAGGTTGTGTTGTTTGATGAGGTTCGCGGATATTACATCGACCGCGAAGTTCTCTGGGGTGAACCGAATCATGCTCACGAGCTTCTGCCATGGAAGACTTATTCAGATTCCGCGGCCCTTGCCACAGATTTGAAGCGAAGAGGTTTTACAACCATCTTGATAAACACTGCCAACCGCGGAGCAGATAAAGGCTCTGTCTCAGGGGGATGGCGGGAGCTTGTAGACGGGGCAATAAACACCGGTCAGTTCACACCGCTGGCTACCTTTGGCAGGGAAGGCAGGGAAACCGTTGTCTATGGCATCAACATCCAATAAACAGATTTCAACACACGCAGTGCTCGGAGTGTTGGCGTTTCTTGTATCAGTTCTCTTTGCTGCAATGGTTCCATTTGGCAATAATCCAGATGAAACGGCACACTTGGATAACATTCGCCTGATCAGCGCGACAAAGCGTTTGCCAGTCTTTGTCCCTCCGCCTGGCAGAGCACCTCTTCCCGAAAATGTCCTCAGCTCTATCCAGCGTGCCACTGGGATGACCGAGCTTCCGGAAGGTGCGCTTAGCCGGGATGAAGCCCATCAGCCACCGTTTTACTACTTGCTCGCAGCGATTCTCAAAGTGCTTGGTGGTGACTTTCTGGTTATCCGCCTCCTGTCGGCTGTCCTTGCCGGACTGACTGTTGCTTATTGTTGCAAGTGGATTGGTACAAATTTCGGTGATGACTATGTGCGCCCCCTCGGAGCATTTCTGTGTGTGCTCCCGGTACAAGTTCAGCTTGGTGGGGCTGTGTCCAACGATGCGCTGACCCACTTGATCTGTGCGATTATCATCGGTGAAGCGCTTACGGTCATCAGAAGCAACGATATACAGCTGCGTGCTCTTCTTGTTTTAGGAGCGGCAATCACTGTCGGACTCTATACAAAGCTAACCGTCCTTCAACTCTTGCCGTGGTTGGTAATTGTGGCTGCCGTTTACAAGTTCAAGACTACGGGACTGACGGTGAAGTTTTGTAGCCAATTCGCCATGATGCTTGTTGGGGTTGGAATATTGACTGCCCCAATGTGGCTGCGAAACCTCAGTCTCTATGCAGATCCACTTGCGCGCACCATTTACGTTGCGACCGGACCAAACTTCAGCCCAGCTGATATCGAGAAGGTTGCGGGATGGTCCCATGCAGATTACATCCGGCAAGTCGCTGTGAGGTCTCTTGCATCGTTCTGGTATTTTGTTCACCCAAACACACCGCTAAGCAGATTCGCGGGGGAGCCGCTGCCATTTGTTGGCATCATGTTTGTCATCACGCCCGCATTAGTAGGAATCATTCGCGCATTTCGTGATCCACAAAACCGTGTGAATGTCCCCTTAATGGGCGCATTGCTCCTTGTTCCAATCGTGATAATGCCGTTTTACTATGCCTTCATCTCCCAGGTTTTCCAGGCACAGGGACGATATTTTCTCCCGGCACTCCTTCCAATCTCTGTGCTAACGATTGTCGGATGGAAGCATCTATCAAAGCTGCAGTGGTTAGCCTACACTCCTGCTCTGATTTTGGGGCTCCTGACCATCAAGCAGGTCCTCGGTGGAGGGTTTGCATCCCAATGAAGCAACGTAGCAATGTTTTGATGGTGGTTTTGATCAGCATTTACATCGCAATTGGCTTCCAGTGGCTAAGTGCGACACCACTCCAAAGGATACAACTCCCTGATAATTTACCGGCATCGATGGCAAACGAGACCCGTTTGTACGGACTCGGCCCGGATGAAAAAGAACATCAGATTTACATAGAATCGATTGCATCTGGAAAAGGCATGCCGAAGCCATCACCAGATCGCAGAAACGATCCTGAGCAGTATGTGTCCTACCAGGCACAGCACCCGCCACTTTTCTATGCCGTGGCTGCCACTGTATGGAAGGCGCTCGGCGGCGCAACACCATCGATTCGAATAATGTCCATCCGGTGGCTTTGTTTGCTGTTTGGTGCCATCAGCATTTGGTTTTCATATTGCATTGTCAAACTCACCTTCAAGCAAGAAACGGCAGGCCTTGTCTGCGCGGCCGTTATGGCGTTTACGCCGATGTTCGGTCATATGCATGGAAACATTTCGAACGAGCCGATGGCAATGGCATTGGTGACAGCAGCGTTGTATGTGGG
>Ga0255108_1000182_pt1 | contig 19629 bp, 18 predicted proteins | sample Law_Miss_RepA_8h_FD_188469 | JGI IMG/M metagenome (GOLD analysis project Ga0255108, IMG submission 188469) | Freshwater microbial communities from St. Lawrence River, New York, United States - Law_Miss_RepA_8h | ecosystem: Environmental > Aquatic > Freshwater > River | place: USA: New York... | reverse complement strand
GTCTTCGTTAAACGTTTTTTCAATGCGGTCAAACCGCTTGTTGGTAGACTTTAACACCTGCTCTCTAGCCATGCGCTCAAGTGTAGAATCTGGCTTTGCCACGTAATCTTTTTGTCCTTTATTTTTCTCTCTTTGATCTAAATAATCTGCATACCGCTCAAGGGCCGCATAGGTCAATTGTTTTCTCCAACGGTCTTTACGAGCAGCAACTGTATTTGCAAAATCTTGCTTATCATTTTCAATTAGCACCGAATCATTTACCTTAAAGTCGAAAGGCGATTTTAGAATTTCTTTATATAGTACCATCGTTTCCTGTAAGCGTTTTGTATAAACTGCACTTACTGCAGGCACAAAAACAATAGGTGCTCCTTTTATTTCATCATCCAAACCTGTTTCAAATTTTTTAAAGCCAGCAATATCAGATTGCAAAAACAATGTTTTTTCAGGATCTAATGCTTTTAAATAGGCTGTAAAAAGCTTTTTAGAAAAGTTGTCATCTATAACTTTTGGACTATAGTGCTGCGCTTCTAACAAGGCACCTACCGTTGCCAATAATTTTTGACGCTGCGATGGCTGAAGTTCAGTGGTAACCTTACTTACCTTAAATGCAAAAAAGATAGCTCCGAATAAAACAATACCTGCTAATAATAATCCTTTCCTTGTTTTCATAAATGCTTTAAAATTTTCCATGTTGGAAATATGGTAGAATTCAAAAATAACTGAAAAGAACCACCAAAAAACAGCATTTGAGCCAAATTAACAAAGGTTTTGATGAGCGGCAACAAAGAAAGTTTAAAATGAGATTTTGTTAAATGCTCAATTACCTTATTTTTGCACACCTAAAAGACGGAGGGCGTAGCTCAGTAGGTTAGAGCGTCAGTTTGTGGCACTGAAGGCCGTGGGTTCGAGACCCATCGTTCTCCCATCATTATAAAACCTGTAAGTATCCCTTATAGGTTTTTTAAATTATCACCACCATGTCTACACTATGTCGCCACTAATTCTTTCAATCCCTTTGATATCAGCGTTTATAGGCTGGTTTACCAATTGGATAGCCATCAAAATGTTATTTCATCCGAGGCTTCCAGTTAAAGTATTAGGACTTACATTTCAAGGCATCTTTCCAAAAAGACAACGCCAATTTGCCCAAAAATTAGGCAAATTAGTGAGTGAAGAGCTTCTTTCCTTTAAAGATATTGAAGCCAAAATAACCGATGGTAACAACCTGCAACAAGTAATGCCCCTTGTTGAAACCCATATTGACAACTTTTTACGCAACAAGTTGGCCGCAGAAATGCCAATTATAAGCATGTTTATTGGCGACAAAACCATCGAACAGCTTAAATCAGTGTTTATGAAGGAGTTAGAAAGCTTATTTCCAGTTCTCATGACCAGTTACATGGAAAAACTCAAAAATGAGCTTGATTTAGAAGCTATTGTAACAGAAAAAGTAAGCAATTTCAGTTCCGATAAGCTGGAGGAAATCCTTCAATCCATCATGTCCAAAGAATTCAAGTTTATTGAAATTATTGGTGCGGTATTAGGATTTTTAATTGGAATACTTCAGGTGCTTATAACCTGGATTGGCGGTTAATCTCCATTATTTTGCCGTTTAGCGATAAAAAACTGCCCTTTTTAGCCGTTTTCAAAACTTTACCCTCAAAAAATTGTCATACTACCGCTTGTCCATTGTATTTATTGAAATCAATAAATTGATGGAACTTTGCATAAATCATTATAAATTAATAAGATGCGTAAAATAATAGTAATAATTACATTATTCGTTGGATTTTGCTTGAACAGCCTTCAAGCCCAGTATCCTGGTGCGAGAACAGGCGGTATGCCAACTGGTGCCCAAACGAATATTGGACATTTTTACGGTAAGATAGTAGACAGCAAAACAAACAAGGCGATTGATGCCATGACCGTTCAGTTAACAGGTAATAAGTTTGATACCGTAACTAAAAAAATGAAGGAAGTGGTGTTGAATACTCAAATCACCAAATCAAATGGAGATTTTAGCTTTGAAAACCTTTCTTTATTTGGCAACTTTAAACTAAAAGTTTCTGGACTAGGATTTAAATCGCTCGATCAAACCATCAGCTTTGGCATTAAAATGCCTCAGCCAGGTGCCACTCCAAATATGCAACAAATGATGGGTATGGCCGATAAAGATTTAGGGAACATCAAAATCACTGCCGATGCCACCGATCTTGGAAACGTAACGGTAACATCGACTAGTAAACCACAATTTGAAATGGGTATTGATCGTAAAATTTTTAACGTAGATAAAAACTTGGTTAGTACTGGTCAGTCTGCGACAGAAATTATGAAAAACATTCCCTCTGTAAATGTAGATATTGATGGAAACGTTACTTTAAGAAATGCAGCGCCTACGATTTTTGTAGATGGAAGACCAACCACTTTAACACTGGATCAAATTCCTTCTGATATCATTGACCGTGTGGAATTAATCACAAACCCTTCTGCAAAATTTGATGCTTCGGGTGGTAATGGTGGTATCATTAATATTGTATTAAAAAAGAATAAAAAAGTTGGTTACAATGGAGGCTTAAGAGCAGGTATTGATTCACGAGCTAAAGTAAATTTAGGATCTGATATTAATATCAGACAAGGCAAGGTAAACGCATTTTTATCTGCTAACCTAAACCAGTTTAAATCAATTAGCAACAGTGCAACTACAAGAGATAACTTCTTTTCTACACCAAGCTATATCAGCAATACTGCAAAATCAATTAATGAAGGTGGATTTAGTTTTATGAGAGGTGGTTTCGATTATTTTATTGATAACAGAAACACATTGTCGTTTGCAGGCAATTACAACACAGGTAATTTTGATTCTGAGAACAACCAAAAAGCAGATTCCACCATCAAAGGAGTTTTCACTTCTTTCAATCAAATCTTGAGTGGCAACGCATCAACCTCAAATAGTTTTGGAGGCCAATTGAGTTTTAAACATAACTATGCAAGAAATGGCGAAAGCTTATCTGCAGATGTAAATTATAACGAAAGAAATAGCAATAATACCTCTAACGTTAATACGCAAACCTTCTTTGTTAATAATACGCTTAAAGGATTTCCTTTACTACAACAAACCATTGGTTCAGGTAATTCTAGTAACATTACTGGTCAATTGGATTATGAAAATCCAGTTACTGATGATAGTAAACTTGAAATGGGACTAAGAGGTACTGTTCGCTTAAACGAATCAGTATCCAATCAATTTAGGTACAATCCGGTTACTGCAAAATATGATATGATTTCAAGAATCAGTAACAGTTTTAAATCCAATGATCAGGTATATGCTGCTTATGCGACGTATACATTTAGGGTTAAAAAAATAAGCTATCAATTAGGACTTCGAGCAGAGAGCTCAAATTATACAGGAACACTTTTGACTGCTACCGGAAAAGACTCAGCAAGCTTTACGGTGAAATATCCTTTAAGCCTAATACCTACTGCATTTTTAACGTATAAACTTTCTGAAAAAGAAGATTTACAGTTTAACTATGCTCGCCGTATTAATAGAGCAAATTTCTGGCAATTAATCCCGTATCCTGACTTTTCTGATCCACAAAATATTAGTGTTGGAGACCCTGGTATCAGACCTGAATTTACCAACTCATTTGAATTTTCATACAACAATGCGTATAAAAAAGGAGCTAACTTTTTAGCAACCGCCTTTTTCAAATACAGCACCGATTTAATTACTCGCTATGTTTATACGGGTAAAAATGAATTGAACCCTGCAGATACAATGCCTGTTTACTATAGTTCATACATCAACGCAGATAATAGTATCATTTTTGGATTGGAACTAAGTAATAAAGTGCCAGTAACCAAATGGTGGGATTTAACGTTAAGTGGTAATTTATTTAGTTCAAAAATTAATGCCACTATTCCAGGTCAAAATATTAGCAACGACGCGCAGGTTAGTTGGTTTGCAAAAATGAACAGTAGTTTTAAATTAAACAAAACGCTTTCTATACAATTAAGTGGCGACTACCAAGCTAAAACAATCCTTTCTCCAAATGTTGGAGGTGGTGGTGGTCGTGGCGGTGGCGGTGGCTGGGGTGGCATGTTTGGCGGTGGTGCTCAAACATCGGCACAAGGTTATAACATGCCTCGATATGGCCTTGATTTAGCGATCAGAAAAGAGTGGACATGGAAAAATGGCAAGAGCGGTTCTTTAACGCTTAGCATGAATGATATTTTAAGAACACAATTATTTAAATCATATTCTGAGAGTAACTTTTTCACTCAAATAAGTGAACGTAGAAGAGATCCTCAAGTATTAAGGGTGAATTTCAACTACCGCTTTGGTAAATTTGATGCTGCCCTTTTCAAACGTAAAAACACGAAAGCAGATCAGGGTGGTGGCGGAATGGATATGATGCAATAAAATATTTTACTACCGGTGTTAGCGGTTTTTACCCGTTAACATCGGTACAAAAGAAAATATATCAAAAGACGTTTCTGTAATTTCACCATTAGCATCTTTGGTAATACGGATCATTCTTTGTTGATCACCCTCCCCTTCATTTACAGGTAAAACCATAATGCCCCCTGGTTTTAATTGCTCCACCAATTTAGGTGGAATAAAGGGTGCTGCAGCCGTAATGATAATTTTATCGAAAGGCGCATAGGTAGGAAGCCCTTCAAACCCATCTCCATAGAAAAATTTAATGGTTGGGTACTTCGCTTTAAAGACATAGTCTTTATGTAAATCGTATAATTTTTTCTGACGTTCAATGGTATAAACACGAGCCCCCATTTCAGCTAAAATAGTTGCCTGATACACACTACCCGTTCCAATCTCTAATACTTTGTCTGACTTATTAATTTGAAGTAACTGTGTTTGATAGGCCACTGTATGTGGATGCGAAATTGTTTGACCCTCACCTATGGGAAAAGCCCTGTCTTCGTAAGCATGTGTTACAAATGCGGAATCTAAAAAATAATGCCGTGGTACTGCATTGATGGCCGTCAATACCGATTCGTCGGTGATGCCTTTTTCACGAAGCAGGTCCACCATTTGTTTGCGAAGTCCCTTATGTACGTGTTTGTCTTCTAATTTTTGCTGCATGATACACCCTATGCCAAAGACATGTCTTTAATGATTCGTTGAATTTTTTGATCAAGGCCAGTAAAGGTATCATCGTACACTTCTTTAGATACAAGTGTTGTATGAACACTAAAATAAAATTTTATTTTAGGCTCTGTTCCTGATGGCCTTGCAGAAATTTTACTTCCATCGGCGGTAATAAATTGAAGCACATTACTTTTAGGTAATTGCAGGTTCCAAGTTTCGCCGCTCAACAAGTTTTTCCCAGTTTGCATGTCGTAATCCAACATTTCTACTACTGCAGAACCATCGATTGCCTGTGGAGGACTGGTACGAAACCCTTCCATCATAGCAGCAATTTCTTTTTGACCATTCATGCCTTTTTTGGTAATACTAATAAGCCGCTCGTAATAAAAACCATACTGCATGTACAGTTCTATCATCTTGTCAAATAAACTTTTTCCTTTTGCTTTTTCATACGCCGCCATCTCACATAACAAAGCAACGGCGCTCACTGCATCCTTATCTCTAATTTCATTTCCTATCATGAGACCAAAACTTTCTTCACCACCTATTACATAGTTTTCGTTGGCTTCTTTTTCTTTGATAAGCTCGGCAATCCATTTAAAACCAGTAAGTACGTTGTAACATGCTACCCCGTTTTGTTTAGCTACCTCATTAATCATAGCGGTTGTAACAATGGTTGAAATAACCATATCATTTGGCTTTGCAATTCCTTTCGCTTTTCTTGCTTCTATGAGGTATGCAAAGGCTAATACGGCTGTTTGATTGCCATTCATGAGCACCCATTCACCTTTATGATTTTTCACACCAATACCTACCCTGTCGGCGTCTGGATCTGTACCTAATAAAATATCAGCATCAAGTGATTTAGCCATTGCAAGTCCCATGGCCATGGTTTCGCTTTCTTCGGGATTGGGATATCCAACCGTTGGAAAATTACCATCGGGTATTGCCTGCTCTTCTACTATATGAACATTGGTAAATCCAAAACGTGATAGTACTTCAGGCACCAGGGTAATACCCGTTCCATGAATAGGTGTGTACACAATGGATAAATTATGCTCGGCTTGAATCACTTCGGGATAAACGCTTAAACTTTTTACCATACTAATGTATGCCTCATCCATTTCACGACCTATGATTGTAATATTCGCCTCGCCTCCCGTCCAATTCACTTCATCAACACTTGTAATGGCTTCTACTTCTGTAATTACATTTTTATCGTGCGGAGGAACGAGTTGACCACCATCATTCCAATAGGCTTTATACCCGTTGTATTCTTTAGGATTGTGCGAAGCAGTGCACACCACACCTGCCTTACAACCAAGTTTTCTGATAGTAAAGCTTAGTTCAGGTGTAGGCCTTAAAGCCTCAAACAAATAAACATGTATGCCATTTGCAGCAAATACACCTGCCGTAGTTTCTGCAAAAAATCGACTATTATTTCTACTATCATGGCCAATCACCACCGAAACAGGCTGATCACCGTATGTTTTTTTAAGATAATTAGCAAAACCCTGCGTAGCCATACCCACCGTGTATTTATTCATACGATTGGTACCTACACCCATTATACCACGCAAACCTCCAGTGCCAAATTCTAGGCTTCTATAAAAAGAATCGGCCAATTCATCTGGTTGTAAATTTGCAATGGCGTCTTTAGTAACCTGATCGTAATTACCAGAAAGCCATACCGAAACTTTATCTTGAATAGAATGATCCATAAAATAGTATTAAATACAGTACAAAAATAGTAAAAATTAAGCCTTGCTTTCGACGCAAACACCTTCGATTTCGGAACCTTCAACAATTACCCGAATATGTTCTTGTAAAGAAGTAGAAATAGACAAACCAACATAGTCCGGCTTTACGGGATACAAACGGTACATTCTTTCAACAAGTACTAGGGTTTGAATACTTACTGGATAAAAATCTAGTAATGGTTTGAGGGCATACAAAAGCGTTTTGCCACTATTAGAAACATCGTCCACCAAAACAATATGTGCACCTGTAAAATGAGCAGGGGCACTATATGTGATTTCCGAAGGCGTATCCTTGTCTAAAGAAGCTTCTAAAATAGTGATACTACACTGAACATAAGGAGCGATCAATGCAGCAATTTTATGGGCAATTACGACCCCATTGTTTCGAATTCCAATTAGTATCAAAGACTTTGTTGAAGGCGCTATATTTTCTGCTAATTCTAATGCCATACGGTGCATTTTTTGGCCAGCAGCAGCAGCAGAAAGAATTGAATTGTTGGGTTCCATAGACGCAAGATTTAGTATCAAATGTAACAAGAATATTTGCACAATAGTAACTGAATCACAACTAAATAAAACAACTTATCTTAGCGCCATAATTGCGCACCATGGAAATGTTAGCTCCACTGATTTTTTTAGTCCTTTTTGGTACTGCTGGCTTCCTTTTTTATAAAAAGGCCTCCCTCATAAAAAAAACCATCTTATTGGGTAAATCTGAAATTAAATATGACCAACCAGCCCTCAGATGGAAACAAGTATTACTGCTAGCATTTGGACAAAAAAAGATGTTCAAAAATCCTTTGGTTGCTTTTTTACACCTTATTATTTATGCCGGCTTTGTTATCATCAATATAGAAGTATTAGAAATAATCATTGACGGGCTTACCGGCAAACACCGTGTTTTTTTACCATTCATCGGAACTTATTATAGCTTCTTTATCAATGTGTTTGAAATATTAGCTTTTGGGGTAACGGCTGTTTGTGTTATTTTTTTAGTACGTCGAAATGTATTGTACATAAAAAGGTTGTCAAGTAACGATCTAGCAGGTTGGCCAAAAACAGATGCAAACCTCATACTCGTTGTTGAAATTGTTTTAATGAGCTTATTTTTTTTAATGAACGGTGCTGACCAGGCTTTACAAAGTATTGATCCTTCGCATTATTCAGCAACAGGTTCGTTTTTAATTTCGGGCAACTTAGTACCAGTATTAAATCAGTTTTCGCCAAATACATTAATGATAATTGAAAGAGGTGCTTGGTGGCTCCACATCATTGGTATTTTGGCCTTTTTAAATTACCTACCCTACTCAAAACATTTGCATATTATTCTTGCATTTCCTAGTGCCTACTTCAGTTCACTAGAGCCTGCAGGGAAAATGAAAAATATGCCGTCGGTTCAAAATGAAGTATTGTATGCGGTGGATCCAAGTAAAGCACCAACAGATGCTGCACCTCCTAGCACATTTGGCGCCAAGGACATTTTTGATTTGAATTGGAAAAGTTTAATGGAAGCATATAGCTGTACAGAATGCGGCAGGTGTTCTGCAGCTTGTCCAGCAACAACCACTGGCAAATTATTAAGCCCGCGTAAAATTATGATGGCTACCAGAGATAGACTTGAAGAAGTAGCTCAAAACATACATAAAAATACAAATTTTATAGACGATCAAAAAACGCTATTGCACAATTATATCAGCGTTGAAGAACTCAGGGCTTGTACCACTTGTAATGCATGTGTGGAAGCTTGTCCTGTAAGTTTATCACCACTTGATATTATTATGGAATTAAGAAGATCATTAATCATGGAAGAAAGTAATGCACCTTCCGAGTGGAATAATACATTTTCAAATATTGAAAATAATTTTGCACCATGGAAATTTTCGCCAGAAGACCGTGAAAATTGGGCAAAAGAAAACTAATAATATACTTATGAAAGTAAATACAATGGCCGAAATGATGGCTTCAGGAACAATGCCAGAATACCTATTTTGGGTAGGCTGTGCAGGAAGTTTTGATCAAAGGGCTCAAAAAATAACAAAAGCATTTTCTCTTATTTTAGATAAAGTAGGCATTAGTTATGCGATATTAGGTAAAGAGGAAGCATGCACTGGCGACCCAGCTAGAAGAGCAGGTAATGAGTTTTTATTTCAAATGATGGCATACCAAAATATTCAGGTAATGAACGCTTATGGTGTTAAAAAAATAATTACCACCTGTCCACACTGTTTTAATACCATCAAAAACGAATACCCTGAACTTGGTGGAAACTACGAAGTCATTCACCACACCACTTTACTTCAATCTTTAATCAACGAAGGAAAGATAATTTTAAAAGAAGGCGGTGCATTTAAGGGTAAAAAAATATCTTACCACGATAGCTGTTATTTAGGGCGCGCCAACAATATTTATGAAGCCCCGCGAAAAGTTTTAGAAATATTAGACGCCGAACTTATTGAAATGAAAAGATGCCGCTCTAATGGACTATGCTGTGGAGCAGGCGGTGCCCAAATGTTTAAAGAGGAAGAACCTGGCACCACCAGAATAAATATTGAAAGAGCCGAAGAAGCCGTAGCCACCGGGGCTCAAATTATTGCATCGGCTTGTCCTTTTTGTAATACCATGATGACGGACGGGATAAAAAATAAAGAAAAAGAAAATGAAATGGCCGTGCTAGATATAGCAGAGCTCATTGCAGAAAGCATGGCTTAATTAAAATATTGAATGATGAATTTTTCTATTGAAGCGCATATTCCTTCCCATTTTAATGACAACGCCCGTGTTTGGATTTTTCAAAGTAGTAGGCTTTTTAACATGTCTGAAGCTTTTGAAATTGAGCGCATCTTAAATGAGCATTGTAATGGTTGGAAAAGCCATGGCAAGGAGGTTAACGGCTATGCCAATTTATTTTTTGGTCAATTTATTGTTGTAATGGCCGACGAAACGGAGGCAACTGTTGGAGGCTGTAGTACCGATAGTTTATTTAGAACCATCAAACAAATTGAGACCCTATGCAAAGTCAATTTATTTGATAGACAAATGCTTGCATTTTTAGTAAACGACAAAGTACAACTATTACCACTCGCTCAAATTAAATACGCTGTCTCAAACAATCTTATTAGCACATCAACCCTTTATTTTAATAATACAGTAGGTACCAAAAAAGAATTGATTGGTAGCTGGATGATTCCTATTTACGAGAGCTGGCTTTCAGCAAGGGTTTAACTGGTTTTGTAACCACTTTATTTAATTGATAACTAAAAGCAATTCTGTAGTTTCTTGTATTACTTGAGCTAAATGATTCTAAATTAAAATTAGCGCCATATGCAAAGGTTTGAAACTGCTGCTGTGTTGTGGGGTCAATAATATTAATAGATACAATTAAACGGCGGTCTAAAAACTTACGCTGAATGCCAAGGTTAACCGTTAAATTACTCCTACTCCTACCTTGGGGATCGGCAAAATTATTGTAACGTGCAGTTCCTTCAAAAGTAAGCAGGTTACTCGGTGTAAAATTATAATTGAGGCTGGTATAAAAAGTAGCGCCATCACGGTACTTGTATAAGCGTTTTTCGGCGGTGCCATATTGATTAAATGTATACCCTGCACTACCGTTCAATCTAAATTTTTTGGTAAATGTATACCCACCCCAAGCACTAGCTTCATATTCACGTCGATCAGCAATATTTTTCCAAGTCACTTCAGTTTTACCACCCGCTTGTAATGTACGGATACTATTAAAAACCTGCTCCAATTGATTATAGCCTAGTGACGTATTGATATAATACTTGCCTTTAAAATAACTAAAATTCCAATCATAGTTATGCGACAAAGTAGGCTCTAAATAAGGATTGCCAAACCTAATATTATAGGGGTCACTGTAATCGATATTTGGATTCAACTCGCCAATACCAGGACGTCTAATGGTAGCCCTATACACAAGGGTTGTATTCATTTCCTTGGAAAACTCTTTACGAAGTGTGAAATTGGGTAGCACATTCCAATATCCATTGTCTACATCACTGGCATTCCCTTTTAGGAAAACAAACTGCAAATTGGTATACTCGGCTTGAACTCCAAATGATAAGCGGTATTTACTTTTAAAATTGTAGGATAAACCTGCTCTTGCTGTTGCAACGAGTTGGTTATTGGTAAAATCATTACTTAGTAAATCATTGGTAGTAAAGTCTTGGTCTTGCTTTCGAAAAAATTGTGTGTTAACACGTCCATGGTACCATGAATTTAAAACAGAAACTCCCGCATTAAAATTATGTTGCTTGGTTTTCAAAGGACGTAAAAAATCAATTCTAAGTGAAGCAGAATTATTGTCAGTATTAAAAAGTTGTTTTTGGGTAGAATCTACACCCGTAGGTGTTTTATCTGGAAATAGAAACTGCTGAAAAAATGTTCTATTATTATGGGTAGTTGATAAATTAGCATTTGCAATAAAGCGCAAATAACCTGGGCCAGTTTTTTGTTTGATATTATAACTTCCCGACAATGCTTGATTGAAGCCACCACCCAGACTGTGGTTGTTACGATTGCTTAAACGATAAATTTGTTGCTGGTTGTTGATATTTGTAAATGTATTACTAGAATTGTTGTCAAAAGAATTTGGATTGAGCTGATAGGTAAGCGAAAGAATATGCTGCTTATCAATTTCATAATCGGCTTGTGCTCGAAAATTAGGCCTCGATGAAAAATTAGTGAACCTATTTTGTGTATTAAAATAATTTACAGAATCTCTATAAATATTTTCTCTTTTCGAATAGCCATTGCCGGTTATGGTACTTACGCCAACGCCTCCATTTAAGTTTAATACAAGTTTTTGATTGCGGTAGCTACCATTTGCGGATGTTGATGATTCTCCTCTTGTTCCGGCACTAACGTTCACCCTTCCTACCCAACCTATTTTTCCTTTTTTAGTAACAATATTAATAACGCCACCCGTTTCTGTTGCGTATTGAGGCGGAGGTGTTGTCATGACCTCAATTCTATCAATACTATTTCCTGGCAAACTCTCTAATAAATCCTGCAGCTGTTGCGCATTTAAATCGGTGGGCTTATCGTCAATGAGGATTCGAGGTTCTTTACCTTTTAGTAAAATTTTTCCATTTGGATCATTGTTAATAAGCGGCATATTTTTTAATAGCTCGGCCGTGGTCGCACCCCCACTTAAAGCACTTTCTCCCACATTAAAAATGATTTTATCATCCTTATTTTCTATAAGTGGCTTTTCGGCATAAACAATTACTTCGGAACTAGCAGAACCTGATATATTTAATTTAACATCGCCCAAATTAAAGTCATAACGTTCTTCTCTTAAATAAATACTATCCATTTGAAGATTGGCATAACCCACCATCGATACTTTTAGCTTGTAATATCCAAAGGGCAAATTCAAACATTCAAAAGCGCCGTTTTTATCAGATACTACCTGAAACGCCACAGCCGTATCCGACATTTTTTTTAATTGGATACTAGCAAATGATAAAGGCTTGCTGGAAGTTGCGTCTAATACATTACCAATAATAAGCCCCATCAAACGACTGGCCCCTGGAGGTGGTTTTTGACAATAGCCTTGTATAGAAAAAAACAAGGCACTAATTATGCATAAAAAAGACTTCATAGTATCGATTACAAAATAAATCTTTATTAGCAAGATGAGAAATAATAAGGGCTAATTGGTTAATTTTATAGAAATAATCGGCCACCATGTTAACGATCTACGGCATACCCAATTGCGACACTGTAAAAAAGAGTTTAGACTGGTTTACAAAACACAAGATTGACTATGAGTTTCATAACTACAAAAAAGAAGGTATAACGGCTACGTTACTTAAAGATTGGATGTCTCAACAAGATTTTACACTGATTGTAAATACAAAATCTGCTACCTACAAGAAATTAAGCCCAGCGGATCAAGCAAATTGTGCAAAAGCAGCTTCTGCTATTGCCGTGTTACAAGAAAATACAAGCTTGATCAAAAGACCCATCGTAACAAAGCAGGGTAAAATTATAGCCATTGGTTTTAATCCAGAAACCTATTCGAGCCTATTTTAAAATAGATGCTAGTTTTTGTAAGAGATCTTCTCCCCTTAAATCTTTGCCGATAATTTTTCCTGTAGGATCAATTAACAAATTAGCAGGGATACTTTGAATGCGGTATAGCTGCGCAACTTCATTACTCCAGTATTTCAAATCGCTAACATGAGGCCAAGTTAATTTGTCTGCTGCAATAGCCTGAATCCAACTATTTTTATCCTGATCTAAAGAAACACCAAGTACTGTAAAGTTTTTTGACTTGTAGGTATTAAAAGCTGCAACAACGTTAGGATTTTCTTGTCTACAAGGCCTGCACCAGCTAGCCCAAAAATCAATGAGTACATACTTGCCTCTAAATGAAGACAACTTAATTGGCTTGCCATTCTGATCATTTTGTGTGAATTCTGTTGCCATAGAACCTATTTGTCCAATTTTGGCGTCAGCGACAGACTTTACAATCATTTCAGAAAAATAGCCTTTTTGAGCAGCAGGCTGAAGTGTACTAAATTTTGATTCTAATTCTTGTGGTCCCGAAAATAAAGGCCCAACAGCATAAAGTGCAAATGAACTTACAACAGAAGCAGGATTGGCATTTGCAAATCCTACCGTTTCATTTAAAAGCACTTGCTTGTAACTATTAAATAAATTAATGAGTGAATCTCGCTTTGGTGTTTGCGCTGTTTCTGCTTGAATAAGCGGCACTATGGCGTTGAGCTTGTCTTTTAATGGCGCAAATTGAATTCTAAATTTCTCGTAAGTCTGGTGCAATACCGATCCTGTTAATTTAATTTGATCTGGAGCAGCTATATCACCTTCTATAATAACAGTTTCGTTTCCAATAAACATTTCTATGTTGATTTGGGGTGCAGCAGAAAAAGACAACTGCAATAACATGCCTTCATTTACAGTTCCTTTTAAAACAAATGCACCATCTGCAATATTTCCTGTAGCAAGCGCCTGTCCATTAAAAACATTTTTTAAAGTTGCGGTACTGCCATTCGTTAATCCTTTAATACGTCCTGTAACAGAAAAATCTGCAGCAATAGCAGATTGAAAAGCAATTAAAAGGGAAAGTGTGTATATAATTAATTTACGCATAATAATTATTTGAATCTATTTTTTATGTCTATTTTTTAATATTTCAATTACATCTTGCAAACTGTAGCCTTTTGCTTGCAATAAAATTAAATAATGAAAAAGTAAATCAGAGGCTTCATTTAGGAATAAAAGGTCATTATCATCTTTAGACTCTATCACAAGCTCAACTGCTTCTTCTCCAACTTTTTGCGCAATTTTATTGATCCCTTTAGAAAATAAAGAAGCTACATAAGAACTATCAGGGCTGTCGTTTTTACGGCTAGCAATAACTGTTTCTAAATAGGGTAAAAAGTGAGCGGAATTATTTTCTTCCCCAAAACATGTATCACTACCAGTATGGCAAGTTGGTCCAACAGGTACTGCCTTAACAAGAAGTGAATCAGCATCACAATCGAGTAACATATCTTTGTAATTCAAAAAGTGACCACTCTCTTCTCCTTTTGTCCAAAGTCTATTTTTAGACCTACTAAAAAAAGTAACTTTTTTAGTAGACAAGGTTGTTTCAATAGCAGCAGCATTCATAAAACCAAGCATCAAAACCTTACCGCTTTCAATATCTTGAACAATCGCCGGCACAAGCCCATCTGAATATTTTGAAAAATCAATTTTGTCTAACATAATAGGTAGTAAAAGTAAAAATTAAAGCCTAATTGGCAAGCCTTTCTCAAATAAAAATGATTTTAAAGCGTGTACTTCAATTTCTTTAAAATGAAAGATACTAGCAGCTAGAGCTGCATCTGCTGCCCCAGTTGTAAAAACATCCTCAAAATGCTGCATAGTTCCACCTCCCCCCGATGCAATTACCGGTATTGAAACAGCTTTAGAAACAGCACTTGTAATATCTAAAGCAAAGCCAGCCTTGGTACCGTCATGATTCATAGATGTTAGCAGAATTTCGCCAGCACCGAGCCTTGCAGCTTCTTGAGCCCATGACAAACAAGTTGTTTTAGTAGCAACCGTTCCTCCATTTAAATAAACGTACCACACACCATCCGCTTCTTGCTTGGTATCAATTGCCACCACAATACACTGACTTCCAAATTCCTTGGCCAAAGCTGACAATAGTTGCGGATTTTTGAATGCTGCAGAGTTCACAGCTATTTTATCGGCACCATTTTGGAGCAGTACACGAACGTCTTCAATGCTTGCAACACCACCCCCAACAGTAAAAGGTATATTAATTACACCAGCAATTTTTTTAGCTAAATCTGCGAGTGTTTTGCGTTTTTCATTGGTGGCTGTGATATCTAAAAAAACAAGCTCGTCTATGCCGGCAGCTGCATAATAAGCACCAAGCTCGACAGGGTCACCAGCGTCACGGATATTTTCAAAATTGACACCTTTAACGGTTCTTCCATTTTTAATATCTAAACAAGCAATAATTCTTTTTGCTAACATACTTTAAAATTATGCGTTAAACTGCTGTAACTCTTTAAGTGAAATACGGTTTTCATAAATCGCCTTACCAACAATGGCACCAGCACAACCGATACGATCAAGTACTTCAAGATCTTGAAGCGAACTCACGCCACCACTTGCTACTAATTTTAAATTGGGAAACATTGTTAAAAGTGATTGATACAGTACTGTAGAAGGTCCTTCTAACCTACCATCTTTTGTGACGTCGGTACAAAAAATATTGGTGATGCCTTTATCTAAATACCCGCCAATAAAATCATTGATAGAAATGTTAGACGTTTTCATCCATCCATTTACTGCGATAAGGTTGTCTTTCACATCGGCACCTAAAAAAAATGCATGTGCTCCATACGTACTCACCCAGTTTAAAAAAAGTTCAGGATTGGCAACCGCAATACTACCAATGGTTGCAAGGGATGCCCCAAGCTCAAAAACGAGTGCAACATCCTCGTCCGTTTTTATACCACCCCCAAAATCAATGACTAATTTTGTATGCAGCGCAATCGATTCTAATACTTTCCAGTTTTTTACAACCCCTGCTTTAGCACCATCTAAATCTACCAAGTGAAGCCTTTTAATACCAGCATCTTCAAATGCTTTTGCCACTTCCAATGGATTTTCGTTGTAAATGGTTTTTTGCGCATAATCACCCTCCGTTAACCGAACACATTTGCCATCAATAATATCTATTGCAGGTACAATTTGCATGTTATTTAATATCTAAAAAGTTTTGTAAAATTTTTTCTCCTACAGCAGCACTTTTTTCGGGATGAAATTGAACCCCATAAAAATTGTTTTTTTGAAGTGCTGCACTATAAGGCAATATATAATTAGTAGTAGCGATGGTGTCTGGCCCAAGTGCTGCGTAATAACCGTGTACGAAATAACAATATGCATCGGGAGCCAAGCCGCTAAATAATGTTGACCTATAACCAGTTATTGTATTCCAACCCACTTGCGGAATTTTATCAGTTCCATTTGGTAAAAATGAAACAACACGCTCATCAAATACAGATAAACAGGTGGTATTATTTTCTTCTGAAAATGTACATAATAATTGCATGCCCAAACAAATGCCTAGTACGGGCTGATCCAATGTTTTAATAACAGCATCTAAATTTCTTTCTTTTAAGTAGGCCATAGCAGTGCTTGCCTCCCCAACACCCGGAAAAATAACACGATCCGCTTTTTGCAACAGCTCCACATCATCTGTTACAACTGCGCTAACACCAAGTCTTTCAAGTGCGTATGTGACCGATAAAATATTACCAGCATTATATTTTACAATAGCAACATTCATATTAGTTTTTACCAATTATAGATGATAAAAATTGAGCTGTAGTAGCAGACACATCTGTACTATTTTCTAGCGCTTTAATATATGCGGATCCAATAATAGCACCAGTTGTATGCCTAGTAGCAAGTTCAAAAGATGCAGCATCTTTAACCCCAAACCCAACCAAAATAGGATTGTTTAAATGCATCTGCTTTAGTTTTTGCAGGTAAGCATCTACAACATCAAAATTAAGTGCTGATCCTGTAGTTGCAGAAGCGCTCACAGCATATAAAAATCCAGAACTCAACGAATCAAGATAAACAATACGCTCAGTGGGTGTTTCTGGCGTTACTAAAAATATGAAATCTAAGCCATGCTTTTTTATGATAGCACCATATTTAGCTTCAAACTCATAAGCAGGCATGTCTGGTAAAATAAGTCCATCCACCCCCACTGCTGCAGCAGCTTCACAAAATTTCTCGAAACCAAATTGCAATACTGGATTCATATAACCCATGAGTACCACTGGTAAATGAATAGTAGGCCTTAATGATTTCAATTGATCAAACAATATCTCTATAGACATACCATTTTCGATAGCCCTTGCCCCACTTTCTTGAATCACAGGTCCATCTGCTAATGGATCTGAATAAGGCATACCAATTTCTACTAAATCTGCTCCGTTTTGCTCTAAAGCAGCAATGATAGGGAGCGTGCTATCTAATGTTGGATAGCCTGCCGTACAATACACGTTGAGCACCTTAGAATGCTTTACCTCAAATAATTTTTTTAGTCTTGTCATGAATCTAATTTTTGCATGTACGTAGATAAATCTTTATCGCCACGGCCACTTAAACAAATAACAACCGTATCAGTTGGCTTCCACTCTATTTGATTGAGTGCTGCAAAAGCATGTGCTGTTTCTAAGGCAGGAATAATCCCTTCCGTTTTACTTACATGGAATGCAGCATCCATGGCTTCATCATCTGTGGCACTTAAAAAAATACCCCTGCCAGAAGCATATAAATTGGCATGCATCGGGCCAATACCAGGGTAATCGAGACCTGCCGAAATACTATGCGGCTCTACTACTTGACCATCTGGCGTTTGCATCAATAAACTTTTACTGCCATGGAGTATTCCGGGCGTACCAAGCTGTGTAGTGGCCGCACTCATACTTGTATGAACCCCATGCCCAGCTGCCTCCACTGCTACAATTTGCACCGACGGCTCTTCTAAAAAATGATAAAAAGCGCCAGCAGCATTACTACCCCCACCCACACAAGCAATTACATGTGTTGGTAGTTCGGTACCTGTTTGTGCTAGTAATTGCGTTCGAATTTCTTTACTAATAACACTTTGAAACCTTGCCACCATATCTGGATACGGATGTGGCCCTACCACACTACCAATAATATAATGCGTATCCGTTGGGTTATTAATCCAATCTCTTATGGCTTCATTGGTGGCATCTTTTAATGTTTTACTGCCACTTTTTGCAGGAACTACCGTAGCCCCTAACATACGCATACGTGCAACATTGGGCGCTTGACGTTCAATATCTTTTTCACCCATATACACAATGCATTCCATACCTTTTAATGCACATACGGTAGCCGTTGCAACACCATGCTGTCCAGCACCTGTTTCGGCGATAATGCGTGTTTTACCAAGCTTTTGAGCGAGAATAATTTGACCAATGGTATTGTTGATTTTATGCGCACCTGTATGGCATAAATCTTCTCTTTTTAAATAGATCGTTGTTCCGTATTGTTCACTCAAACGTTTTGCCAAAAATAAAGGGGTTGGTCTACCAACATAATGATGCAGAAGGTCGTTACATTCTTTTTTAAAATCGGCATCATCCATGATTTGTAAATACTGACTCTTTAATTGAGCCACATTCGCAAATAACATTTCAGGAATAAAGGCACCGCCAAAATCTCCGTAATAGCCATGCTCGTTTGGATTTGTAAATGTTTGTTGCATATTTATAGCGCTTTAATTATAGGAATAAAAGATTGTAATAGTGGTATGTTTTTTTGGCCTGGTGCCCTTTCAAACTTACTGTTTACATCTACAGCAATACAATTACCGGCCGCATCAGATTGTATATATGAAGTAATTTTAGAGACATCATCAGGTCCAATGCCACCACTTAAAAAGTAAGGCTTTTGACGGGTAGCATTGGCTAGTTTTATCCAATCAAATGAAATACCAGATCCACCATACAAACTGGAAGCGGCATCAAATAACAGATAATCTATGTCTTCTAGATATTCAGAAATTTTATAAGCAACATCATCTGTTTCTGAAATCCGAAACGCTTTTATTACTGGGTAATGATTGGCCATTTCTTTACAATAGTTGGGTGTTTCATCGCCGTGAAGCTGGACCATATCAAGCCCCGCAGCCCTAGCTGTAGCAATAACATCTTCGAAGGGTTCATTCACAAATACACCTACTTTTAATGCCCCTGGCAACTGAATACTTTTAATTTGACTAAGGGTTAATGCATTTAATACATAGCGCTTGGATGCGGTATAAAAAATAAACCCTAGATAATTTGCACCCGCTTTACTTAAAGCAAGAGCCTCATCGATATCTGTAATGCCACAAACTTTAACTTTCATTTTCTCGATTTTTTAAATCTGTAACAAAAGCTTCAAATGCTGCAGCAGGATCTGGCGTTTTCATGAAATTTTCACCAATTAAAAAACCATTAAACCCTTCTTTTTTAAGTTCAAGTATGGTTGATACGTTACTGATTCCGCTCTCAGCAATTTTTGGTAAATGAGCCGGTAACATTTTAGCAAGCGCAATAGAATGCGCAAGGTCCACCTCAAAAGTTTTAAGGTTGCGATTATTGATACCTACCATATCTATCCCATCACCACATACATGATCCAACTCATCTTTAG